>Ga0194039_1001262_pt1 | contig 13775 bp, 21 predicted proteins | sample JunL228m_MetaG_FD_148679 | JGI IMG/M metagenome (GOLD analysis project Ga0194039, IMG submission 148679) | Anoxic zone freshwater microbial communities from boreal shield lake in IISD Experimental Lakes Area, Ontario, Canada - Jun2016-L227-8m | ecosystem: Environmental > Aquatic > Freshwater >...
GAAGGGGCAGGGGCTTTGTTTATTCCAGCACCTCCACCGGCCGGAAGTACTCCTGGTGGAAGAGGGCACCCTCTCTCCTGATGGGCGTCTGCTGGTACTCAGAGAGCCAGTTGTAAGGCCCGATGTCCTCCTTGATAGCGTAAAGAGAAGGCAATGGATACTTTTCCGGCCAGAGAGCCTCTCCCGGCTGCCGGCCCAGAGGATCCTCCAGCTCGGCGAGAGCCGGAAGCCGGTACTCGACCCAGGGAGGAGAGTATCTCTGGCCTCCTGCCTCGACATCGACCTTGCGGCCAACCAGCCGACCGGTGAAATCGTCCACATGCCAGCGGGTGGCCATGACGATGACGACCCCGAAGGGCGCCCAGGGCATAGGTTCCAGGCGTTCTCTGGCCGTCCCGGTCCACCAATCCCAGACCTTCTCTCGCATAGTCAGGGACTCGGCCTGCTCCCGGTCCTTGTGGGGATCATCGATTATCATTACCTGAGAACCGCGGCCAGTAACGGCTGCCTGAGTTCCCACCGCATTCATACCGCCGCCTTCTGTGGTATCCCAGCGGTTGGCTGCCGAGGAATCGCCGGAGATCTCAACCCGAAGCTCCCCAGGATGCTCCTGGATGGTGTTTCTCACCTTGCGGCCCCAGGTTGCCGCATAGTCGGACTCGTAGCTGGCCAGGATGACTCTGTACTGGGGAAATAGATCGAGAAACCACACCGGCAACCAGTGAGAGACTAAAGCCGACTTGCCATGGCGAGGCGGCATGCTGATGATCAGCCTGGGACAGCGCCCGGCCACGGCCTGGGTGAGCAGAAAGGACAGCTCACGAAGGTGGCGGTAGAGTCTCCACTTCCCGCCCGAAAGCCTCTGAGCAAATGTCCCCGGCGTAGCCCTCCAGGCGTTCTGCAAGAGAAGCCGCGAGTCGAACGGCTTCGGGGTCGGCAAGGATAAGCTCCTCTATGTACTTGTACTCGATATACTCACGGGACTCTTTTACGTCCACGACCTGCTTGGGCTTGCCAAGACCTCGATCCAAGATTTCTCGGGCAAAGGCCAGCACCATCTCGGGTTCATTATCTGGCAGGGCTTCGAAGATGGCAATGATTTTCTTGGCAACCTTGGGAGTAGCCTCCTCGAACTTGATGCGGGCCAGGCGTGTCGGTTTATCGATCAGAGAGCCTGCCGAGTTTCCCGGCAGGAATTTTCCCAAAACATCCCGCTGGGACGGCTGAGATTTCTGGGCAGGCAGGCTTAGTGCATCTCGGTTTACCCCTGCCAAGTCCTCTTGGCAGTTTTTGACTCTTGGCAGGGTCGATTTCGGCACCTTTGGCAGGCCCAGATTCGGCACGCCGTGCTGGATATACTGCTGAAGGCTGGATCTTGGCAGATCGACTTTCTTGGCAGCCTTGGACTCTGAGAGGCCTTCTGCAATCAGTTTTGAAGCCTCAGCTACCTTGGCACGTATATCTTCGTAGTCTTTGGGCGGCCCAATCCTCGCCTTCATACCTTGACATCAGGCGGCAGGGTATGGCCCATGCGAGTAAACCAGATGATTGGGTCCACCTCCAGGCCCAGCTCCCGAGACCAGGCCTTGTAATCCTCACGAGAGAGCCAGAGCTTTCCGTCTCCAGTCCGGTAGGTCCTCTCCTTGTCCACGGCCAGAAGACGGGCTCCATTGGGCGTCACCTGATCCTCCAGAGTCTGGGGGAGACATTCGCAAGCCTGCTCGCCTGACTGTTCATCACCACAACAATTGAATCCTTTCATGACTAAAGACCTCCAAATTCTTATGTTCAAAAAAGCCCGCTGCAGCTCTTTTCCGCGAGACTCAAACCTCGAACCTGGCCGAGCTGTTGATCTTGAAAATTCCGGTGTGGTAGGTGCTGGTGAGGTCTACTGGCCGGCCTTTGGGTCCTGCAGAAAGCACCAGCTCCCGGACTTTGCCCCGGCCAGAAGCCTGGAATAGGGTATTGCTGGATTCCGAGGAGATGCCCTCTTTCTCCGCCTGACTGCCGGATCGGTAGTTGATAGCGGCCTGGGCGCTGAGGTTGGTAAGCTCAGATAGCCTCAGGAGATGTTCCAGGCTGGCCACCTGATAACTGCCCAGACCCTCAAACTCGAAGCCTGAAAACATCGAGCCGTTGGATCCGGAGAAAGTGAGACTTCGGCCATAGGCCAGGTCTCCCTTGCAAAAAGCCCTGTCTTTGGCCAGATCGTGATTGGTGAAGGTCTGAAACTCACCGTTTCCGAGGAAATCTTCCTTGATCTCTACAATTCCGTCTGCCGGAAGCATCACGGCGAGACAGCCGCAGATGGCGAATATGAGCACAGCTCTTAAGATTATACTCGTCTTCTCACCTCTTTAAAGCTCTAAAAGACCGCCCTGAGAGAAGACAGAGGGCTCCGCAGAGAATGGCGGCATATTTTCCCAAAGGGCGGTCATTTCCGGGCTGTGGTCGAGCCAAAATAAGGGAGCAAAATTGATTTAGTGAGGGAAAATGCAGGATATTGCACCAACCCGGCCCCAGCTATCCGGTGATTGACGTAGATTGACACAAAGGAGGCCAAGACAGAGGATAGGTCCTATCCTCGCTTGACTTTTGGCTGAAATTTATGAAGTTATGACCTGATACAAACCCCAGGCCGGGATAAAAAGCCTGGACGAGTTAACCTCCTGGACCAGCGCGATACCAGAGACTATAAGAATGAACCTTTTCTGGCGCGCAAACCCATGCATTACGGGGTGCAAAAGATGCTTATAAAATTGTGCTGAATTTAATTTGTACGATAATCGCTACATAGAGCCCCATTACAAAGGCAGTCCGCAAGCCTGGCGGAACTCCAGCCTATTTTTCTTGTAGTGGTCCCTCAGAACGGAGAAATGAGGACCTCTGCTCCAGATGCTGCGTTGCTTGTGGTAATTTATCTTCTTCTTGCCCTCTGACTTGAGCACTCCCGAGAACTGCAGGACCTTGGCTATGCCCTGAGTGGGAAGACCCAGCTCTTTGTAATCCACCTTCTCCTGACGCTCCAGGATCAAGAGCGAATCAGGATCAGCGCCAGCGTCCGCTAGCATTTGCAAGGTATCCTTTGGCCTGAAAGACATACAAAAACCTCTTATTTCTGTTTTGCCAACTTTGCAGCCTTAGCCCAATCTTCCGCCGTTGGGGCTCGTGGGAGGTAGAGCACAGAGCCGGGAACTTCACCCAGCTCCTCAACGTAGATCTCCTCCAGCTTTGGATCGGCCTCAATCATGGCCAGCAGATCGGCATCGAGCTTGGCCATCTCTCTGAACAACGTTGCTTCTTCCATCTCAAGAACATATCTGACTTCATCATTTATATATTATTCTGCCTCTCTTTTGCGCTTTCAACCTCCTGTATTGCTCTATTTCCGGCCTTGATCTTCTCATGGGCTGGGACTTGTTGGGTTCAGTGCCGCAACTCGGGCAATAGGGAATCTGTCGCCCGTCGAAAATTACAGCCTCCTGTTTGCAGTGTGAACACATTCGAGGCCGGAAGAGGGTGATATCCTCAAGCTCAACTTTCTCGAAACGCCAGAAACGGCCAGCTTTGCCACCATGATGTTCAGTGGCAAGTCTTGTCCCAGGCTCCCGGAGGGGCTCAAGAAACATCGATAGAGTCCTCCGAAAAGAGTCTGCTCACGAGCAAAGCCTGAGCATTATAAGGAACTGTAATTCTTATTATATTTAAGGATTTGTAATAAGGGGATGTCCAATTCACCACTGCACCCCCAAAGCAATCTCAGAGAGATCGGCGTGGAGGGGCTCTACCTGACTCATGACGGCCTTGGCCAGGTCCTCAATATCGCTATCCAGCCCAGGAAGGTGCATCATGCGCGCCATCTCGGCCATAACCTTGAAGCTCATCTGAAGGTCAGAGGGAAAGCTGTGCATGTTGTACTCGTCTTCCCGAAGGCGGCCCGTGATCTCCCCCAGAGCGGTTCTGGTGCTCTCCAATGCCTCTGAGCAGGGGCGGCACATCCTCAATCCGCCACCTCCTGGGTTTCGATAGTTACCAGAACACGCTTTCCTCTGGCCCCTTCCAGGAACTGGTTTGCGTCTCCGATGACAGACCCCGGCATTTCCAGGCTGAAATGAACGGAGCCCATCATGCCGAAGCTGGTCAGAAGAGTTCCAGCAAACTCCTTTCTCACGCGGTCGCCCCCATTAGAGCGACCTCTAGCCAAGGCTCATGAGCCTGGCTATTGACTTCCACAATTTGGCACATCTCGCTCTCACCACACTATTCTGCGAAACATTCCCGGTGAAGCACAATCTACAGGCGCAACGTGTTCCCTGCCAAGCGCCCACACACTCGGACAGGAACGAAGATGCCTCGAAGCGGCATGCCTGCGTCCGCCTCACCGCACAGTCGAACAAGTCGCGACTATTTAAATATTGTAGTAGTCTTACAGATAAACTGAGCCTTAGTTTTGATCAAGTAAAAATTACTGAAATATACGAAGCATAACGATTAATCGTATAAACTTTTACCACTAGGACAAGTCAATTCATGCAAAACAGTTTTATATTTTGCTGACAAGTACGGAAAATAAGAATAATTGCTACGAATCAGATATAAGATATCTGTCTACAAGTGGGGGATGAAGGCAGAAGAATTATGTCTTCGCGACGAAAGAGTATGGGCTCCTTCGCCGCGAATTACAAAGCCAGTGGTGAGAATGGCTTTGCGATGTGCCGACCTGCCGGACCTCTAGAGCACCAAGAGCTAATCAAGCCATAGCCAACCTAGAAGAGGCAAGTCTATGATATATGTAAAGCAACATGATAAAAGGCTTTGCGTTATAGCTTATTGCACAGCTACAAGCTTTTTTGGCCATTCTCTAGCCCAAAATCAAACGGCTACGGAGCATCCTAGCAGCAAGCTGAAGGAAATTACATCCAAAATTAAAATAGAAATATTGACACGGAGAACCGCCCTTGCTCTCCGAGGCCTGTTGCGAGTCTTTGGGAGGTTCGCAAAACCACAGCACGCACCGGAGTTGCAATCATGAATCTCGGGACGGGCTGGAGTTTTCAGGCATGAATCAGCTTATCGTCCCAACTATAAACTATTTTCGATCTGCTCAGGAGCTTTCTTCATCGGAGCCGGCTCAGTTCAAGAGAACCATTGCGGAGCTTGAAACCAGAATCAACGAGCAAGATTCTCTTATTGCCCAGCAAAATGGGGGCATCGAGAACCTTGCCCACAGGCTCAAGCAGCGAGAGCTTGAGCTAATCGACATCAAAAAGATGCGCGACAAACCGGGCCAAGGGCCCAATAATACTCCTGACTACTTCAATCACGATCTCGAAAAAACGAAGCTGGAGAAGGCCAATCAAAATATGGAGGCCCTAATCGAAGAGTTCGAGGAGGGCTTCTGGACTCTATTCTCCGAGCAGCGCCAGGGGCTGGAAGAATGCCTGAAGGCCCTTGGGCAGCTCCCCGCCACCCCCGAGACAAAGAGCCTCTACGCCCATGTCAAGAAGGAGTGGCAGGCCATCGAGGCGGCAAAGAAACGAGGCACAATATCACCAGTAAACGCCCTACGCCAATTGGCCGACTTGGAACGGGCCGTTGTAACATTCATCCTGGGCAGGCCAAGACTAAGCCTGACCACTGTCGAGACCTGGCGGGCCGAGGTTCTCCTGGAGGCTTTTGTAACAGACTCTAAGCTGAAGAGTCTCTCGACTAACGATTCCATAAGGATCATCTCGACAAGAGAGGAAAAGAAGATCTGCCGGAAGCAGGCCCTGAGGGCCATGCGCCGGGCCGCCTCGCTTTTCCCGGATAAGGTCAAATTTGAGAAGAAGGGCGAGGCTGCCAGGATCATCAAAGTTGGAGATGGTATTGGCACGAATTCGGCCAGCCGATGCATAATGACAGTTTGTCACATGATTTGCCTTTGTGACAGTTTGTCACAATCCTTCGGCGAGCTGCCGAATGGAGTAGTTTGTACATTAGGGGGAATCTTCAGGGATACAGTGGCCTTTTGAGATAAATTAATTAGGGAATATGGCATGTAACAGGATGTTATGTTAGTTTACGGTGTATTTGTCTCGGGGGTTTAGGTCGGGGAGTATGAGGGGGCTGGAGAGAAAAGGGGCCGTGACAAACTGTCACGAAGAATAAAATCACGCACGATTATTGAAGGCTATGCATTCACCGTCAATCGGCCTGCTACAAAATGAGACCCATTCTTTCCCAAGAGCCTTAAGATATTCTCGCGAATTACTGACCACCCATAATGAGATCAAGATTCTTTTACTAAACATGGTTCACTATTAAAATCCGTTAATTTTAAATCCATATAGCCCTATTGTAAGCCACTGATACGTATTAACACACGTTGAGCAATCTATATTTATATAATAAATAAGTTTTATATTACAGTACTTTATATTCGGTTTAGAAATAAACTTAAATATGACAACTAATAGCATAGTCATACATGGGCGAAGGGAAGACTCCCGTCAGTACAAGGGTAGATGACGACCTCTTAGTCTGGATTGACGAACAAATAAGGAAGAAGAGATTCAATAATAGAGCCCACGCCGTAAATTTAGCCCTGTATTTGCTTAAGCAGGCAGAAAGCACAAAATTTGCCTCAGAAGCATAGAGAAACAGCTCAAGTAATTACGTTAAAAGAATAAAATACTATCAGTCCAGGGTTGCAGCCCCGGACCGAAAAAGCCCACCGCAGGGACGTGACTTATGTTAAAGATAGCTATTGCTAGGATAAATAGTTTTGCATTGGGATCGCCTAATCTCGATCTATTGGAGAAAATCCTATATGAACTCCAATTATTAAATAACAAAGTCGCGCTTTTCGTAACAACTGGCATTTCAGGTCTTATGACATATAGCCAGAGCTGTATGAAGCATTATATTATTTGTAGTCAATAATAGCAATAAAAACTAGGTCCAGTCCAGGTGTTAGAGCACCTGGACAGGAATACTCCATGGCACACAGGAGCTTTACCTTATGACAGAAATAGCCTCAGCTAGAATAAATACCTTTGGGCCTTCACCCAAAGACGATTTTGTACCGCCAGATGATCCTATTCTTGAAATCCCCGCCTCGGAGCTGCAGGCCCTCTATAACTCCTCTGTGGCTTTATTCAATGATATCTTGGACATTGCCAGAGAGGAGCGGCTACTAGACAAGAAAGATTCCGCCGAAATGCTAATCAATGCTCAAAACACTATCAAAAACGAAAAATCGCCTGTCCAGAAGCTTATTTTGCTCAATGTATTCATACAAAGAGCTTTCAAGCCCATCCGAGAGGCCATAAGCCGAAGGCCTGCCGCCAATGCCACAGAAAAGATAATTCAGGCTTCCACAAAAATCAAGCTCCGGGCCATGATGCTTTTTGAGCACGTAAAGACCATCGCGAAGGGTGAGAATAGAAAGAAAGATTTTGCGTTTGGCTCTCCAGAAGTCCGCACCTTCCTGGCGGGCAAAGAAGGCCAGGCCCCTAGCCGGCGTGATGCAATCCGGGCAATGGAGAAAGCAGAAAGTCTCTTCCCGGCTTTACGATGTGAGCACACACCCAACGATGGCCGCCAGACCATGCGCATTATTGCCAAGGTTGACGATTTAGATTATTGCACAATTATAAAAGATGATCGCGAACGTGACAAATGGCAACGGTTCAGAATGACTGAGGTACTGCCCTTTATGAATCCTAATCCAAACCTAGTATAAAAGCTGTCCACTAGAATTCACGTAAAATATATAAATCGCTGATGGATATAATTATGCTTGATGCTAGCTTTAGTTGATCTGCTACTACCGTTTCGGTTTCGTTTCTATTATAATAGCAGAAGAATATTATTTTTTTGGCTAGATAGATGCCCTCTTCAGACCGTTGCCAAAGGAAACGTAATATACAATAGAAAAATGTTTTTATAGAACCAATGATACGTATCTTAGATTATGAGGAGAAGTCCGGAGCAGATCACAGAAAATATCCTAGAGACCTGCAAAGAGCCAACTGGCAAGACCGCAATCGTTTATCAGTGCAATCTTAATTTCCATACCGTAAATATACATCATCAGCGATTGATTAATGCCAGTCTTCTCAAATACTCTGGGTCAGCAGATCACCCATCCTATAGGACTACTCCGAAGGGAATCGAAGCCTTGGAGTACATCAATGTGCTCAGAGATCTGCTTACGCCAGTCGCCAACTCCCATGATCGACTTGTTGTTCCTAAAGGCCAGGAAGATCAAGAGCAGTGAGGCAAATGAATCATATCGTGTAGGACATCATTACCATCCAGTTTTTATGTAATTCGCCTTTTCCGTTTGTGTAAAAATGGTCTACTGCTATTCTTTTTCACCTAAACTACTTATGCTCAAAGGGCCAATGAGCATAGTATGGCAGGAGTTCTTGAGCGGTTAATGGGCCCTCAGAATCAGAGGCGTTTAGTGCAGCGCTCCGGAAAGGCTCCCAGGGTGGATTCCAAGGCATTGGAGCTCCAGACGGCCATGGAGATCCTGGCCGAGGTCTTTTGCATCAGGATCTCGGAGGTGGAAGAGATGCTCCAGCAACGCAGTGAGGTGGAGATCCAATCATGCAGGGGGGATGTTGCGCTTTGGCCGGAGAGTTTCTGTCTGGCGGAATGAGCTTTGTTGCGTCTATCTCTCTCCGATCTCCTTTTCGATCCTCTCAAATAGCGCAGGGTATTTTTCTCTAAAGGCGGCTTCGAGGGTTTCACTAACTTCTCTGCTCATTGAAAACCGGCCTGTTGTAAGCTGCAAATAGCGCAAAGCAGACATGACCGGAGGCGACCAGGTCGAGAGTCTTGGGCTTTCAAGTCCTTCCGTGACGGCCTGTTCAAGGATATCCGGATCGATAGCCTCTATATTTTGCTTGGTCTTCGTCGCAGGAGAGCGTTGCTTCCTCTTGGGTCCTTTACTTCCTGGCCTTTGCTTTTGATTTTTGTTCTTCTCTGCTGAAGTAATTACTTCTGACTCAGGAGGATTCACCTCTGACTTCTTACTAATTACTTCTGACTCATTAGTAATGACTAATAGCTCAGGAGGAGTTACCTCTAACTTCTTACTAATTACTTCCTCATTAGTAATGACTAATAGCTCAGGAGGAGTTACCTCTGACTTCTTACTAATTACTTCTGACTCATTAGTAATGACTGGCGTCTCAGGAGGATTCACCTCTGACTTCTTACTAATTACTTCTGACTCATTAGTGATGACTGGCGTCTCAGGAGGATTCACCTCTAACTTCTTACTAATTACTTCTGACTCATTAGTAATGACTGGTGTTTCAGGAGGATCCACCTCTGACTTCTTACTAATTACTTCCGTCTCCGGTTCTGCTTGATCTGAGAACAAGGCCCCTACTCCTTTGCCCAAGGCTTCTCTACGGACCAAGGTGCAACACCTCCTCAGCTAGCTGTTTATAAGCTATGGCACCTGCAGATTCCGGATCGTATAGACATATTGGCTTGCCGTAGCTGGGTGCCTCGGCCAGTTTGATACTTCTTGGTATTATGGTTTGGAAGACTTCCTCCTTGAAGAAGCCCCTCACCTGTTCATTCACTTGCTTACTGAGGTTGGTCCTGGCGTCATACATGGTGAGCACGACGCGGCGCATTGGTTTGCTGCCTAATCTTGTCTCTACCATTTTTACGATCTTTATGAGCTGGCTCATCCCTTCTAAAGCGTAGAACTCCGCCTGCAATGGTATCAGAAGCAAGGAGCAGGGCGTGAGGCTATTAATGGTGAGGAGCCCGAGGCTTGGTGGTGTGTCTATTATTACGTAGTCATAGTCCTTTAGAGCGTCCAGTTTCTCTTTTAGAATCAGTTCCCTGGCGATCTGATTGGCGAGTTCCGGCTCTGCACCGGATAGGTCGATGTTGCATGGTGCAATGAAGAGCCCAGGGATCTCTGTTGGCAGGGCGACCTCCTGGATGGGGGTCTCTTTTACCATCACGTCGTACATCTGATTCTTCAAATGCCATTTATCTATGCCAAGTCCTGTGCTGGCTGCTCCCTGGGGGTCGAAGTCGATAAGTAGGACCTTTTTGCCTTTGAGAGCGAGGTATGCGGCAAGATTGATGGATGTTGTAGTTTTGCCACACCCTCCTTTATGATTGCAGACTGTAACCACCCTCATAGTAATTAGTAATTACTTCTTAGTAATAAGACTTTTGATGGATGTCGATTTAGTGATAATCGATAGCATGGTGCTTAGTAATTAGTAATTACTAAGATGTAATTAGTAGTTAGTAATTACTAATAAGTTCTGATTGAAAGTGGGTTTCAAAGCACCTATAAAATGCTGTTGGGTAAATGGAGCTGCGGGCCTGGGCCAGGTGTGGCTCTTCCCCGGCCGGGGCTCCGGACACCTGGGCACCAAGAAGGAGCTCAGGACAATAGACCGCCTGGCAGAAGAGGCCGGGATCCAGGAGGTCTCGCGCAGGCAGAAGCTCTCCAGAAGGAAGGTCACGTCCCATATCCTCAGGCACAGTCATGTGGTTAATGCGCTCATGGCCGGCGTGCCGGCGCCAATGATTCAGAAGCCGGGTGGGGCACACGAATATTAGGCAAAATATTTTTCGGCACCCTATTCAGAGGCTATCAGAGATCCACCCTCCTTAGATACGATTTCGGGAGTAAGCGAGCTTTTTAAGCTTTAAGATGGACTCCATTTCCTGCACAGATTTTCCGAGTTTTTCTTCACCGAAGTGTTTTACGATCTCATCCAGAGGGATTTTGAGGGAATAGGTTATCTTGCGGCTGCCATCTCCTCGCTTGAATACACTTACTTCAATCCAACCCAGATTTCTCAAGGCTTGCATCGTTTTGGTTACTTCCGTGCAGCTCATTTCTGTACCTCGCTCGATCTCCCTTGATGTAGCTTCGTTCACGTTTTTGAGATAAGCAATAACACGTGCCAGGTTCCTTGGCGCACCCAGGTTATTGAGCATTTGGATGAACTCATGGTCCGCCTCATCCAGGACCATGACAGTCAAATCTTTCATAAACAACAGAAGAACTGTTAAAGTTCTTCTAGGTTTTCCACACCCACCTTCTTGACCATGGGTTTCCAGATCTTGTCAGGCATCCAGGCAGGCGCGCCCTTTGGCTTGTCCACCTGCACCCTCTCGCCTGTGAATACGTGCACCTTCTTCGTGCCCCGCTCGCGGAGTTTGATGTCCGTGTAGCCCCGGTTGGCCGCCTTGAGGGCCGCCTGGCGGGGCGCTTTGCCCGTGAAAACTCCGATCTCATTGCCTTTCTCGTCCCGCAGGGCGAAGTTTCTCATCTCTTTCTCTGTCATAATATTTCCCTCCGTAAAAGCTCAGATAGCCATTGCACCTGAAATGATATCAACTATGTTTTCCCTGCAGCAGCGCCTGAGCATCTGCATGCATGCTGGCGAGCTTCTTGGTGATCGGATGCTGCGGGCCGTATTCCTGCTCTGCTAGCCCCTTGATCCGCCAGATCTCGGAAAGAAGCTTGCCGATCTCCTTCGTTACGTACTTGCGATTTTGATCAGTCATGATGCCCCCAGCTCTGCCATTAGCCTGCTTCAGAGGGGCTCAATTTCTGATACAGCCTTTCTCGATACTCATTCGCCAGCTCCGAAATCCTGTCCGCAATGGGCACCTTCATACTGAATTCCTCTTCCTGCCTGCCTATGCCCTCTTCGATATAGGTTATCCAGATCTTTTGCTCCAGCTCGCCAGACTTGCGGTACTGCCTTTCTATCTCCTCATAAACGGCATCGAAATCGAGGCCCCCTCCCATCAGAGCGGCGCAATCGTCGGCATCACCTTCCCGGTTGGCAATCAGCTTCATGACAAGGATGTCTTCTCGCGAGGCGTCCCTCACCACCAGATCTCCAAAGGTCCTGGACACGATGGCCCGCTGCCACATGGGTCCACTCAATTCGAAGTCGTAAGAGATCCTGCCGGCGAAGACGTCCAGATTTCGCATGCCCTTCACAGCCAGCCTGTTGACACCCAATCGAGCATGTCTCTTCTCCGGGCCAACCAGTTCGAAACCCAGTCTTCTGGCGGAAAAGAGAAGGGTCTCCTTGTCGTTCTCATTTCTGCAGACCACATCGATGTCCTTGGTGGAGTCCTTAAGTCCCTGCTCCAGCAGCACGGCTCCGCCTATGAGCAGGACCTGAACCTTTCGATCAAGAACCTGGCCGAGCAGCTCGAAGAGTTCATTGACCTCCTCTCTCCGGGTTATCTTGTCATAGCTCGATGCCATACATCTCCGTCCTATCCTCGACATCTTCCATCGAAGGATAGCCTTTGACCTTTTCTCCCTGCAAAACCGCCATTATATCCTTCACCATTGGGTGCAGGACGCTTTGCAATTTATCCCTGTTCCTCAAATAGAACAATATACAAAAGAGTCTTTGAGAGCGGCCTTCTGCTGAGTCTAAGGAGTGAATGAAAACATCATCAATAGACAGCTCTCTTTTGGGCAATGTGTAGTAGTTGTCCCGCAGGCCCAGCTCAATCCCGTAGTCTATGTAGGCACTGAAGGATGTGGGGGTGGCATCCTGCACTCGCAGGCTCTTGAAGAGCACGCTGTCTTTGTAGATCTTAATGAGCAGGGCGTCTCTGGGAACAAGGCGAGACTTGTCGTACTCCTGCAGGGCAGAGACAAAATCCTTAAGAGCGCCCCAGTAGACATAGTTTAAAGAGTATAACGAGTGTTTTCCCTTCCTGGTCGTAACAACCACGCCCAGGCGGGCCAGGTCGTGCAGATAGTAGTATACGGTCTTGAGAGGAATGCCGGTTTCTTCATGAAGCTCTTTCGCGCTCTTCGTGATCTGGTCCAGCCGGGAAAGGAGCTCTATCCGTCCGTCTGCGAGAAGAAGCAGGAAGGGAGAGGCCCGATGGGCATAATAGAGCCTCTTGAAGCTGTCTGCTGGAGGGGCCCTGGCCAGGACTATCCCCGAATCCTCCCGGTCTACCAGTCCTTTATCCCTGAGATTGGTGATTATTCGGGACACTGACCCGCGCCGCAGACCAAGGAGGGCGTTGATATCCAGAGGACGGAGAACGCTCTCTGAGCTGGTTATCAGGAGCAGAGCTTTGATCTCGTTTCGGTTCAAACGCATTTAGTCTAATCTTGCGTGGATAGTATATATACATTTCACTTTCTATTAGAAAATATAGGCAAATTATCCACACCACCAACGAGGCGCAGGACGTCTTGTCTTATGTGCCATAGTTAATTTGATCTGCCAGAAAGTACACATAAGACGCATGAACTCCGAGGGCCTCAAAAAGAGGCTGGAAGCGCTCCGGGAGCAGAGGTCCGGGATAGATCGCGCTATTGAGCAGCTCGAAGCCCAGATTGAGGCCAAGGAGCGGGCCGAGAAGAAGGGGGCTGAGGTTCTGGAGGTCGAGCCTGCCAGGGGCGGAGGCTCTTACGTGCTGCAGAAGGTGAAGTGCGGCAAGCCCTCCTGCCGCTGCGCCAGGACCGGAGGGGAGCTGCACGGGCCGTACTGGTATCATTACTGGAAGATGGACAGGAAAACGAAAAGCAAGTATGTGGGAAAAAATGGGCCTGCTGAGAGCGCGTGAAACTGCAAGGTCGAGGCCATCGCTCTGAAGATCTCCGGCCAGGGTGGTCGAGAACGAATATAGCAATGCTCGATCATTGATGCTAAGTCTTAAATAGATCTACTCAACTATTATAATTCGTAGTGTTGTAAGTCCCTCTCGAAAAGAATGAGGCCGCCAATTGGCGGGTGGGACGA
>Ga0194039_1001266_pt1 | contig 13755 bp, 13 predicted proteins | sample JunL228m_MetaG_FD_148679 | JGI IMG/M metagenome (GOLD analysis project Ga0194039, IMG submission 148679) | Anoxic zone freshwater microbial communities from boreal shield lake in IISD Experimental Lakes Area, Ontario, Canada - Jun2016-L227-8m | ecosystem: Environmental > Aquatic > Freshwater >...
TAATTAAGCGGAAAGGTACAATTGGAAATGATACATTCATGTCATTTGCGGCACGAGTAACAGATCTGACAAGTCATGGGGTACCACTCGCCCCCGGCCCTGGCAGCCCTACCGTTCTGATTGGAGGACTGCCTGCATGGCGCGCTCTTCCCTCAGGTATTGGAGGGGCAATAGAAGCCGTGTCAAATACTATGCAGTCTTTTATGAGTTCCCCCCTCCTCACCCCTGCAAACGCATCGGGTCAACTGGCCCAGATCCAGTCAGGGCTGATGCAGGCAGCTGCAGCAGCTGCATCACAAGGTAATCCAGCAGGTGTTGCAGCGGCAACGAGTGCCGCAGTACTATTGAATACCACAAATATCGCGTTGACTGCCGCATGGACCGCCGGGTGTGCAGTTCCCGGAGGTCAACCGGCGGCTAATATCGCTTATACGTTAGGAATACAAGCTGCCGCGGCAGGTGCATCCGCATCAGTCTTTTCTTCAGTAGCTGGCATGACCGATACGCATGTCTGCCCGATACCCTGCCCGATTCCCCCCCATGGTCCGGGAATGGTCACGCGCGGTTCCCAGACGGTGATAATAAGTGGACTACCAGCGGTCCGCCAGGGGGACCAGGTATTTGAAGCAGCAGGGGGTTCCAACCCGGTTGCGATGGGATGCCCCACCGTGATAATCGGTGATTGAGGGGGTCGGTAACTCACGGAGTCAATTTTCTGTCACCAGAAATTCCAAAAAGATCTTTTTTTCAGCTATCACAACTCATGTGACAAGAAGGACAGACTGAACAACGCAATATTATACCAAAATTGTACACCACATCGGACAGACCGTGTTTCATCTAAAAAAAATCAAGATTGAACTAATTATCCATTCCAGACCATCTGCATCTGATGATTACCATCCGTTTTTACTTTTTCATACCATTGCCTAAATAATTCAAATGTCATAGTATAACGATGAGAGGCTTCACTTGCATCGGGACCAAATGGATCATTTACCTTCACTAATGTCCTTTTCTCGTCATATGAATATGATGAATTAGGCTTTGTATCCACGCGTCCGCGCAAGCCTGTTACAACACGGGCATGGGTTGAATTTTTTTCATTTCCCGAGAATGTCACCCATATAGGCCCATGACATTGAAGCAAAGATAATAATCCTTCTATTGGATAGTTTACTGGTTCCGCTTCCCCATGCAAACGTAAAGAAGCGAGAAAATCCAATTTTTCAGCACCACCGTTCAGGGTTTCGTTTTTATCAAATTTTTCACGCCAGCGAGGACCTGCCTTGTCCATTACCTCCGTAATGGAGTATTTTTTGTGGTCCCGCCATGAGATCATCATGGTCGCAGATGCTGCCCAGCACGTGTTTGTGGTTTGCGCCAGCCATTGAACTTCTCCGGGAACGTCATAGTTAAAATCTTTTTTCTTGTCCTTATCATCCAGGGCAGTTGGATTTTCCGGCTGTGCGGGTAGACCTGAAGATTTCCCAGGAGATACTGCAGGACTAGTATCATCCACCGGAGGTCCAGAATTTATGTCACCCCCTGTTTTTTCACCTGCTGGGGTTGAAGCAGTCGTTCTTTGAGTATCTGGAGGATTGTTTAGGGAATTTGAATTCCCAGGAGTAGAGGGACTTGTATTTGAAACTGACTGCCGTAACAAGATATCACAATTATATGGTGTAGCATTTCCATCCTGATCACTCGTAATGATCACCTCCCATGATGATTAACTTTTGATTACTTATTTTTCGTGTTTATTAAATCTATTCCTTTTTTCGTTTGTTCATCATCCGGATTAGCCCCATATTACTGGGTAGACCGTTTTAAACCTGTTTAATCCGTAAATCTGCATGGGACTGGCATTACATTGTAGTAAATTCGAATAACAAAATTTATTGCATCCTGAGGTGGGAATACTTAATAATACATTACATGAATGCAAGGGTCCTGTACCATATTGTATCGTATCAGCACAATTGAGAAGGGGGGATATTCCAATGCTTATAGAAATTGATGGTATTCCACTAATATTTCATAATCAACCAGGTGGACCTGAAGACATCAGGACTGTAACGAATATATCGACGGGGGATTCCCGGGCAGTAGTCGAACATGAAATCCCCGGTATGGAGGGAAATTCCTTCCAGGATGTTGGGCGTTCTCCTGTCACAATCTCATTCGATGGATCACTCCATGGTCCTGCTGCGAGGGGCAATGTGGAAAAACTCCGGTCCAAATTTAAACAAGGAACCCCACTTCCCTTTCTTTCAGATATATCAGGAGCAACCGATGTTACCAAGGTACTCATTGAGGATTTAAGAGTCATGGAAGAGGCAGGTATTCCCGAGGTATACAATTTCTCTATTATTCTCCAGGAGTACAAAGAACCACCACCTGAACCCGTCACACCGCCGTCCCAGGATGATGACGCTAAACAATGGATGGGTGATCAGACAAAAAAAGCACAAGAATCGAATAATTTCCTTTCCGGTATTGTGAAAGACCCGGAAGGGAAACCCAAAGAAGGAATTCCCGTTATTGCATCCGGACATGGTATTACATTCGAATCTAAATCAAACGCAAATGGCGTATACAGAATAGATAACCTGCTCCCCGGAAAATACCTCGTATCGGTTGGTCATTCTGAATATTCCAGTGATACGAATGATATTGTGATTGGTTCGGCAGAAGCCAGTGAAGACTCTGGCGACAGCTCTGACGAAACTCCGGAAGATGAAGAGTACAGTGAAGACTCTGACGAGAGCTCTGACGAAACTCCGGAAGATGAAGAGTACAGTGAAGACTCTGACGAGAGCTCTGACGAAACTCCGGAAGATGAAGAGTACAGCGAAGACTCTGACGAGAGCTCTGATGAAACACCGGAAGATGAAGAGACCAGCGAAGACTCTGACGAGAGCTCTGATGAAACACCGGAAGATGAAGAAGCCAGTGAAGACTCTGACGAGAGCTCTGATGAAACCCCGGAAGATGAAGAAGCCAGTGAAGACTCTGGCGACAGCTCTGATGAAACCCCGGAAGATGAAGAGTACAGTGAAGACACTGACGAGAGCCCTGATGAAACCCCGGAAGATGAAGAGTACAGTGAAGACACTGACGAGAGCTCTGATGAAACCCCGGAAGATGAAGAAGCCAGTGAAGACTCTGACGAGAGCTCTGACGAATCTCCGGAAGATGAAGAGTACAGTGAAGACTCTGACGAGAGCCCTGATGAAACCCCGGAAGATGAAGAAGCCAGTGAAGACTCTGACGAGAGCTCTGACGAATCTCCGGAAGATGAAGAGTACAGTGAAGACTCTGACGAGAGCTCTGACGAATCTCCGGAAGATGAAGAGTACAGTGAAGACACTGATGACTGGGAGGATTCGGGGAAACACGGAAAGAAATAGAAAACTTCCAGGGGTGTAGATTTGCATTTTGTTACTACGGCTGACAAATTTACCCTCCGGATTTTTTAAAATAAAAAAACGCAGGCACAAATAACAATGTTTATATGAATCTCCCTGCCAGATACAATTAATTATTACCGATATCGCAAAGGGGGGTAGAATCCGAAATATGGGATCCACCCTTGCAGCTGCCGAATACAAGGCGTCCCAGCCTGTTGCGATAATAGCCAGCAATTCTATAGAAGGGGTCTGGAATGCTCGGTCGGAAAAAGAAAAAAAATGAAGGCAAAAGCCCGGGCGAGGGCACTGAACAGGAAAAGAGGCCACTATCAGACACCCCGCCCACAACAACCGGGAGAGAGGCAGGAGACACGGGAGCCGTGGAGAGTGAATCCACAGTTATTCCCCCCGAATCAGAATCAAAATTGAAAAATCCCCATGGACCCGTAAAAAAAAGCCAGGAAACCGGGGATACAGTTGTTGCTGTAACATCTAAGGGACCAGAAGAAGAATCCGCAGAACAATCAAAGAATCGCAAGGAAGAAAAGGATTCGGTTGATGAAGTCGCAACAGGTAAAAAAGAGAGCAAAAAAGAATCTGCACAGAGAAAAGTAGCCGAAACAAAGGAAAAAATAGCCGAGACGAAGGAAAAGGTGGATGATCTTGCAGCCCGGTCACGAAAACCCCTTGATGCCATCTCGCAGAAACAGCAGGACCTGCAGTCTTCTGCTGATTCTCTTACGTCAAAAGTAACACAGCCCCTCCAGGACCTCCAGTCAAAGCAACAGGAGGGACAGTCAATAATTGATACTGCCACCTCAAAGCTGGATTCGGCGCGGCAGGCCCTGGACAATAAGGATACCGTTTTCACCTCGGTCGTCTCTGGTTCTACCTCATCACTAACCAATGCAAAGGGGTCATTGGATAGTGCACGACAGAATATCGAGCAGAAGCAACAGGAATTTGGACAAACTTCAGATCTCATCCGGCAGATTAAGGACCGAATTGCAGGAGGGATATGATGAATGCGATTGAGGTAATCAGGCAGATTGCAGGGGATGAAGTTAAAAAACAGCATTTGCTTGAACTGGGCATTGTCACTTCAATTTTTCCCCATTCGCAAACAAGTGACAGGGATAACTATGAAATCAATGTGAAATTGAAAAACCGTAACCTCGAGCTCCGCAAGGTGCCAGTCGCCACACAGATGATTGGCTTTAGTTATATCCCGCATGTGGGTGACCTCGTTCTCCTGACCTTTATCAGGGGGGATATCAATGGCCCTGTTATTATCGGAAGACTGTATAATGACGAGGACCGGCCTCCTGAAAGCCAGGGGGGGGAAATGGTTTATATTTCTCAGGACCCCCCGAATGCAAGCCTGCGCCGTCTTTTCATGAAATTTCCAAGTGGTATAACCCTGACAGTTACGGATGACCTCGTAAAGACTGAAGCAGGCAATACCGTAATGACGATTAACCGGGATGGGGATGTAACGATCAATTCCGGAGCGAACGTAACAGTTTCAGCAACTGGGGATATCGCACTCAAGGCACAGAATATCAGTATGGATTGCAGCCAATCTTTCTCAGTCAATGCAGGGACTTCGGCATCCGTTGAAGCTTCGGCAAGTCTTGACCTGAAGGGTTCAGTAGTTCGGATTAACTAAGGTGGAACATGGGTCAGTCAGCAACAATACAGAAGGGAATGTTCATTTCAAAAGACATAGGGTTTTTCCAGGAACCCTCCCGGGAAGTACAGGTTCGATCCCCCGGTCCGCTGCCGTATATCAGGTCGATACATGGCAGTACAATTCATGAAGTAAAGACTGGAGGAAGAATAGCGATAAAAGTCGGATCAACGACGACGAATATTCAGCTTCTTCTTCCTTCTGAAAATTTGTTCGGGAAATTTTTGGTAAACCACGTACCTATAAAAAACGGAAGAGAATCACTCCGGATTAATCATCAAAATGTTTCCGATGAAAGGAGAAATGGCCATAAAATGCCAGGATTGATCTGGTCTATTTTCTGGGACTTTTGTAGTGGAAGGCGTCGTGTTAACCGGGTGAAATAACCATGGATGAAGAAATTCTCGGGGCAGATCTGAGGCTCATGTTTGAATCGGACACGCGGTATTCAGGTCTGGGTGCGGACCTCGCCGTTGGCCGGAGTGGGGATATCGGAATTGTTGAGGGAAGGAAAAACCTTGGCCAGGCAATCCTTCACAGACTCCTTACACGAAAGGGAGAACTGGGTGATATCGGGCATCCGGATTACGGGTCCCGACTTCATGAACTGATTGGGGAACCCAACAACCAGACTACAAGAGACCTGGTACGTCTCTACGTCAAAGAGTGTATGGCCCAGGAGATCCGAGTGGCGGATGTAATGGAAATCACCGTAAATGTCCCAAGGGATCAGCCTTCTGCAGTATTGCTCGATCTTACGGTTCGCCCGATCGGCAGTACATTCCCCATGAACCTGGTCTTTCCCTATTATCTTGAGGTGATCTGATTGACATATGTACGAAGAAATTATTCAGAAATCCGTGACGGTATTCTTTCCAGAGTAACAAAAGGTGTTGTGCATGAACGACATGAGTATACACCCGGCCGGACAAAACATCTCCTTGAAGAACCTGGTGCACTTGAAATTGTCCTGGTTGAGGGCACACGCCTGGGTGGGCCTTATACCTTCAAAAGAGGTTCCGATTACCAGCTCGAAAATCAGATGATTGGGTGGATCAGAGAAGGAGTAAAACCCGACGATCATACATCTTTTTTTGTTAATTACCGCCTGAGGGATTCAACAGGAATTACTGATATCAATCCGGGGAGTGTAGTCCGGACCATTGTAGAGTCAATTGCTCGTGAGATTGATCTCCTCCATGCCCAGATGGAAATGGTGTACAATTCGGGTTTTGTGGATACTGCAAACGGAACGTCACTTGACCTGGTCGTTTCACTCCTTGGCATCACCCGCAAACCAGCCGGGTTTGCAACGGGAGAGATAACCTTTGGAAGGAATCTGGAACCTGGCACTATTGAAGTGGTTGGAGAGACCTGCCTCTTCGATGGTAAGGACAACTACGTGTTAAAAAATAAAGTTATCCGGGAAATTAAAAAGATTGAAGGGCCTTCAAGTAAAAAATCCGTAAAATTTACTTCAGGTACGGACTTTATTTTATCGGGAAATTCGATAATCTGGCAGATAAACGGGAAAAAACCTGATACAGGTGAAAATTTTCAGGTCGATTATACCGCGTTTGAAGAATACCGGATCCCCATTGACACTCGTGTTTCAACATTTGCGCGACGTTCAGGTAGCACCAGGATATTCCGGGCGACCACGGAGATGGTGCTTAAACCAGTCACAGATGGGCGGTGGGAAGCTGATGTTCCGGTCGTGGCCCTTGATGCCGGAAAACAGGGAAATGTATTCGCGGGCACTGTTGCGGTAATGCCGAAACCCCCCGTAGGAATAGAGTATGTAATTAACAGGAAGGATATCCTCAATGGCACGGACCAGGAAGAGGATGAGGAGTTAAGGGTACGCGCGAAACATGCTCTCGAAACAGCGGGAAGAGCGACCCTCAGCTCGCTTCATGGGGCTGTTAAAAATATCGAGGGCATCACGGGAGAAGTCATGATTGTCGACCAGCCCGATGGAGTGCAGGGGATAGTTGAAGTAATTGCAAGTGGCGGTGATGAGACAGAAATCCGAAGGGTGATAGAAGAGACCCGTTCTGCAGGGATTCTTGTCGAATTTAAACGGCCGAAGATCATTCCACTCGATATACAGATGACAATGACGCCAACAAGTGGAGCAAAGCCTGGGGAAGTCCAGGCTGTCACTGAACAGGCCGTGAGAACACTTTTTGGAGGATTAAATATCGGAGAGGACGTTATTTTAAGCAGGATTATCAGTACGACATTAGGTGTGGCGGGGGTCAGGGATGTTTTTAACATTACCATCAACGAGAAGTCCAGCAATGTGGCAATAAAATCCTCAGAAAAAGGCGAACTACGCCGCCTTGATATTTTTTTGGAGGACTGATTAGTTGCCACGAAAAGAGAAGATAGCGGCTCGTCTGCCTCATTTTTATGTGTCCTGGGACCGTGGGTCAATAATATCCTCATTAGTTGCGTCAACGGGAAAAACTATAGACGAGTCCGAAAAAGATCTTGTGAGCATTATTAACTCCCATTGGATTGATACCGCATGGAGAGAAGACCTCGAATACCTTGGTTCAATCTACAGGGTAAAAAGAAAACCAGGGGAACTCGATCGGGAATATCGTAACCGTTTGAAGTCTGCAATTGTCAGTTATAAAGGGGGTGGCACAATAGGAGCTATCCGGATGCTTCTACGGATGTTGCTGCGCCTTCCGCCTGATTATCCGGTGGAAATTGTTGAGAACCCTCCTGTGAGTATGGAGAAAACATGGTTAGTGGCTGTGAATAAAGAATGGACTGTGAACCCCAGAAGTATCACGGATGCCCGACCAGGTATAACTATCAGTGTTGAAACGGAAGGCGGAAAGATTACCGATCCAACGCTTACGAATCTTGCAACGGGAGAATCCCTGACATATCATGGTGATATAAAAACCGGTACCCAGCTGGTAATTTCAGATGGGCAGGCGCATCTCAATGGCAAAAATGTAACAGGAAAATTATCTGGTACAGCTACACCAAATCTCCGGCGTGGACGATCAACCTGGCGATATTCAGAAAAAATTGGGGCGAACCAGGGATTATTTGACCAGACGGCTTTTGATGAGGCCGTGTTTGCAATCGAGATCCGTTCGCGTGTAACATTTTCATGGACCGGTTACCAGCCTGCGTGCTTTGAAGTGAGGATCCCGGGTGATTTACTCACTAAAGCCGATATAACCGCCGATGATCTACAGGAAAACGTTAACGCAGTGAAAGCATCAGGAGTGGAGGCAAAGATACTATGCATTTGAATGTTAGCCAAAAAATATTGGGTGATATGTCGGGCAGCATCACGTCAGGCAGGTGGATGAAAAATGGCATTTAAACCAGATTATAAAAAACCCGGTGAAACGATACGATCTGAAGACTGGAACAGGATACAGGATGAACTGGTTGCGCTCCGTAAGTATACCAGTAATATGACCAGGAGCACGATGCTTACTGGACTTGAAAGTCCGATCGGGACCTCACAGTCACTCAGTACTGGTGAGAATGAAGAATTTGATTATGGAATTGATGTCCTGGGTCTTATTACCAAACAATATTATCTTGGAAGTGGGGATGTTGGAGATATTTGCAGGTTCGGTATAACAGACTATGCAGATATCATATATTACTGGTCAGGCGCTGCAAACGGTGATAAGGAAGGCCTGCAGATTTCACTCGAATATTTTGACGGGTCGGAATGGACAGCGGATAATCTTTATATCCATGAATGGTCCAGGTTAAGACCTAAAGGGGAAAAAAATCCCTGGACTGAGTATCTCTATTCGCCTAACCAGCACCTGTGGTATAAATATGCACTGCGAAATCCAAACCCGGAGAAAGGGATACGGTTTATTTCGTTCAAAGATACAAGTCCCATAGCAGGAGTCCGTATCGCAAATGTGATGCAATATGTTACCAGACTCTGGCCATTGGAATGATTATATGTTCCGTACTATTGATCTTGCACTCATCGATATCATAAAAAAAAATCTTTCTTCGAAGATACCGTCGGATAACATTACTGTCGGAACATTTTCATCTGAATTTCCCTCGGTATCATTGCTCCTGTCTGAGTTTACTCTCGAAGAGGGAGGTATTGGGGGGTCTACCCATACAAAATATGAACAGATTTCAGAAATTTTTGATAGTGATGGGAAATCAACTGAATTTCATCTGAAAGAACAACCACTCCGCCCGCTAATTAGTCTTGAATGCCCTCCTGGTTTTGTGATTTCCGAACCGGATGAATATACTACAGATTATACGGCAGGTATTATTACAATCAGGAAACCCCCTGAAAAGAAGAAAGATGCCCTGGTTGCGATTTATAATCGTGCCCGAAGCGTCGGGGTAGTGATTGCACTTCAGATAAAAGCTCGCTATCTGATTTCCGTTCGTTCAAAAGACCCTGAAGAGAGGAATCTCATAATAAGGGAGATCATAACTGCATTTCTGCTCAATAATGAAGTCCTGGAAAAACAAGGGATAACATTAGTACAGTTTATTGAGGGATATACAAAATCTGATGTTGAAGGTAACCAGTTATCAGAAATTATCCTTGAATATCAGGTACACTCGACCCTCGCTATCGAGATACCCGGCGCTCCAATGGATAGGATGATAATCCAACAGCGATAATAATCTTTTTTTATTCTGGAGATAGCTGTTTTTTTATGGATGCAGCAATTTTGGCTGCCAATAAAGAAGACGAAACGACAATTAAAAAAAACTGTTAAAATGACGTCTAGTGTTGGATTGGTGCAAAAATATCAACCGATTTTTATCAATTCTCAACCGTGGGATAAAAATTGGTGGGGAATTCTCCCCCCAATTGTTTGATCTGGACATGGTATCCATACCAGCAGCTGGATCTTATCAACCACGTACTATAACCGTAGTAAGTACAGGATTGACCGTAGTTGTTTTTCCAGCCGCTACATTCACACTAACTGAATAGTCCTTGTAACCGGTTTTTTTAAGGAGAAGTATGTGCGATCCTGCTGCAATATTGCTGATAATTGCCGGAGTTACTCCTTTATTTACACTGTCGATGTACACCGTTGCACCCGAGGGAGATGATTTAATATCAACCGATCCGGTAGTTTGTACGGGAGTAGATGCAATATTGACAGTACGGACTGCTGAAACAGTCTTTCCGGTATAGTCATTAATGCCATTTTTATAATTGTCTTTCATCCTGTTAAGGTTTGATTCTGTCCAGAATGAATAGACGCCGTCCTTGTAAGTCCTCTTTCCATCAGTCCCAAGGACCCCGGTAGCCCACCCTTTCTGGCTGTTAAGCACGAGCGGGATATTGTTCCAATAATATGGCATTGAATTTGGTGCCTGGTTTAACAGGGATTGTGTCGTTGTTTTATCCTGGTAGAGGTAGGTATATAATGTCCCATCAGGGGCCTTTACCTTGATGGTCATAAATCCGGTCGTTCCGGAATTCCGTTCTGCAGGAACGACCTTGAGGTTTGTGTCCATACGGAAGACAAGGAAATCTCCTGCCGTGACACTCTGCCCAGTGACATCCTTTCCGGTCTGCTGGTCGAAAACCGAAACAGCCTGTGAGGGGTCATTCACTACAATTCCGATAGTCTTAGTTGTACCGATGTACCAATACCCGGTGCGACCAACGAAGCTGGACGGTGCGACATAGAATTTTCCGGGGTTTCCGACGGTAATCATCGTTGAAGGGGCACTTTGGCCCGGCACCTGGGAACCTGAATAATAGGAAAGGGTTGTTCCTGCTGAAATCCCCCATAAATTAAGATCCTGTTCACCAATGAATACATTTCCCCCGAGAGGAACTGTTTGTGGAGTTCCCGCCATTCCTGGCATAACCAGAAGAAAAAGTGCCATGCACATTATCAAAGTAACTCTAAATTTTTTCATCATCCATCATCCTCCCTATTCAAGTCCATTATCGTACTCATTTAACCAATTGCACTCCAATCGAATAGATCTATTAACACTATCCGATCCATTGAGGCCTTCTCCCAGATGTGCTTTGACCATTCTTACCAATAGGTATACTTTTCTTGAGAGATAATAAGAGTAACTGTAGGACTTCGTCCATGGGTATTGTTCCTATGCGTGGTGTATTCTCTTTCCTTAAAAAAAAGTATCGCAACCAGTAAAATGAAATCAGGATTAAATTGATCTATCACAATAATAACAAAATTCATTAATCATATTTTAGGTCAAATAAGAGACCAGCTAAGTAGTTACGGTTAAATCTTAACTGAGGAGTTTTACCAGAGCCAAAAAAATTATTGTGATTGCCGGGCACCACATTTATCACAATATTTTGCAGTCTGGGGTAAAACAGCTTCGCAGGACGGACAAGATTTGGTATCTATCCCTGAAGGGGGAGTATTTGCACACTTCGGACATCGTTGGACTTCCATTCCCATACCCGATCCACAATGCATACAAAACCGTTTCGCAGGCTCCATTAATTCAATAACCTTTTCACCCCTACCTGTGCCAGTTACAGCGGTAACAATCGCCTTTCCACCAATCAGGCCTGCTGTAAGAACGGTTGATCCGAATAATGATTTTGCCGGGATAACTACTTCTTTGTTAATACTCCCTAATGTTGTCGAAAGCATGAGTGTCCGGTCTTCAAGCGATGTAAAGTGTTTACCCTGGTCATTTTTCAATTTGAAGGTCAAGGTTGAAGTGGATTTACCATCTGCAATAATCGATTCGGGTGATGCCTCGATATCAATACCCGATATGACACCCTCAAAATTAACTATGGTCTGAACTGTTTTCTGTTGCGATTGGGCGGTTACCGTAACAGGTCCACACTCGTTTGACGAGGTGAGTATGGCATCACCACTGTCTTTTCCAGCAGGGATGAATATGTTCTCAATGTTTCCGGAGGTTGTTGTTAATTCAACCTGCCGTTCTTTCTTCTGCACCCTGGGACGCCCGAAAAGATTGGAGAACCGGACCTTCAAAATAATCTGGGAAACCCCATCACAGGGGATACTTTTTTTAACAGGTACCAATTCGATCTTCTCTCTCGTCCAGAGTACCACAACTATCACCAGGATGATGATAGCCAGAAGAGCGATGCCGGCAATTAATCCCCAGTTCATCGGGGGAGTTGAGTTCTGTGTAGTAACCGGTGGGGATTGAACAGCTGAAGACTGATTTACACTAGTCGCACTGGTGGTAGGCGGAGCACTTATTGCTATTATCTGCGATGAATACGATGAAGTCCCACCCAGGTTATCTTTCGTAGTCAGGATGACTTTAAATGTACCTGCCTGGGAGTACGTATGGGTCACAGTCTTTCCGGACACCGTTGCCCCATCACCAAAGTCCCACATATATGAGGTGATATATCCATCAGGATCTTTGGACAGCCCTGCGTCAAAACTGATTTTAAGTGGGACCTGTCCACTTGATGAAGTTGAAGAAAATGTTGTTTTGGGAGGCAGATTTTCGACTGCTACCTGTCCGGAAGCAGAACTCTGACTTCCCGCGCCCTGGCCGCTTCCTGAACCGGAAGCAGAGCCAGCCATTGCTGCATTGAAATCAGCTGGAGTACCGGTCGCAGTAATGGTAACGGTATTAGTAACGATACCAGCACCTGCGCCTGTAGGCAACAGTGTAGGAGCGGCCGTAGGCGTAACGGTGACGGTGCCGCTATCTGGCGGTAATCGGTCTCCACCAGGACCTCCTGTTGGTGGGTCTGCATAAATTACCCCAATATATGGCGGAACAACAAATTCGGCGGGTGCTGTAGTAGTAATTTGTATAGGCGAACTAACTTGAAGCGCTTGCACCGTGTCTGCAGTAGCAATAGTTAGGGATAAAATACAAAAAACTAACAGGACGGTAATTATTAATGATGTCCTGACCATGCGGAACTGCGATTCGCCCGTACAGGTATTCTTGTGATTCGAGGACCCCCCTGTATCTTTCATACTATTGAATCTGGGTGAGAAAAGATATATATTCTCCTCACGTCGCCTTCACACCACACCCGCTTCACCTTTATAAATTCCCCTAGTACACTCTGTGACGTACCATGGGACGCACGCTCGAACCGATGATGAATCAGTGCTGTCGGATACGTTCTGTGCCATGATCACACCTGATGGGATCGCGCTCCAAGCCCTCGTCAACCCTGAAAAACGTGCGATCCCAGTTCATTTTTCTTGCAGGGACGGTAGCGGGAATACTTCCTGACCTCATAAAACATCCGCCCGGTGGTACCGTTATCTCATGTATCATCTTCACCAGGTGTAATAACGGTGGGGTCAAGTTCGAGGGTTGGTGTAGAATTATCCCTGTCTATATCGGCTCCATAAATAACTACAGGCTCATTTATACCCGAATCTTCACTACCTGTGTCTTCTTCACCAGGTGTAATAACGGTGGGGTCAAGTTCAAGGGTTGGTGTAGAATTATCCCTGTCTATATCGGCTCCATAAATAACTACAGGCTCATTTATACCCGAATCTTCACTACCTGTGTCTTCTTCACCAGGTGTAATAACGATGGGATCAAGTTCGCTGGTTGGTGTAGAATTCTCTCTGTCTATATCTTCTCCATAAATAACTACAGGTGTTGGAGATTCATAGGAAGAGCCAACGTTTACACCCGGAT
>Ga0194039_1001267_pt1 | contig 13754 bp, 9 predicted proteins | sample JunL228m_MetaG_FD_148679 | JGI IMG/M metagenome (GOLD analysis project Ga0194039, IMG submission 148679) | Anoxic zone freshwater microbial communities from boreal shield lake in IISD Experimental Lakes Area, Ontario, Canada - Jun2016-L227-8m | ecosystem: Environmental > Aquatic > Freshwater >...
GATCAGATCCTTCTTGCACGCTCACCCCGTTTCCCGCCCGGACTCCACAGCGTGATCGCAGGATTTGTAGAACCCGGTGAGATGCTCGAACATGCAGTCTCCCGTGAGGTACGAGAGGAAGTGGGAATTGAAGTAAAAAATATCCGCTATTTCGGCAGTGAACCGTGGCCATTTCCCCACTCGCTCATGATCGGGTTCGTGGCAGATTATGCAAGCGGAGAGATCGCAATCGACAACAATGAGATCGTATCTGCGGGATGGTTTAGCCGCGATAATCTGCCCCCAATCCCGTCACCAATGAGTATCTCCAGGGCACTCATTGACTGCTGGGTGGAACGTCGCAACCCGTTCACCTGAACCGGGCACCGCCAGACTCTCCCCATCGGTAGACTACGACACATTTGTATCGTTTGTAGGGGCCAGAAAATTAGTGTAACAATGGCAATCGATCACGCTGCCATTGATCTTATATTGCAGAATTCATGTGCCGGACCCAGTTTTTTTAAAATCCATTTTTTGCAAATTTCACGTGTTTTTGCCGCTGTAATGCCCAAGTCATCTCTTTTCGACCAGAAGTGCTATAATGCAGTATATAAAATCATATATTAAGGCATAATTACCGTGAGAGTTTAATCGTGCGAGAGATTGCAATGAATGATCCTTTTTCAGATGGAAACGAAAGTGTCATTGATATTTTTGTTTTGGGTCGGAGTGAAACAGGGACACAGCAGCTCACTGAACATCTTGAGCATCAGGATTACCGGGTAACCCTCTTTCCCGATGGAACTGATCTCATCGAAACCCTCCGATCAGGAAAACCCAACCTGATTATCTGCGACACAACCTCCTATGGTCAGGAGGCATATGACTACTGCCGGCAGATCAAGTCTGATGACAACCTCTGGATGATTCCAGTCATGATCCTGACACGCGCATCCTCTTTAGGTGATCTGTTGTATGTACTTGACTGCAATGCAGACAATTTCATCGCCCATCCATATGACCCGCAGTACCTTCTCTCGCAGATCGAAACATTGCTCCTGACACCTGTTGAGCGGCAGACCATTGACGAGATCAAAACGCAGTTTAAGATCCAGCATGATGAACAGATCTTTGTTGTCACTGCTGACCGCAGGAAACTTTTAGAATTCCTCATGTCCGCATTTGAGATCGCAGTCAAGAATTATGAAGATCTTTCCTCTGCCAATACTGAAATACAGACACTCTCCTCACAGTTAACATCACTTGAAGATACAGGCATCGAGAACGCACGGCTCATCGGACTGCTCAGCACAAGTGTTAAGAAAAAAGAGCAGGATGAGCGCACACTCAAAGGAGAACTCGAAGAAACCATACAGGCTTTCGACGAAAAAACTGCTGAAGCAGTACAACTCTTACGGGAACTGGGAGATACAAAGACACTCCTTACTACTGCAGAAGAACATATCCGCATCCTGTTAGAGGAAAAAGAAAAAACCACTGCTTCGTACCAGTCGGAAAATTCCAGTTTATCTGAACACGTATCAAGCCTCTCGCTGGAGATAAGTGAAAAAACTACAAAACTTGAATCTGCACAACAGGAACTTGAAGAGAAAACATCCCTTTCTGCCAGACTCGATCTCGCAGTAAAAGATGCAGAGGTGCAGATCGGGCAGCTCAAAACGTCGCTACATACACTCACTGTCAACAATGAACAACTGGCATCAGCATTATCATCAGAGAAAAACCGGGCTCGTGCTGCAGAACTGGAAACAAAATCCGTGCAGCAGGCAAAAACACAGTCTGAACTGGAACTGACAAAGCTTGTCAATGAGCAAAAGGATGCAACATGGCAGCAGAACGATGTGATTGTCCGCTTAAAAACCGAACTTGAGACCCAGAATAGTCGGTGCACATCGGCAGAAACGCAACAAGAAACTCTCACGCATGAACTGGAACAATTAAAAGCAGCATACAATGTTGCAGAGAAGTCACAAAGACAGCAGTTCGAGGATCTGAAGGCACTGTATGACTCTGCTGTCACTACGATTTTTGCACACGAACGTGAATTAAAGCAGCTCAAAGATGAACTTACCGCGGCTCACGCAAACGGTAAAAAATCCGCAGCATCTGCAGCAACTGTCACTGCAGCATTCAATGAGACACGGGTAGAGGTCGAAGAGCGTGAATGGAAGATTCAATCCCTTGAAAAGCAGATCGCTGATGCTGACATTCTCAAAGAAACAAATGATGAAAAAATCCGTACACTCATCGCATCGCTCGAAAGTGTACAGTCGGCACTGAACACTGAAAAAGAACAGCGTGCTGCTGTTGAAGAGCGGTTAAATGCGGCAATCTGTGAACGGGATGAAACCCTGCAATCGGTTCGCGGTGCACACGAAAATGTAAAAAGCGATCTCAATGTGCATAAAAATGATCTCTCACGGCTGAACAGCGATCTCGAGGCTGCTGCATTGCTCCGATCAACACTTCAGGGTGATATTACCGCAGCATCCACCCGGATCAAAGAGCTGGAGTTTGAGCTGAAATCAGCAGTGCAGGTAAAGGATGATACTAGCCAGCAGATCCGTTCAGTTGCAGAAGATCTGGGGGCCACAAAAGCCACGCTCAAAGAAGCACGTCTGGCACTCGCTACTGAGAAAGAACAGCGTGAAGCGCTTAAAGAGCAGTTGAATGCTGCGATCCGCGAGCGGGATGAAAACCTGCAATCGGTCCGTGATGCACACAACCAGACCCAAACAGACCTCGAGGTTCACCGTAATGATATCCTGCGACTCAACCGGGATCTTGAGGCAGCTAACAAGCTCAATTCGACCCTTCTTGCAGATTTCAATGCTTCATCTTCACGGATCAATGAACTGGAACACGAGCTGAACTCTGTAGTTCAGGGAAAGGAGCAGACGGGGCAGCAGGCCCGTTCGCTCTCTGATGATCTGGAACGGACAAAAGCGGAACTCGAGAACGAGCGGAGGATCAGCCGCACTGCAGAAGTGAACCTGCAGAAATCCTCACAGCTCGGCAGCAGGCTTGAAGGAGACATTGCCCGGTTAACAGCAGAGCGGGAAGGGTTAACATCTGCTCTTGAACATGAGAGAATGCTGCACAAGGAGGCTGTTGAAAATGCCAGTGCTGCCACTCAGGCAAAGGAGCATATGGAAAATGAGTTTAAAACGGTAAAAGAGGAACATGAACGGGACGATGATCTGCGTGCAGTTAAGATCCAGAGACTAACCGGGGATTTAGCGGAGTTAGTTGCAAGGCAGCGGGTGCTCGAACAGAAGGTAAAGTCACTCGAGTCTGAGAAGGAAGCAGCAGAAACAAGAGCAGAAGCACTATCCGATGAGATCCAGCAGGCGCGAACTGCTCTTGCCGATGAGTGGGAAGACCACATGAAGGATGAGGAACAACTTGCTGCTTCTGAACAGAAAGCATCTCATATAGCACAGTCCCTGTCACGCACCGAAAAAGCGGCATTGGAGCAGGAACGTAAATGGGCAGTTGTCGTCAAACAGACCGATCTGCCAGCTGAGATCAGGCCCGCCCCAAAGGCAGTAGTTGTAACCACCCCGCCCGTAACACATGCAGAGCCGGTAACTCCTGACCAGAATCAGGATGAACTCCCGCCTTTAAGGATTGAGGATCTGTTTGAAGACGATACCCCTCCGGCATCAGTAAATCAAATACCAGTTTCTGAGTATCCTTATGAAAAGTCAGAAGCAGAAACTCATGATGAGAACACCGATGAGGAACCTGCCGAAAATCCTCTGCCGGAAGATAGTGAGGATGCAGATCAACCGGAAGATAAACAGGAAGATGCGGGCGATCAGATAAAAACTCAAGACGATTTTAGACCCCCACCCGGTTACGGCATCTCATTCAACCGCCAACAGTGGTTCGATCTCCTAAAATGGTCACACCACTCCGGAGCACTCTCCCAAGAGCAGCGAATGCAGATCGTCCGGATGGGACGATTGATCCAGAAGGGGCGCAAGCTAACGCAGAAACAGGATGAACAAGTGCGGGAGATGATGGTGCTCGTCCATACTCTCGGTTACCGGTTCCACTAATTTCTTTTTTAATTGTAAACTGGTTCTGCTATTTTCAATCTGCCTTTGTGATTGTGGCCATGGGAATCATGTATTTTTTACAATTCCAGTATCCTTATCTGTCAACGAATCCTACCTGCAATTACTAATCATGCCCGGACACTCTCCCAAACGAAAAGATATTCTTCCAAAGAAAAGTATGAAGAACCAGAGTGACCTTAAGAGCGGTTCAGATTACCGGCTTGTTATCGTTCTTGGGGGAGCGATCATTCTTGCGATCCTAATCATCATTGCGATCATGTGGACACCCCGATAAGATGCCGGTACCGATTTCCCCCGGGTAAACCCTGCCCTACGGTGTATCGTTTTATGCAGGGATCAAATCCATCCTTTTGCTAAAAAAAAATAATATCCTGCGCCGGTATAGGCACATCCTGCGATGATAATTACAAGAAGACTCAAAAGGATACTGCTGTAATTCCCTGCACCCGCTGCACTCCAGAGATATGAAAGAAAAAAGATCACTGCGAGTATACTGACAATGATAGCTACAAAGAATGCGATGAGTGCAAGAGTTCCGGTCAGCACCAGATCATCCATGGATCAAAGATGTGCTCTCGATCTATTTGAACAGTGCCGGGATAACTTTTGTCTATTCGAGATAGTCTGCCAGCAGTTCGTTATAGAGCCTGCTGACATTTTCTTCTGTTGATGGCATGTCAGGAAACCCTGAATATCCTTGTGCCGCTGGAACATCAACTGCAATATTGAGTTTGTACTGGCTCTGTGAATGGAACCAGCCCTTCTTCTGGTAATACCAGGAAAGGTATTCCTGTTCCGTCTGCCCGGGAGTGGGAATGAAAAGACCTTTTTTCTTTTTCAGTTCGGCCAGTTCCATCATCGTTGTATATCCTGATCGGCATATGACAAATTTCGCACTGTTCATGAGCTGAACTTTCTCTTCATTGGACACATATCCTTTCACCGTGCAGCTATCTGTTCCCGTAATCTCGGTCTTTCTCTCCGGACTGCCGAGGATTACCACACTTTTACCGTCCAGTTCATGGATGGACGGGAGCAGTAGCTCTTCGAGTTTTGTCCGCTGGGGTTCTGGTCCCGAGATCATGACAAGGTAATCGAGATCCTCAGTGCAGCCCCGTTTTTGTATGCTGGTGAGAATGCCGGAAAAGAATGCCCTTGATTGTGTGTCAGCAGATCCGGGGAGGGCGAGTTTTCCTGCAAGGGATAGAGCACCCGGTGGATTGTCCGGCACGATGATCCGGTTATATTTCCTGTGGAGGTATGTATTGATACGGAGGGCGAAGAGTTCCACCGGCCAGAGAGCAAAGGGCATGTGGTAGTGCAGTTGATGGGTGATGAAAATTGAGGGGACTTCTGATGAATACGCACCCAGCCTGTTGTCGCTGATGATGAGGTCATAGCGATCCTTTGCCAGAATCTTTGCAAGTTGTTGTCTTTCTTTTGAAACGGCCTTAAGTAGGATGGGAAGATACAAAAAGAATTTCGGCAGGAACAGACTGCCCGAACTGTACGGTGAGGGATAATCCTCAAACTCGATGAACCGGCACTGGGGAAATTCCTGTTTGAGAGCAGTTAAGGCATTACCGCATGCGGCAATGGTGACATCGTGATCGTGTGCAATGAGTGTTTTTATAATAGGGATGTCCCTCATCGCATGACCGAGTCCCCAGCTCAGTGGTGAGAGAAGTACCTGTGCCATTTTTTTTAGTTCCTCAAATCAGTGTATAGGTATTGTTTTTTTACAAGTATTGAATTGTTCGAAGATGGAGTTTGCTACCCTCAGTACCTGAGAACGTCATACGTCCATCCCTCTCCCCGTTCCAGTGCAGGGCATGAAACGCTGTTTTTACAAGCCCTTTTTTGGAGTCGTTTGTTCCCTCTTTTTTATCCACAATTCCTGAACCCCACACTCACCTGATGCATAATGATCTCTGCCTTCTGAATGAGTTCGTCCGGAATCTCGGTTACTCCCATATCCATTCTCATTTTAATTTGTTTAGATAATTCCCAGACTTCAACCATTACATCGCCTTTGGAATAATGAACGAGATAGAGGAGATACTTGTATGAAGTTTGCGTTCATTCAGAATCAATAAATTCTATCCAATCCACATCATTACCAGCGTTTAACATAATCAAGGAGAGATCCGTATCTATCACCCATTGAAACGACTCATAAGATTTGAAGCATATGGCATACTTTTTGTGATTGCCGGAATTTTCGGCGCCCTTCTTGCTGCAGGTCGGTTCGATCTCTCCTTCCCACTCTTCCTCATCTTCATTGCAGCATCCTCTGCATTCGGGTTTGTCATAAACGATATCTCGGATATGGCACTGGATGCCCATTCTGCAAAACCCAGAAACCCGCTTGCCGATGGTTCCATGACCTGCCGGACCGCGAAAAGGGTCAGTGCAGTTCTGCTTGCAATCTCCCTCGTATGCATGGCACTTTTGCCCTCATCTCTTCTCTTTGTAGAACTCATAATCCTGTTCGTTTTTGTCACCTATTCTTTCTGGATTGAAGTAAAAAATATTGCCGGGCTGGATCTGGTTTACCATGCACTGTTCCCGGCGCTTTATGGTCTGCTCGGTTACGTGCTGTACCATCCGCTGGATCTTACTGGAATTGTCTATGTCGTTCTGCTCGGAATTTTCGGGGCAGTCGGGGAACTGGGCAACGAGATCCGGGATCTGGAGAAAGACCGAACCGAAAGGAAAAATTCTGTAGTAATTATCGGGGAACGGACTGCGTTTTTTTTAACCATTGCGTTCATGGCCTGCGCATTCTGCATCATTGCGATCTTTGCAATATTAGAGCCGGGCTTTTTCTGGCTACTGCCTTTTGTGCCGTTCGGGCTTTTCCTAGTCCACCCTGTGGTAAAGGCAATGAAGGATCCGGAATACAAGATGCGGTTTGTTGATGCGATCAACAACCGGGCAATCGTGCTTGCCGCAGCCATGCTTGTGGTGTATGGTTTTATACGGATTACATCTTTTTTTAACGGATGAAAAAGTAAATTTCTCTTTTTTTCATTGGTTAATATGCCATTTTAACACCAAAAAAACAATAGGTAGTAAGTGGATTTTTCAATCTTAACTCAACACTTTGATGCTCCAGGGTGCTTCGGTTAAACCTCTGCTCCAGCCGCTGTGGCCTCCCCCAAATAGCGATAAGAACTAAAAACAGTTCATACACAGGTGAAATGATTATTTATTTTCTTCATTAACTTTTTCTGGATACATTTCGGTGACTAAATTTTTATCAATTCTCTCATCGTAAATTGAGAGAGAAGTTAGGTGCTAAACTAGCAGTTTACCCATTATAAAAACAAAGATATGGGAAGTAATCCGAAAAACAAGGTTGTTGGATACTTTTAATCGAGATAATTCCGTAATTTCCTGACAAGAGCAATCTTATTCCGGGTCTCGTTTTTCTTCTCGGATTCAATGAAATTAATAATCTCATCTATGGGTTTTGCCAGAGTGTAGACTTTCGTCGGCCTCCCCTTTTTTTCGGATGGAATCTCACGACTATTGATCCAACCAAGTTCTATCAGAAACTTCATTGCCATGCTGACTTCGGGCTGGCGCATGTCGGTTCCACGTTCGATTGCCCGGGAGGTGGCTTCCTTTGTGCTCGCAAGGAACACCAGCATCTTTGCAACATTCCTCCTTGTACCAATCTTGATTAGAAGATTGACGAACTCTTCTTCCTTATCCGTAAAATATTGAATGCTTTCCTGTCTCATAGAACCCCCGAATTATTTCAGATGTTCTCAATTGATTTTTATTTTAATCGATAAATGCATTCTGGTCTCTTTTTTTAAATTGATAAAAATGATTCTCAACCAATTTTACATATTAGCGGTATAAGAGCAAGGACGAACACGGCAAAGCGGTGCGATGTGGGTGTAGGTAAGCAGTCCGGTAAAATATAGCGTCAGGATCTTTTTGCTGACATAAAGATCGGTTGAATCATGTTCACTCATCTGCGTCCCGCTCGCTCCTCGCTCGCTTCACATCACATCCATTGTTTTTACAGAGTTGTCTGGCTGATATGCAGTACGTCCACGGCTCATTGCGATGCTCTTATCGCTGTCGACTGCTTTCGCCCGCTCTTCACATACCACTTGCGCGAAAATGTTCGTTGCGGTTGATCGTACTCGCACCGAACACTTTTTCTGTGATTGTTCCCACCCCAACCTAGCGCTGATGCACTTGCCTGACAAGAACAAAGGGACGCTCGGCCACGGTTCTAAAAATTTTAAAACCACTTGTAAAGGATCTTTTTTGTGAGGATGGTCTGGTTTTTGGATCTTGCGACATATTAGCAGGTGATGAGATAATTTCCTCATTTGTTCTCCCTGAAAGACCTCTGGAATCAGGGTGTATGTATTATGAGGAAAAATAAGCCCAATTTGGGCTCCGATTGCCGGGTTCCGGTCCGGAAAAGCCAAGTAAAGCCGTCCGGTTCCTGGATGCGAGAGTAAGTCCTTGGATATCGCCCTGATTATCCCAATACGGCTGGATTTGGCTTGAAAAACGATGGTCGCAAGAGCTCTTTAAATCGTGTTTAGTTTTTCCACCTGCTTTATGCCATCAGAACTGAGAAACGCTGTTAAAAAGCAATTTTGAGGCATGTTTTTTCCGGCGGTTGTGAAAAAACATAACCCTGATACTTTCACCTGTTTTTTAAGATCTCAATGGCTGGAATCTCCTTACGAATCCTGCAAGGTATCATCCGGGCTTATTCATTTTATTTGGCTTTTTATGTGCCTCACTCATTTTTTTACGGGTCTCTTCTGATACGATCTTACCAATTTGTGCCTCGCCAATTTTCCTGCGGGTCTCTTCTGTGTGGTGTTTTCCTATCATCGATTCTCTCATCCTCCGTCTGCGTTCCAAATCCTTTATAGGATCTGCACAAACACCACGTGTCATTTCTCACCCGCCGTATTTTTCTTTTTTGCTGCCGTCATGCACCATCTCTTTTCATACGCCACGTTTCTTTCGGCACCGTCATCTCAAACCTTGCACCTTTGCCCGGTTCACCTGTTTCGCGGATCGTGATGCCGGTGATTGAAAGAATCTCCCGCGAAAGTGCCAGACCAAACCCGGTGTTCTTCCCAAAACCCTGCTCAAAGATCCTCTCCTTATCTTGAACTGGAACCCCCACGCCGTCATCCTCGCAGACCACGACATGATCATCACCACCTGCCTGCACAGAAAACCGGATAGTTGTGATCTTCTTGCCGTACCGAACCGCATTATCAATCAGATTGCAACAAATCTTGATGATGAGCGGGTCAGCAAACACTTCTATATTGGCAGGGAGATCATTTTTCAGCAGGACCTGTTCGAGCGGGGCTTGCTTAGCCGCTGTGTCTATGAGGGTGCGGCAATCCTGCCAAATGGGAGAATCGATGCCGATCTTTTCGTATTCCTCTGTGAACTGAATCATGGAAGAGATCCGCTGTGCAGCGGCTGAAACCTTCCCGAAATATTCATCGAGGGTAACATCGGACTGCTTCTGTTCCAGAATGTTGAGGTATCCCTGCAGCACCATCAGCTGGTTGTTGATGTCATGCCGGGTTATACTAGAAAGGAGGGTGAGTTTTTTATTTGCCTGTTGCAGCGCTGTTTCCGCTCGCTTGCGACTGGTAATGTCAAGCAGCGATGCGACACTCTTTGTGGTACCCGGGATCATATCGATTGTCAGGTAAATGTTGCGGATATCCCCGGTTCGCGTGACAAACCGGAACTCATAACTGGGGAGTGCATTTGTTTTCTCCTGCCTGCGGAGCTGATGCAGTGCGAGCATCCGTTCCAGATCCTCTTTTACAATAAATTTTGTCCATTGCATCCTGCCCTCAATATCAGCTATTGAAAAACCGCTGAGTTGTGCGAACTCTTCATTGGCAAGGATGATCATTGTGTCCTTTTCGACGACAACCGTTGCGGTGCCGGTGTTCTCAAAGACAGTACGATAATTATTTTCGCTCTCCTTTAGCGTTTCTTCAACTTGTTTCAGCAGGGTGATGTCCCTTGATATCCCCAGCACAGCAGAGATATTGCCGTCATCATCTCTCAGCGGCACCAATCGCGTATCCTGCCAGAATATCTGACCGTAGATCAGTAAATTATTCACCTCATGGTAGGGAATTCCTGTTGCAAAGACCTGCTGGAGGTTTTGGTACTGCTTATTGGAAACTTGTTCTGGAAACAGCGCTTTACGCGGTTTTCCGATTATATCATCACGGGTCTTTTTAAGTGTCTGCTCGCAGTAACTGTTGACATAGACCACGTTGTCATCTTTGTCGATAATATAGATGAAATCCTGTGCAGTCTCGGCAAGGGAACGATAACGCTCTTCACTATTCCGGATTATTTCCTCTGCCCGCTTGCGCTCGGTAATGTCATGGCAGATGCTCATCACTGCCGGTTGACCACCCCAGGCGATCCTCTGTGCACTCACAACATATGGGATGAGCGAACCATCCTTGCACCTGTGCCTGGTTTCAAACGATATATGATCGTGTTTCATTATCCGGGCAATACGATCCTGTGCTTGCACAGCATCCTCCTGTGAATCTACCTCTTGGACTGCCATGGACAACATCTCGGTTTCGGTGTAGCCGAGCTGTTCACAGGCCATCCTGTTGACTGCTAGTATTTGCGCATCCATATCGTGAATAAAGATCCCGTCACCAGCGCTGTCAAACAAAGTCCGGTACTTCTCTTCACTCAGCCGCAGCGCATCTTCATCTCTCTTACGCTCGGTAAAGTCCGAAAATGTGCCTACGATTTTTATTATCCTGCCCCCATTGTCTTGTATAGTATGGGCGTTTGCATTGAGGATGATCTCTTTACCACTGATGGTCTTTGCATTGATCTGGTAATTCTTTATGAATCCTTTTTTTGTTAATTCAGCGAGATACTTCTGGCGCTGGACCGGATCCTGCCAGAAGTCAGTAAGTGATATTCCATTTAGTTCATGGGCAGGGTTAATACCAAGAATCCGGTTGAATGCCAGATTGTGTTCAAGCAATTTCCCGTTCGGAGTGCAACTGTAATACCCTTCATCAAGGAATCGCACAGTTTCACGGAACTTCTTTTCACTCTCCTTAAGTGCATCTTCTGCTATCTTCCGCTCGGATATATCAAGGATACTTTCAAGGAGGTAGGACCGGTTGCTAATCTGGACGGGCACAACGGTCTTTAATACAGTTTTATTCTTCCCATCATTTGCCAGAAGATTGCACTCTAAACGGGCAAGTTTCTGGTGGAGATCAGTAACCGGGCACTTGTCATCTTCGGCAAGGCAGAACAACGCCTTGCAGCTCGAACCGATAATTTCACTCTTTTTTCTGCCGATAAGCTTTATTGCTGTGGAATTGACATCAAAAACGGTGTGCGACTCTGGATCAATGACCACAAGCCCGGACTGGGTAGAGTTAAAAATTGTCTTTAAATAATTCTCGCTCCCTTTCAATGCCTCTTCTAGCAACTTCTGCTCGTTCTCCTTGAGTTTATCTTCTGCAATCCGTCGCTGGATCGCGATCGAAGCTACCTGTGCATAGACCTCGATGAGCGGGGCATTTGTTAACGGTACTCCTTTTTGAAGTGCAAAGGTGATGTTGCCAAAGAGCTCTCCATTCCAGACAAGTCCTACCGAATAGAACTCACCAAGGTTGAGCGCTTTTGTTATCTTCTCACATGGCTCTTTTGGGAGATGACGGAACAGGACATTGTACAGGTTCTTTTCCAGATGGTTCAGTTTTCCACTCGACACCCTTTCGGGCAGATTCTCATCAACGTGGATTGTCAAACCTTCGATCGTTTTCCCGAAATGCAGTTTAGCGGAGTTTCGCACCTGCTCACTCGTTAAATTTCTGATGGTCAATGTCCCAGTTCCGGGATCGTATGAGTTGACCGTGATTGCAGCGTCCGGAAGGAACTCGTAAAGACCTGCTCCGATCGCTGCGTAAATGTCAACGTCCGGTGGCATCTCAGAAAAAACCTGCATCTTAGTTGAGAAAAATTCCATCTGGGTGACATGCTTCTGAAGCTGTGCGTCTGCTTCTTTTTTCTCAGTAATGTCCCTTCCAACGGCCTGGTACTCCCGGCACTCATCTGTACCGTCAAAGAGTCCCCGTATTGTCCATGCGGTCCAGCGCTGCCTGCCGGTGTCATCGGAGATACGACATTCTGTCGTTGTGACCATGCACTCCCTGTCAATATTACTGCACGCTTGACTCCAGAGTATGGCATCTTCGCTGGAGAGACCGGGTATCCGGCTTTTATTCACAAGATTTTCTGTGGTTCTATTAAGAAATTTCGCAAAGGAATTGTTGATAAAAGTGATGATACCGGTGGGCAAAAACCGGCAGATGAACTCGGTCTGGTCTTCTACAATTCCCCTGTACTGGGCTTCGTTCTTCTCCAGTTCGATCTGATATTTGCGATCTTTTGTCTCATCAACCATTACGATAGTGATACCACGGCAGCCATCATCAAAGACAGTCCTGACCCCTTTGATCCGGAAATAATACGTTTCATTTTGTCTGGTTATTGCAGTCTCATAGGAATTATCTGGATTAGCAAGAATATCTGAGAAGAGTTCAGAAAAAATAATATTTGGTATGTCAAGGCGATAAATTTCGATGATGTGGTGCCCGACAATCTGGTCACGGGCAATCCCAAAAAAAGTGAGGAAATTATCATTGCAGAAAAGAACTTTATTACTTTCGTCCAAAGTCAACACGAGATGGGATGATATGCTGAGCATTGCCGATATGGGGATGCGGTGCGTTAAAAAAAAGACATGAGCAGTCCCATATGACAGCGTTTCTACCTGCCCTGATATGAGGAGCACCTCAAGATACTTTGATACAGAGTTCCGGTTAATCTTCAGTTTTGAAGATATGTCAGTGATTGTCAAACCCTTTGGGTGCGCCTTGAGAAGAACTTTGATCCTTGAGATGCTATCTTTTTCGATAATGATAACCCTCCAGACCATTAGTTCCTAAGCCACTGGGGTCTTTTGTTATCGTAGAATATATTCCTCTGGAATGTATTAAGCAATAATATTTTTGATATAACTTTTCGATTCAAATTATTATGGAATAATTCCTTTATCCATCCTCAATAAAATAGCAAATCTGGTTTTTACCGTAAAGGTTGTATGTCTTTGTATTATATGGATGAAAGTACGGATTTGCTATAGAGGCACCTTACAAATTTGAGATCCATTAAAAAAACTCATAAAACAGTAATGGGATCAAAGAGTTTGTCAATGGTTGCGTATTCCTTAATAGGAATTACGCACGTGCGACAAAAAAGCAACATATGGTATTCACAATCTCAATCCAAATGCGTTCCTTTGTACATATGGTGTTTTGATCCAATGACAATGGGTTTTTTAACCGGTACTTCAGATTATGCAAGCCAACGGCAGGCTTAAAGGGTGTTTCCAAATACGTGCATCTGGCATTTTTCCTTTTGCCGTGCAGAGTTACTTGGCAAATAATTAATAAAAGGTAACTGTTTACAATGACACCAGAACGGGTGATGGGATAAATGGATCTCCATTAAATGCATCTTTAATCGATGCGAGAACCGGTCGATCATTCTTTCGTACTGTTGAGATATATCCCCTGATGCGGC
>Ga0194039_1001269_pt1 | contig 13708 bp, 8 predicted proteins | sample JunL228m_MetaG_FD_148679 | JGI IMG/M metagenome (GOLD analysis project Ga0194039, IMG submission 148679) | Anoxic zone freshwater microbial communities from boreal shield lake in IISD Experimental Lakes Area, Ontario, Canada - Jun2016-L227-8m | ecosystem: Environmental > Aquatic > Freshwater >...
TCGGCGGCTCCAGAGGCCACCATGATTGACCGCTACACTACCGGGCTATATGCCTCATACTTTTTGCCGCTGTTGCCTAATTAAAGTGACGGACTGCCCGTGTCCGTTCATACGCTTTGTGCCCGTCCGCATCCTTTGCAGGTGCGGCAGACTTCTTTTATTGGCTGGATGAGCTGGCCTTTTCCGCAGAAGGGTTCGATGTCGTGCATGTCCCGGAGATAGTAGATGTGCGGGACGAGCGAGATGTGGGTGTATATCCCGCAGGGGACTCCGAGCTTGTCGGCGATATGTTTCTGGAGCTGCACAAGGGCGTACATGTTGGCGCCGGCTGCAGTAAGCATGTCGTTGGAGCGGAAGATCACCCGCATGTGGAGTTTGTTTTCCCGCACTATGCACTGGACGAGCTGGAGGCAGGGACAGTCGTCTAGTTTCTCATCAATGACCGGGTTCCATGTGATGGCTACAGCCCGGCGTGTCTCCGACTGAGTGCGGAGTTTGTCTACAATGTAGGCAATTTGGTCCACATGCACGGGCTGCCCTTCGGTAACGAGTCGTTCGCCCCAGTCAAATAGCCGTCCATGGTAATCGTACTCGAAGTTGGCGTGCGATCCGTTGATCAGATCGCGGGCGTACTGTTCAACGAACCTCAACTGGAACTTTGAGTGCGGGCTTGTCATGGGTTCGGCAAGCGGGGTGTCGATCTGCATGGCGATCTCTTCGAACTCTACGGTTGCTTCGGCATCTTCTGTCCGGAGGGTCCAGCCTTTCTCCAAGATCATTTTGATGACCTGTTCGTGTGCATGCCCAATGCTCGGTGCCCGGATAACTCTCATGAGGAAATGTGTGTTTTGTTATGTTGTATATTTGTTGAAATGTACGCAGTACCGTTGGGAGGTGAGGTTGAGGGTTTATCTTAGGAGATAAGTAAATCAGGAGATGTATGGATTCTTCCCTTCTGTTGTAGTGTAAAACCTATCCGGTTTTCGGTCAGTTTTTTTCTTTGCGAACAGTCCCGCGGTGCGAGCCGGTCCAAAATCCGTTTTTACGGGTAGATTTTGCGTGAAATGCGGATTGGTAGATGGAGGGTGCCGCAGTGTGAGGGGATTATGGTCTGGTTGTTTTTACCAGTGCTATATTTTATAGTGATGTTGATGAGAAAATCCCAATCACTTCCGGAGATCGCTGTTCGTATTCTCCACAACCTTTATCGAGATCACCGTATCGATCGGTAGCTTCTCGCTTTTTAACAGCCTCACTCTGCCAGCCAACATTGATGTCGAGTGCCTTGAACAACCGGGCAGTCGCTAGAAAATCCTGTTCGGTTTCCACCAGATCGACCGTCCTATACGGTAAAACCCGCTATGCCCGCTGGCGGAAGTTGAGTGCTGCATACGAGTTCGTCATTTCGAAAAAGCATAAGCATTTTCAGGGTTCGTAAACGATCCGGATTCTTTTGTTCCGGTCCATGTGAACAGCAACTTTTTCTTAATAGATGACACATGGAGAATTGTATCTCAAAATGTCTGGCAAGTCATTGTGTTTCAAATGATTCTTGCAGGATAATCCCCAAAACAAAAAAAATGAACGCGCATTACTATACATCTGTGTATAAAGTATATTGTGTATAGTTACACCTTACAATGCGCGACATATAACCCATTCACAAAGCCAAGTGCAAAAAACCATGAATCAAACCGGGTAAGTATTAAACAACCAGAACTCATTTTATCTGTTCTAAATCAAAAACGGGGCTCAATATGGTCATAAAAGTCCCTGAGAAAAAGACCACAAAGGATATATTAACTCTTTTACAAATACTGTTCCATATTCCGTCTAATCGGAGTATAGGGCTCGCAGAACAGTTATTCGGCATCTGTCGAAACGTTTCGCGGCTTGAAATGTATGATGTAAACTTAGGAGGAACTAAACATATGACTAAGCGATTAAGCATTGCACTCGTTGCAGTTGCTCTGTTGCTCGTTCTCGTAACCGTTATGCCCGTATCGGCATACGTAACCAGAACGAACATCTCGCAGGGCGCAACGGTCTATATCGGAGAACAGGGCTTGAACCTGACACCTTCGATTAACTCAGTCTATTACGACAAGAATGGCGCTGTGGCTGTAGCATCAGATAACACATCATTTAGTGTTGGCTGGTGGGCATCAGCAGCAGTAATTACTACGACCTCGCCCACAATCCCATATACATTGTCGGGTATTGATAGCTTTGCTATTTCCCCATCTGTCTTTGGACAGGGTGTAGGTAACTGGTATCGTATCAATGGTAGTACTGGTACCGCACTGACACCGGCTGCATTCGTAGTAGCAGATCCATCTATTGCGTTAGATATTTGGGACTTCGGCTCCGCTACTGGGGCAGTTGGTCTTCCCGCAACTGGTAAGTCAATTGTTCAGGGAGAGTATCTAGGTTTCAAAATTGATACCAACCAGTTCCAGGCACTGTCTACACTCCGCACTGGTGTTACACCGATGGTCGGAAATTACAATGAAAAAGATGGTTACCTTGATATCACTGTAAAAGACGCATCCGGTACAACTCTTACTGGACTGTTGAACGCTTCAACCAGCGTAGGTGGATATTACAACACGCTTCGTGCTCAGAACGTGTCATACCAAAACCCGGCTTGGATTTGGGGTAATGCACCTTCGACCTACAACCCGCAGGGTGCCCAAACAGGAGCAACCGTTCAGTTCGCGAACTGGTCAACGGCCGCCCAGGATCTCAACGGTCAGAATGCATACCCAGCAGGAGCCTACACCGCTTACGCAACATCCAAGCTCAACTCAATGGACGATTACTACAAGCTTGGTGGAGCATCATACACAGGAAAGACCGTATCTGCGGTAGCTACCGTTACACTGGTTTCTGACACAGTCAAGATCGAAGCTAACAAGGACTCAGTTGTACGCAGTAAGTCCTTCTCTATCACTGTCACTGGTAAGCCTAAAACCTCTTATCACCTGTGGGTCAAGGGTACCAGCAGTATGGATGGTACATATGATAACCAGCCCCCGATGATTCGGGCTTCACAGCTTGATGTGAAACAGGATCCTTTCTACGCAGCAACATGGAATACTGGCACTGGCAGCAATGCACCCGGTATTGCAGGTAACTACTCCTACCAGAACGGTGGAGGAGGCCTTGCTAATAATATCTGGAACAATGTAGCTAAAGGATCAGTACAAGATACCATAACCAAGCTCGGAAATGGTACATATCTGTATGCTAACATCACCATGTCTAGCTCTGGAACCAATACAGTTGAATGGGGAACCACCAACTGGACCAAGGCACAGACGTACACTATCCGTGTTGAACAGCAGTTTGTAAGCGGTGTACCTAACACCGGATCTGAAAATTCTGGATTCCCGTATAACGCCGGATCATTCAAGAGCGACGAAGTCAATGTAAAGGTCGAGAAAGGCGCAGTCACCATCGTGGCAGCCGGCTCCCAGAGTTACTACCTCGGCGAAGAGATTAAATTCTCAGGTACAAACACTGAAACGCAAACTACCTACCTGTTCATCACTGGTCCGAACCTGAAAACACAAGGTTCACAGATCCAGAGCACTAACCCCCGTACCGCAGCAGTTGGACAAGGTGTCGCATCAGACTACCAGCAGGCATCAGTCCTTGGTGACAACACCTGGTCATGGAAGTGGGGAACAGCAACAGTTGCACTCGATGCAGGCACGTATACCATCTACGCAGTAAGCCAGCCCGCCAACGCTGCCGATCAAAACCTGCAAAACGCAGCATTCGGCACGGTCTCGATCATCATCAAGAAGCCGTTCGTATCTGCAACAGCATCCCAGTCCACTGTCGCACAGGGTGACAAGATCTTCATCACCGGTACCGCACAAGGACAACCAACTCTGGGTGTCAAGATCTGGATTCTCGGTAAGAACTACCCGACCACCGCTTCAGACGTCAAGACTCAGTCTGTAAACGCTGACGCATCGTTCAAATACGAGGTCGCGCAGGCAGCAACCAAGACTCTTTACCCCGGCCAGTACTTCGTCGTTGTTCAGCACCCGATGCAGAACAATGTGTTCGATATCGACACGTATGCTGATGGAACCACCGGCATCATCAGAGTCATCAACAAGCAGATGGCAAACACTGCTGCTAACCCGACCTCACAGACAATCTTCACCCTCCTCGGACCAAGCAGTCTCCAGGGATCAGACGCAGCTGAAGCCCTTGTTCAGGGTATCAACAGCCCCAATGTTGATGATACCTACACCAAGCTCCAGTTCCTCGTCGAGGTACCAGTCATCCGTGTCAACCCAGTTGGCGACAAGCACGTTGGTGACAAGTTCACCATCACTGCATCAACCAACCTCGCGGTAGATGACGAAGTCCTCGTCACAGTCTACTCATCATCATTCAAGCCAACTCAGAAGAGCCAGAGCGGCGAGTTCAGCGGAGCAACCGGCACCGTCAAGGTAGTCAAGGGAGACAGTGGCATGAACCAGATCTCGTTCGATGTTGACTCATCAACATTCAAACCGGACGAGTATATTGTTACTGAAAACGCAATTCTCCAGGTAGCAACCGGCACTGCACTCTTCAATGTTCTTGAAGGCGCAGCACCTGTTGTAACAACCAAGGCACCTGTTGTAGTAACAACTGTTGCACCCGTTGTAACAACTGTAGCACCCGTTGTAACAACTGTAGTCCCAACGACCACACCCAAGCCGGCCCCCGGTTACGGTGCATTGATCGCATTGATTGGTCTCGGCGCAGTTGCGTTCATCGTTGTGCGCAGGCACTAAAACCAAAATCTAAAAATCTTTTTTTTATTTGTAGTTTTCCAGGGATAAGCCGGATTGGCATTTCGGTTTGTTGTATGTATTTTCATATTGGATTCTAATCTTCCCGTTCGTTTGTTTTAGTAAACCAATCCCAACCACGCTTCTGCCCGCATCCCCAAACCCGGCGTGACACCTTTTAATGCCAGAGCGGTTAACGTAAATGTAACTACGATGCCACTAACCGGGTGCATCGCTACAGATGGAGGGACTGATCAGTGAAATTCAACGCAAACATTCTGGATATTGCAACGCGAGGCGTACTTCTCAACCGGGCAGATGCCCGCAGCATCGGTGTGCTTGATGGCGATCGTGTCCAGATAATAAACATAAAAAGCGGAATATCGGCAGCAGCATTAGTGCACACAACCTCAACGATCGCACGTCAGGGCACTGTTGGCATATACCGGATTACCAATGAGCGCCTGCATCTCGAAGATGGAGCAGAAGTAGAGATCCGCGAAGCAAAAAGACCCGAATCCTTAGACTTTATAAAAAAGAAAATGGATGGCATCCGGCTTACAAAAGAAGAGACCCTGACCATCATCAAGGATGTAATGAGTGACGACCTATCCGCAGCCGAACTGACGGCATACATCACTGCATCCTACATCAACCCGCTCGATATGGATGAAGTCGAGCATCTCACCCGTGCGATGGTCGAGACTGGTGAACAAATCAAGTTTGCCTCGCGCCCGATTGTGGATAAACATTCCATCGGTGGCGTGCCGGGCAACAAGATCTCGCTTCTTGTAGTTCCCATCATTGCAGCAAGCGGTCTGAAAATACCAAAGACAAGTTCGCGTGCAATCACTGGTGCCGGTGGCACAGCCGATCTCATGGAAGTTTTGGCATTTGTTGAGTTCTCTGCAAGTGAAGTCCAGCAGATGACTGAAAAAGTTGGTGGAGCAATAGTCTGGGGGGGTGCTACAAATATCGCACCTGCCGATGATCGCATCATCATCCAGGAATATCCATTTAAGATTGATGCCAGAGGACAGATGCTTGCCAGTGTAATGGCAAAAAAATTTGCCGTAGGCGCAAATCTCGTGGTAATCGATATTCCTGTCGGTCTGCACACCAAAGTTGCGACCATGGCAGAAGGAAGAAAACTCGCCCGGGAATTTATCGAACTGGGTGAACGGCTCAGCATGAAGGTTGAATGCGCTCTTACCTATGGAGATATTCCCGTAGGGCACAGTATCGGCCCAAAACTTGAGGTAAAAGAAGCCCTGCGGGTGCTTGAGGGCGCAACAGAACCAAACTCATTCATACAGAAAAGTATCTCTCTTGCAGGAATTGCGTTTGAAATGTCAGGAAAAGCGGCACGTGGAACCGGAGCGGCAATGGCACAGGAGATCCTCACATCAGGAAAAGCACTGGAAAAATTCCGCCAGATTATTGAGATACAGGGAGGTGATCCCACGGTCAAATCCGATGATATTATCCCTGGTGAACATCAGTATGTAGTAAAAGCCCCGGCCTCCGGATACGTAATCGAGATGAACAACCGATCCCTTGTCACCCTTGCCCGCACAGCAGGAGCCCCGCAGGACGCGGGTGCAGGCATTCTACTGCACGCCAAAAAAGGCAAACTCGTCAAAGCCGGAGAACCGCTCTTCACCCTGTATGCTGAACGGAACTGGCGGCTCCAGAATGCAATTGAGGAAGGCAGGCGTCTGCTACCGGTGCTTGTCGAAGGCATGCTTCTTGACCGTGTGCCCTCAATTTCAGAGATATAGACCGATTGGCTGATATATGAGCAGGTAGCGATAATTTATCATGTATAGTCAAAGGCATCGTTTCCTTTTTGCTCTGCTGTGTATGATCCTTCTCTGCAGCTCTGTACAGGCAACGAACCTGCAGATAGCTGTGCAGGACAATATAGACAACTCCTCGATTCCTCATGCCACGGTGTTTCTCAACGGCGGTAACATTGCCCGGACAAATACCCTCGGTCAGGTGTATATCACTCATTCAGGATTGAATGACTTAAACATCATGGTTTCAATGACCGGTTATGATGACTGGGTAAAAACGGTAAGCCGAAATGAAACTGCGCTCATTGTCAATTTGAGCAGGAAAACCCTCACCCTCAAAGTGAGTCTTTTTGACTCAGACACCCTTGTGCCGATTCCAGGAGCCCTTGTAAATATTTCTGCAGAAAATGTTACAATGGGAAAGCAGACGGATATCTCCGGCTCTGCACTGTTTGGCGTGACAGCCGCGACCCTGTATTCTGTGGATATTGAAGCAATCAACTACCAGCCTCGCCATTCTACGATAGATATGGTTACAGAAAACCGGGACGTCCAGTACTGGCTGCTCCCCGGAAACCGCTTTGCCATTGAAATCAAAGACAAGAATGGAAAGGCACCGATTCCTGATGCAGAAGTGCGTATCAATTCAGCGCTTGTGGGAAAGACTGATACCAAAGGAAGGCTCGTTATACCGGTTACCCGCGGAAACGTCTATACCATTGAGATCAGTAAAGCCGGCTACCAGACATATACGGAATCCCGAATCATCAGTGATGCTGATGCCATCTATTCCGTAGAAATCACCAAAGCCCCAATTGGTGCGTTTATCTACGTTTTTGATGAAAACCGTGCAGCGATCAATAGTGCGGATGTATATATCAATGGCAATTTGCTCGGGAGTACCAACCAGTACGGACGCAGCACATTTCCCAGCCTTGTCTCGGGAACGTATCCTGTTGAGATCAGAAAAGTAGGGTATGTGACTGTGAGCCGCCCTATACAGGTATCAAACTTCAATGAAGATTATACGTTCGTAATGCCTTTTGAAAACGCCGTTCTCACCCTCTTTGTCAAGGACAACGAGCAGAAGATTGTTCCAAATGCCAGCATCTCCATCAATGGCAATGTTCTTGGCATGACAGATGATCGCGGACAGTACAATACCAAACTGAATTTCAATACCCCCTACAATATCACAGCATCAAAGGATGGTTACCAGTCTGCCTCGATTCAGAAACAAGTCGTTTCCGGGAATGCAACAGCAACAGCAACTCTCACTTTGGAAAAGAGTCTGGACTGGGGACTGATCTCTATCATTGCAGCAGGGGTTGTGGGCATTCTTGTGCTGTTTGCGGTAATCAGGATGATTGGTCACAAGAGGAAGCGGCGTCATATCATCAGAAGGAATGAAATATAATCTCATTTTTCCCGGCCACTTTTTTTAATAAGAATAGTGCAAAGTTCAGAGTTCTGCTAGTTTTTAGAATAATCGGAACTGATCCTGACACTCCCTATTTGTGCACTCCGGTCAGAGCAAAACCCTCTGTCAGGTGTAAAAATCTTCATCGGATTTAATTAAAAAAAACGGACCCAGCGGGAATCGAACCCGCGTCCTTGGGTTCGAAGCCCAAGAGGATATCCTCTACCCCATGGATCCTTCTCATCTTCTTTACATCAAAAGATATTAAGTATTTTCTACCGATACACTACTTCAATGATTCTGTCTGCACCTGAAATTGAGCGCCGTCTCGACCTTGACAGCCCCGCAGGGAAACTTGTTATCACCCCGTATGGGGCAGAATGCCAGCAACCCGCGTCTTATGATCTCCGCGCTGCTGACAATATAGTGCTTGAACGAGGCACATGCACGCTCGTCCCGACACTTGAATGGGTTGAACTCCCCATGGATATTGCCGGAACTATGCGATGCAGATCCTCAATGGGAAGGCGTGGTGTATTACTGGGCGCAGGCTTTGTGGACCCAGGTTTTCGGGGACAGCTGACGCTCTGCCTGACCAATATGGGTGCGGATACAATAACTGTGCAGAAGAACGACCGGATTGTACAGATGGTTCTTCACGAAGTGCTGGAAGGAACACGGTTGTATGCGGGGCGTTACCAGGATAGCAAAGGCGTTGTTGAGGCGAAATAATGGTGATACGTACTGAAAGAAAATATATCGAGATTTTAAGAATTTTAAAAGAGCATAGTGAGCCGGTTGGGGCAAAACGACTTTCAGAACTTATGGCAGACCGGGGTTTTGTGTTAAGTGACCGTGCGGTCCAGTATTATCTCAGCTATCTCGACACAATGGGATTTACCGAGAAGGTCGGAAATCTGGGAAGATTATTGACCCCTCTTGGCCGGGATGAGACCGATAATGCCCTTGTTGACGACCGGATTGGGTTTGTCATATCAAAACTCGAGCGGCTCGCTTACAGGAGCACGTTTGATCCGGAGACAGGCACCGGAGATGTAGCATATAACCTCTCTATTGTGCCTGCTGAGTTTCTGGAAAAGGTCACTGTAGCATTCGATGAAGTGGTAAAATCCCGATGTGGATTTTTCAACTCCTACCGGATTATCGATCGCGATCCTAGGATTCCTCATGGATCGGTAGGTTTCATGACCATCTGCAGTATTTCCATGGACGGGGTATTCCAGAGAAAGGGAATACCGGTCAAGATGGCATTTGGCGGAACGCTGGAGATTGAACAGGGCACACCCAGACGCTTTAAGGATCTGATCGGATACCGTGGGACAACCATCGACCCACTGGAACTCTTTATCTCATCCGGACTCACCACCATTTCCAGTTTCGCCCGAACAAAAACCGGCATCGCGCTTGCAAACGTCCGTGAAGTTCCTTGTGCAGCAAAATCGCAGGTAGAAGAGACCATTCAACTGATGAACAAATGCGGTTTCATCTTTCCCGTTGCGCTGGGAACGCAGGTCTTTAATTTACCCAACAATCCCTTCCGGCTCTCGATTGTTGCATTCAGCGGGTTGAATTATATTGGAAATACGGTTGAACACGGCATTGAGATCAAAACAGAGATAGGAGCTGGAAATATCCAGTTCTCAAAAGTGATGGAGACCAACTGAGCCCTTCGATCAGATCCATGAAAAATCATCTTTTTTTGTGGTGATATTCCGTTTTTTACCCGGAGTCTGTGATTGTCCGGTAGCAGTTTCTTCCTGCAGTTTCTCTTCATCATCATCTCCGGTTCCCGGCACACTCTTTTTCTGGGCGAGACTGGTATGGATGAGTCCGGAGTCCCTTGCTTGTGGAACTGCTGTGCGCACAACGCTCTTTCCCCCAAAAATATCATCCTTTGCCCGGTAACTGGGATCTTTCACGCTGACTTTCATCTCTTTAGAGTCTGCTTCGGGTGCATCTGTATCAGAGGCCGGTGAAATAAATTCCTCCTCACGCACCACGGGTTCTTGTACGCCCTGTTCTTCTGTAATGAAGTTCTGCTGCTCTATGGGTAGGGTTTTTCGTTTTCCAATGATGATTGTTCTTTGCTCTGTTGGTTTTTCTACGGGGGGTGCAGTTCGGGGTTGCACCTGCACACGAGTTTGTGGTAAAACAGGGGGTGAATCTTGGGAGATGACAGCACGTCCGGGTATAGCCGGTTTTTTCAGAATATCGGTAGTTGCCTTGAGTGTTCGGCCGGAGATGGCACTCATCCGTTGCCTCTGCAAATCTTTTTCTATCCTCTGGCGCTCGGTATCCTTCGTTCGTATCTGGCTGTCACTGATGTGAACACCTGCCTCTCTTGCCGGTTCCTGCACTCTGGTACTTGATGCCGTTGTATCGTGGTGTAATGTCGTGTTCGGCTGGGGATGGTGAACCGTGGAGGTATGTCTGGGTTGCGGCTCGTGTTCCTGCCGGGCAACAACCCGGTGTTGTGGTTCGTTATCGCTCAAATCAGGATGCTGTGCGGTTTTTTCCTTCATACCAGCTGTTGTTGAGTGAGTACCTGCGGATGGTGGATAATCTGCAATAGGCAACTCTTTTTTTATGGCTCCGGATACTCCTGCATGAGGACTCTCTTGTGTGTGCGGACGAGCAACCGTAGAACTCGCACCAGAATCCCTGTCCGTGGGTTCCTTTACGGGAAGAGCAATCCTCTCGTCCCGGGATTGTCTCTCAATCTTTTTTTGAGAGATGGCTTCGTTGCCCGTCACGTTTCTTATACCCTTTGACATGGTGATGGTTTCAAGGGAGATGGAGTCGATCTCACTTACGTATTCTTTCTGATAACCTGTTCTGCCCTGCGCACGGATTCCACGGATCTCATCGATACGGGGAATGTTTTCAAGACCGGAGAGCATGATGATGATCGCAACATTTTGTGTATTCACCACTGGGTAATCTCCGGATCGGGTTTCGAGCCCGGCAATGCTGCGGTCGATCCATTTGCGGACGGTCATGAACCCTTTTAAGGAGAGTTCATGAGATGGCCCGGCAATGAGGATGAGCGCTTTGTGGGCGCTGGTCATGTCACACGGTGTTGAAATCTCGTGATATATTGCCTGCTTTGCGAGTTCAACAAGACGCGATGCTCTTTTATTGTGATGGTCGGCTGAAATGCCCGCCGGTCGCAGCCATGAAAGGAAACTCATTGGATCACTGGGAATTTGTTCAAATGCATAACCTATGGTGATAAAGCCCATCCCTTTCATTGTATTGAGAACCTCACCGGAATCCAGCACAACTTCTGCAAGTTCAAGACCCCCGTCTGCCTTGAACTCTCCTGCCCGCAGGATAAGACTGATCCTCTTGACAATTGCATCGTTTAACAGGAGATAGGTTGCAAGCGTTGGAGAAAGTGCAGGCTGCTCTTTTACAAAGCCCATCTTTTCTGCAAAACTCTTCTCTTTTTTTCCTAGTGTGGATTTCTGCGATCGGATTTTTTTAAACCATGTCTCATTATCGAAGAGGATAATGCCATCGAGCAGGGATGACAGCATATCGATATCATCTGCGGCTTTTGCGGACTTACGCTCACCTTCGGCAAGGCAGGGAAGTGTGACGAGGCCAAATATTGGCTCAACAACGGAGTTTCTGAGAGCTGCAATGATATGTGGTGCCACATCCACCATGCTTCCGCCAAGCCCGCAGCAAATGAAGATCGCATCGGTCTCTCCGTGATCAACGTTCTGGACTCTGGAGATAACCTCGCCTATATCGATCGTTGCAGTCTGGGTGCTCTCTCCCCTTGCATCTGCGGGTCCGGGGTCCAGCGCAGGGAAATATATCTTGGAATTTTCCGGCAGGCCTTTGAGCTGCGATAAGGTAGTATCATCGACATCTACGGCAAATGCTTGGACACAAGCTACTTTGCTGCTGCGACGGTCTACAGCATACAGGCTGTTTGCAATCCTGCACCCTGCACCCCCAAGTCCGATTGCCAGTATTCTCATGCGCGTCCCTTGTCAAGCCCGGTGGTAAGAATTGTAAGTAAGATATGTACAATTGATTTTTCGAAGTTGAATATCTTATAGGATAATATCGTCAGTTGACATCTCCCACGACTAAAGTCGTGGGATTCTCACTTCATCGACCTGAACGTATCTCAGTACATTGACTGGCACAGAGGATCTGGTTTCCATGAGCGTAGATTCGGGTGTGCCCCACCCTACAGAGAATGCTCTTTCTCTAATGTTGAAGGCGGCATTCAAATCCCTGTTTACAGTGTAACCGCAAGACGTACAAATATGTGTCCGTTCCCACAGTTCCTTTTTGACTCTGGTTCCACACCGGAAACAATCTTCTGTTGTGTATGCCGGATCGACTGCAACGAATTGACAACCAGCTCTTTCAGCCTTGTATGTCAGGAATGTTCGTGCTTTTCCCCATGCCGCATCTAAAGTGTTGCGGTTCATTCCACGGGCTTTTCGTCCTTCTAGCATGTACTTGATGTTCAGTTTTTCAACTGATATCCTGTCATAGTTCTGGATGTAATAGCTACTCCACTTGTTCAGGAAATCATCTCGACGGTTTTCCACCGTTTCATGGATGCGGGTAACTTTCAATCTCTGTTTTCTTCGGTTGTGGCTACCCCTGAGCTTACGGCTCATTTTTCGCTGTGCCCGTCCTAATTGGCGAGCCGCTTTCTTTACGTTATGCGGGTGCTCAAATACCTTGCCGTCGGTGTCAGTAGAGAAATTGACGAGGTTCATATCAATGCCAATAGTTCTCATCCCTTCTCTGATAATCGGCTCGTCAAGCGTTCTTGATATTACCGACACAAACCACTTGTGCGTCCGTGTGAATTTCAGTACCACCTGCTTGATTACTCCCGGTACTGGTCGGGTGATGACTATTCGCATCTCACCGATTTTTGAAAGAGTTAATTTGTTACCGACGATTTTGTATCCCGTCTGCTCGTAGACCATCGTTCTGACCGGCTTGTGGCGTAGTCTGCCTACCCACTTACCTTTCGATTTTAGTTTTGCCAATGTTTTGATGTTATCTTTAGCCTGAAATAGTAAGTTTTGCAGAACAACGCTGTGGACTTCTTTGAGTGCAGGATATGTCCGCTTCAATCCCGGTAATTGCCTAACGTCAAAATTCCCGGTATTAAGGCAACCATTCCTTAAATCGGTACATACCCCGAACTGATGAAAGATCGTGTCCTGAACCGTTTTGGTTGGATATACTCGATACCGGGTGACATTGATCATTGTCATAGGTATATTTCTGAAGTAGGTATCTAAATCCGTCAGGGCGGAGTGTGAAAGTGATTGCAAAGGGGTTCTATTCATCCCGTGACTAAAGGTAAGGGTTTTCTCGACCCCTTTACCCGAGATCATAAAAAAATCCGTAACTGGTCAGTTTTCATGGAGTCGGATCCAAAAAATCCCCAAATTTTGTTAGAAAAACACGCCTTTGTCGATCGAATGGCTGGATCTTCCTGCGTTCACCTCCGCTCTCGCTCATGATTCAGGGTTTTTTATTGAAAAAACGTCAGAATGGGCGTTTTTTCCGGAAGACTACCAAATAACTCAACATAAAATCATAATTTATTTAACTGTGTGTACGGTAATACTCCATGAGGTGAACAAACCTTGACATATGGAATTGAATTTGTACCAGGA
>Ga0194039_1001273_pt1 | contig 13692 bp, 11 predicted proteins | sample JunL228m_MetaG_FD_148679 | JGI IMG/M metagenome (GOLD analysis project Ga0194039, IMG submission 148679) | Anoxic zone freshwater microbial communities from boreal shield lake in IISD Experimental Lakes Area, Ontario, Canada - Jun2016-L227-8m | ecosystem: Environmental > Aquatic > Freshwater >...
CTAATTATTGCTATACTAAGATATATATCTAAGTATTGTATTTCTGATTTTGCTTGGACTTCCTGCGAAAGGTGGGATCATGATTATCGCTTCCCTTAACTCAGTCAGGTGCAGGGAAAAAAAGAAAAAGAAAGATCATTCAAAGAGCCGGTAATTCGGCGCTTCATCAGTGATGAGGATATTGTGCGGGTGACTCTCGGTCATGCCAGCGTTGGTAATACGGATGAATTTTGCGTTCTTGTGCATATCTGCAATGGTCTTTGAACCAGTGTAGCCCATCGCCGCTTTAAGCCCGCCCACGAGCTGGTACATGACTTCCCCGACATGACCGACATAGGGGGTTACACCCTCTACACCCTCCGGGACAAACTTGGTAGCCCCGATATCTTTCTTCTGGAAGTAACGGTCGCTTGACTGCCCGGTGCTCATCACTCCAAGAGAACCCATGCCGCGATACTGTTTATACCGCCGCCCCTTGATGGTGATCACTTTACCCGGAGCCTCATCAGTACCGGCAAACATGCTGCCCATCATCACTGTGTCAGCACCCGCTGCAATTGCCTTTGCAACATCGCCTGAGAACCGCACTCCCCCATCTGCTATGACCGGTACTCCCGCCGGATGAGCAATGTCAGCAACCTGTGCTATTGCTGTGATCTGCGGGACGCCGGTACCCGCAACAATCCGGGTAGTGCAGATAGAGCCGGGACCGATACCGACTTTGATCCCGTCAACACCGGCTTTCACCAGCGCATCAGCCGCTTCGGATGTGGCAATATTACCCGCAATCACATCAGCCTTTACACTGCCCTTAATCTCTTTAACAGCGGCAACGACTTTCATGTTATGTCCGTGCGCACAGTCCACCACCAATGCGTCAACCCCGTTCTGGTCGAGCATGTTGGCTCTGGCAAAATCAAACGGTCCAACTGCTGCAGCAACGCGGAGATTGCCTTTCGTGTCCCTTGTCGCTTGGGGGTACTGGCGTTTTTCTAAAATATCCTGCATAGTGATGATGCCGATCAGTTTGCCTTTTTCATTGACCACCGGCAGGCGCTCGACTTTATTGGTGTACATAATCTCAAGCGCTTTTTCTGCGGTGATATCTTCTGGTGCGGTGACCAGTTTTGTTGTCATGATGGTCTTGATATTCTCGTCCCCGCGTTTGGATACGATTGCGCGCACGTCCCGCCTGCTGACGATCCCGATGATGCGCCCCTTATTGACCACAGGAACGCCGCCGATACTGTACTGGTGCATGAGATGTTCAGCATCAGAAACTGAAGCGTGCTCTTCTACATAGAGCACGTCGCGTTCAATGAGTTCTTCAGCCTGTTTGACTTCGATGAGTTCCTGTAATTCGTTTTCAGGAGTCATGTTCCGGTGGATAACCCCGATACCCCCTTCACGGGCAAGTGCGATCGCCATCAGGGACTCGGTCACTGTATCCATTGCCGCAGATACCAGCGGAAGATTCATACTGATATTCCGGGAAAATTTCGAACGGATATCCGCTTCAGCCGGTTCTAACCAGGAAGCCTGTGGTGCGAGCAGCACATCATCGAAGGTTAATGAGAGTGGCACATCTAATTTTTCAATGTACATAGGTCACCTGTCCTTTTTTTACCTGATCATCGCAAGTGCGGTGTTAATTAAGTCTTCACGGACTGTCGCGTTCCGGTCGCCCCCGCAGACCATCCCACGCACCCCGATAATATCCGGATTAATTCGCTTGAGTGCATCAATATCCTCAAACTTAAGCGCACCGGCGAGAGCTGTCTTTAGGCCGAGTTTGGTGTTCTTGTCAGTAAATGTCCGGAGCGCTTCTTCGTTCATAAATGCAAACGTGCTCTGCCGGTCCTTGATGCCGGTATCGACCATGACAATGTCAGCCCCTTCTTCTGCTGCGATAGGTGACATGTCAAACGGGGAGATTGATCCCATTCGCTGGTAATCCGAGTATGCGGCAATCACGACAAATTTCTTGGGAAACTCATCTTTCACGGCTTTTACTACAGCAGAGATTACCGCACGGGCTTTTTCTTTGCCCTCAAACGTAAGCCCGATCTTGATATAGTCAGCCCCGGCACAGGCAGCCCCGTAAGCGGTGAGTGAAGCACCGCCCGGTTTGAAATCGAAGTCACCTATCGCCGCACTTACCGGCTTAGTGGAAAATGCTTTGATCTCGCGAATCACCCACGGATAGTTGGCGCCCAACGAGCCCTCTGATGGTTTTTTAACATCGATGATATCTGCGGCAAGGGAATGCCTGGCCTCATCGATTGAGCTTGGGCTGACCAGCAATTGCATAGGATTTAATGATCTTTTGTCCTAATAGTGAATAAGTGAAAGTTTACTTTCACAAAATCATTAGGTTAGAAAGATTCCTCCATATCTCATTGTTTGATTGGAGGAGATAAGGTTTTTTCCCTCGAACATTTTGTGATGGAAAATGGGGATGTTTGGGCTTTTTAAAAATGTTATAATTGACACAATAAATTTGCTAAGTTTTATTTTTAAAAATATTGACAAGTTCCTCAAAACTCTTCGGCGTATATTTCTTAAATTCCTCTTCACGCACCAATAACCATCGATAGGTCACCAAAGACTGGATTTTGTTGATATCCTTACACCATTGATCCAGCCGGGCAATTTTAGGTTCAACATCTAAATCTTCGAGCCCTTTTGTTTCGATAACAAAAAATTCCTTTTCGGATTTTTTGACGATAAAATCAGGATAATAATTCCTGATATCTCCCTGGTGATCCTGATAATCGATTTTTAGATTTACCGCGAAATAATTCTTGGCGTAGGAAATAATATCCTCGCAGTTCTCAAGGAAACCGGCAAATTCCAGTTCAAAACCGCTATCCCCGATTATTTTATTGAACACGCTCTTTCTTGGCAGCAGGTAGCCCTGATCTTTTGTGACGAATGGCCGACACTGACTGATCTTTATGTAATCCCTGATCTCGGCTTCGCCTTTATCCATGACGGTGAGTTCATTGATCTTTTTCTTAAACGTTTCAATGATCGTTTTTGTGACCTCAATTTCCGAGAGGTTCCGAAGAGTGTTGAGATTTTCGATATCAACTTCGCGTTCGAAGAGTTGGGTTTTGATGAAGGTCTTGACTTTCCCATACAGGATATCATATCCGCTCACCAGACGGAGCTCTTTCATGATGGCCTGAGTGAAATAGCCGACTACGCTATGATAGTTCGCGACAATGTTGCTGTCGAGTATGGTCTTATGGGTTATTTTTTCCGTGGTGATATCCCTGAAAAAGATCTCCCGCTGCTGCTCTTCGCTAAAGGTTATCACCGGGAATTTTTTGTTGCCAAACCCCGTGATATCAAGATCAGAGAAGTTCTTGTATTCCCGAACAATTCTCGGGGTGAGAACTGGGATTTGTATATCCAGACTATCGATATCTTTTTTGGAATTTTCCCGGTCGACTTCAATCACAAGCGGAGCTTTGGGTGGGGTTCCTTCTCCCATCTTTCGCTTGTCAAGTTCCACACCTTCGTTCTTGATGGACTCCACAAAATCCATGAATGCATCGGTGCCTATGACACTGACCAGTTCCTTAATTTCATCCTGACCACGGTACATCCTCCTCAGGCCCCGGCCCAATGTCTGTTCCGGGAGGATGTTGCTCTTTGAACTGAATGCCCTCAGGCCAACGATGGTTGTGACATTTTTCACATCCCAGCCTTCCTTGAGAACGAGAACGGATACGATTGCCTTGTAACGATTGTCTGGTAAGTCTACTTCATTTGCGGCTTTTCTCAGTCGTTCAAGTTCTTCTTTATTTTTTCCGGAACTTGACTCGGATATCTCACCATTATTTTTTGTGTGGATGACAAGGACGGCACCATTCAGCTCGGGATACCGGTTTTCCAGATATTGGGCTACTTCATCGCAGTTTTTTGTATCATCGGTCATTACGAATAGGACGGCTTTCTTCCCGAATTTCTGATGCACATCATAGACTTTCTTCCATTCGAGATAGCCGAGGTGGATATAGTCCTCGTATTTCTCGGAATATTTCGAACTTTTCTTCTCGCTGAGCTTTGCCCTGCTCGCAGCATCAGGGAGGACCGGGTGCTTTACAATGTTCTGGGAGATGGCTTCTACAAGGGGGTAATCCGATACGGTCTGGACGAAGATCGCGCCGTTGGTGTGGCGCGGGGTTGCAGTGACATCGATCTGCATCGCGAGCCTGCCGTCTTTCTGGAGGAGCCGGTTGTGGATGTCCTGTATGGACTTGAACCATGCGAGTTTTTCGTCATGAACATGGTGCGCTTCATCGTTCATGACCAGCAATTCGTCGATGTCCCGGACAATGTCACCGAGGTCGAGTTTTGAATCGGTAGTTGCGCCGACCGGTTTTTTCCCGAGGAAATAATCCATCGTGTCCTCGTCTTCAGATGAGGGGTCCTTGTTATTGCTGTCATAGACCCGGTGAATGTTCGTCAGGAAGATGTTGCCGGTCTTCCGGGTGATGTGAACCTCGTCCTGGATGTGGAGCGTGAGCTGGAAGTCGTTTTTCCAGTCCTGCCCGGCATACCCGTTCTCCGGCAGGATGGGATCAGCAAAGAAAATTTTTAGCCCGTCGAAATCGGCCCGTATCCGGTCGAGGACGATGATGTTGGGTGTGATGAGGAGGAAGTTCCGGGCAAGGGTTGAGTCCGCTTCGTAGGTCTTGTGAAAGAAACTCCATGCAAGAAGGAGACTAAGTACTTTTGTCTTGCCGCTGCCGGTTGCCATCTTGATGACGTACCGGTTCCAGGTCTCATTGAACATACCTGCCGAGACTGCCCCGGAACTGTCGTACCGGAGGAGATCGTACTTGTCCTTGATCTGCGCAATCTCGTGGAGGTAAATGATGGTCTCGATTGCCTCACGCTGCGCGAAATAATACCGGAACTGTGTTGAAGTACCGTCAACCTGCTCATTGTAGTGATCGGTGGCAAACCACCAGTTGAGGAGTGCGGCACTTGTTGCGCTTGCTCCGTCGTATCCGCTGTCCCGCCATGCCTTGACTTTCTTCCTGATTTCGGCAACGAGTGGGGGGAGAAGTTTTGCCATTACCTCGGTTCTCAAGGATTCACCGGCTGGGAACCACCGGATTGTCGGGTCGAGCACGACATAGGGATCGGTAGGGAAACTGGGATGGAGCGCCATGTTATTTTTCCCCGCTAATCAGTTTGATATTTTTATCTTGAGTGAGCAGGGTCATCTGGTGGATGGCAATCACGTTCAGTTTTGCCAGCCGTTCGGATTGTGGAAAGTTTTCGCTGATGAAATGAGCGTTGAGGTTTTCAAGGTTGGAGAGGCAGACGAGCTGCGAGATGTCGGCAAAATCCCGGATATTGCCTTTTTTATCCGGGTTGCTGTCTCGCCACTCTTTCGCGGTAAACCCGAAGAGTGCCGTGTTGAGGAGATCGGCTTCAGATGCATACACCCGGTTAATCTGCGATTTTTTGAGTTCTGCCGGGATCAGGTTCTCTTTGATCGCGTCCGTGTGAATCCGGTAGTTGATCTTTGCGAGGTTGCGCCGGATGTCCCAGCCAAGCAGTTTGCGTTCATCATCCTTAAGCCGCTGGAATTCTTTGATGAGATAGAGTTTGAATTCAACAGAGATCCACGAAGCGAACTCGAACGCGATGTCCTTGTGGGCAAATGTGCCACCATACCGTCCCGTTTTTGAGACAAGCCCAATCGCATGGGTCTTTCCGATCCATTGTTTCGCCGTGAGAATGAAACTGTTGAGTCCTGCCTGTTTTCTAATCCCATCGAATTCGATGGGATTAAAATCCGGGTTGTTGAGCTGCTCCCAGATACCGAGGAACTCAATGGTGTTGCGGTTCCGGAGCCAGTTCTGGATCAGGTAGTCTGTCCTGACGGCATCCTTGTAACGTGCAATGTCGGTGATGCAGATGTAATCTTCATCATTCTGGACGACAATGGTGACTTCTTTGTTGAGGACATTAATCTTCGCCATCATTTGCTCCCAATATTCACATCGAGGATCTTCATGGTATCGTTGCCGAAAATATCCACGACTTTAATCGAGATCTTCCTGCGCCCGGGTAGGCATTCCTTGAAGATGCTTGTGAGTTCGAGGCTTCGGTCTTTTTTGGTCCGGAACGATTGCCACTCATTCTCGAAGATGTAATCGCCCGTCCAGTGCTCTTCGTATTCCCCTTCGGCGTTCTTAATCCGGAGGATCTCCTTTTTGCTCTCGAAGTCGAAGTCAACCGACCAGTAATCGATCCAGTCCGTCCATGACTGTGTAAGCTGGACATGTCGAATAACGCCGCTCTTCTCCTTGATGACCTTGATGATTTGGCCGTTCTCGACCACGATTTTTATATCCTCTTTCCCTTTCCCCTTCTTCTCACTGAGCATCGCTTCAGCATTCGCAACGGTGTCCTGGTTGTAATGGACGGAGAAATCCGAGAGCTCTATGGCAATGGAGTTCTTCTTGTAGTGCGGTGTGACTTCGATGTACGAGACATCGTGGAAGACCACCTGGTTCTTCTCGACTGCCCGCTTATCGAAGACTTCACAGGGGATGTACTTTAGGGCGAGATCGATTCCTTTTGTCTTTGCCTCTTCCTGCACTGCGGGGAATAACCCCATCTCGAACTCGAAGCCAAGGATATCAACTTTGGTGAGGTACTTCTGCCGGCATTCGCTGATGACTTCCTCGACAAAGAGCCGGGTGACGGGGAGGTTAACCGGACCTACGGCGACAAACCGGTTGAGTTTCTTACCGTGGAATGTGGCGAAGTTCTCCACGGGTTCCGCCCGGTAAGCCCGGAGTATGAGATCAACGAACGCTTTCTCCTTCTTCTCTAGCTGCTTCCTCTTTTCCTCATCGCGAAGGTTCTCGTTAACACCGATGTAGTGCTGGCGCTCGTACTTGCCGAGGTTAAGAATCTCGAATGCTCGGAAGTCGTTGCCTGCGTTCTTCATTTCCCTTTGGACACCGATCATCCGTTTACGGGTGGTGTGGATAGCGAACTTGCCGAGATCAGAACCTATCCATTTTCGGCCGAGTTTCTCCGCAACCGCGAGTGTAGTACCGGAACCGGAGAAGAAATCGGCGACAATGTCACCTTCATTAGACGAAGTTTTGATAATTCGTTCCAATAACTGAAATGGCTTTTCTGTTGGATAACCAGTTCTCTTAGTTCCATCTATAGGAAATCGTTGTGCAATAGCCATTTCCCACCAAGATTCGGGGATTTTTCCTGAAGGGAGGTCATAATTATCTCCAATAAAACCCGATCCGGTAAGGCCGGCTTTAAAATTTTCTTGAGTTTTATCCGAATGCGCGGTTCGTATTGCGTTATCATTGAAAATCCAAACTTCCTTACTTTTAGAATACCAATAAATTGAGTGGTGTTTTCGATTATATTGTCTCATACCGGGCGACCCAGGGCCCGTAAAACACCAAATTATTTCATTTCGTATGTTTTCTTTCCCAAATAATTCATCCAAAGCTAATCGAATAAACCCATTCACTCGATAATCGCAGTGTACATAGATGCTCCCATCCTCCGCCAGCAGATCCCGCATCAGTACCAGTCGCTCATAGATCATTGAAATGAAACTGTCTGCTCCACTCCCCCACGTGTCCCTATACGCAATCTCTTCCAAAATCCCCGGTTGTTTTGTAAGTGTCTCTTCCCCGATCTCGATGTTCATTGAGAAGTCATAACCAACGTCGAAAGGAGGATCAATGTAAATCAGCTTGATACCGCCCTGCTTCTCGATCTCTTCCCGGAGTGGGCCGTTTTTCAGGCTGGAGAGAATCAACTTGTTGTCGCCCCAGATCAGTTTGTTGGTCCAGCCTTTGCTCTGCCGTCCTCTCGCATCGAAATCACCGAATGTTCGCTGCAACTTCTGGTCGGATTCTTTCCGGGGCTCGTCTACCTGCTCGATGATCTGGAAGGGGAGGACGGCGGTACAGACTTCGTTCGTTTTGCCGTTCCAGACAAGTTCGACTTCGCGTTTGTCCCCGAAGAGGAGGAAGCGGTAGGGGTCCGGGAGGGGTTTTCCGGATTCGAGGTACCGGTTGATGTCCCGGATTTCGTTATCGGTGAGTTTCATGGGGGTGCTCTTATGTTTTTATTGATCGGTGCTACGAAAAAGGTTCTGGATTGAATTTCCCGTTTGAATATAAAAAAAAGTTCATAGTTCTCATGATTGTGGAATATAAAACCCGGTTCTGTGAATTCCCAGACGATCAATTTTATTAAGTGAATCGTTGAAGAATTTATTCCATACCGCTATCTCTTTTTTGGGATATCCCTGATTTTGTTGTCGCGACAGATCAAAAACGAAAGCAGGAGCAAGTGGGGAACGTGGTTCTTTTGTTAATTCGTCAATCAGTTGAATTCTTGTAGACGCTAAAATTGAGACATAATCAAAATTTTCGTAAAAAGATATCGTATTCTCCGTAAAATTTTCATCAAAATAAAATTTCGAAATCAAATTAAATTGAGGGAAGGAGGCATCCATTTCACATAAAACAAGACCATTATCCAATCTTTGCAGAAATTGAGGACTTAGTTCCGGACCCTTTACCAGATAATCAATTGTTGAGACCTCCCATAAAAGATCAAAAAAAGGCCATTTCTCTATAAATTTTTCATCATACTGTTTAGATGCAATATAAATTTCAACGGTGTTGATGGGGGTTTTTGATTCATCATCGAAATTAAAAATTACATGGTCATTTTTCTTCGTATATGTTTTTCCACTTTTTTGGTTAATGGATAATTTCAACAAGGGAAGTGGAAATTCAGTATTTACCCGAATATCCGTTACTTTGGGAAATGAATACTGATAATTTATACATACAGAGTTCTGACTTTTTTCATGAATGATACCGGGTTTTAATTTTTCCTTCGTTTTTACCGAACTATGGTAGGTAATCTCATTATTGGAACGATAATATTTCGGCTTTTGTAGACCTAACGCCCAATAATTAATTACATACTCATTACCCAGTGTTGAGATTTTAAAATCAATTGTATTGGCAACTTTTGTTGGTACCGGAATTATTCTCAATAAATCCTGATCTCCATTTATTATTGCTAATTTTAACGATGACAATTTTTAAAGACCCAACTTATTTTTCTATTCTAATGGTAATGTATAATTTCCTTATTTCATGATACCCTTTTGGATACTCCAAATCAGTTACCCATGCCGTTTTCGAAAAACCTCTAATCGGCCAGCATCATTATTTATTTTAGTATCGTCGATAATCAGGACTTTTCCGGTCTCCTGTAACGCTATGGCTGCACGCTGATACAATCCCCCAAGCTGCGAAAAATCCGAACGGCTGATAATGTAGGGAAGATTTGCGGTATTACCGCTGTGCATTTTTGACATGCATTATCGTTATTCGGGGCATTATATATATATATGTATTTCAATATAAAACACAAAGTAAAAGTCAGTAAACTTTGTCTTTTTGTTTTAACGTCTTGAGGAGTGCATCAAACAGTATTTTTGTTTTAAAATAGTAATAAAAAATTAATCTCTACGTTTTCGTTCATTCATTAATTTTCGGGCTCGATATTCTCTTTGTATCTTCCGCGTGTACTCTTTTTCTGCTTCGTCAACAGATTCATCATTTTTGATAGCGGTTAATGCAATGATGTGTCGGTTGATTTTATGTGTTTTTTTGGATACTCCATTTTTTGTTATTATCGGCTTAAATTGAAATTCTTCCATCAATCTGCCGTTCGCCCGATACTCTCTGTCAACTTCATTCTTAAACTCATTTTGCGCTTCATTAACGCTTTGATGATTTTTGATGGCAATCGCTTTAACGATATCCCGATTTATGCGATTATTACTTCTTGTTTTTCCACTCCCACTTGCCATTATTGTATTATTTAACAGGAACCTATTTCAAAGTGAGTATTCTCTAATTTGGGCTCCGATTTAAAAATTAATTTTCGTTGTCTTAAAGGCCATTACCTCGTTTACATGCAGAGCCCACGCGGGATTTTTCTTTATTTCACGCAGAAGCATCGAAGATAATATATGCATTTTCCCGACTTACTCTAAATAAGCCAAGAAGGGGCGGCGCTCCGCGCCGCCACCCAGCCGCCCTTGAAAGGGCTTATTTGTTGACGTGCTCATGACATGGTTGCCGCGTCTCGCCCTCCGTTCCAGTAATCGACCAGGCATTGACGCAAAAAGAAAGATATACCCTGCGGAGAGCCGAGAGAGGATGAGGGCAATCCGACGGGGGAGGGACCCCCGTCAGGTGCTTATGAAGTTCGCTGGTGTTGGTATGGGATAGGGTTTTGAAGTTAGCAGAGGGAGTTTAAATTAAATTGAAGGTAATTTTTATGGTTTGTCCGAATCAGTAAAAGAAATGTTAATTTGGGTGTTTTTGAGGTTGTTTAAATCGAGGGGTGGATTTATTTGAGGACTGGAGGTTTTTTATGCAGGCAATTGGTTATTTCGGGCTTCTTCTTCTGCTGATTTCTTTGACTTTTCTTTTATTATTTCAATATATTTTTCTCGTTCTTCTGGAGGCATAGCATTAATCTTATTTACAAGATAATCTCCCAATTCGTAAAGTTCCCGAAATTCACTTTCAATTCTATTTTCAATTTTATTTTCAATATCCGAAATTTTCTGCTCAAATTCAGTATCCCTTTTTTCAATTTGTCGTTTCAATTGTTGGTTTTCTATAACGAGGTTCTTCACTAATTGAGTATTTTCATTCAACTCTTTTTCGAATTTGGTTTGCATCTCTCTAACATCTTGGGGCAACTCGAAAGTTACCATATTAACAGCTTTGAGATATTCTTCAAGGGCTTGTTTTTGGGGGTAGTTTCGGTAATTTTGAGTAAGGTATCCCTCATGACCAGCCAACATTTCCGGAATTTCTGGACTGATGACTAACTTCATTTGTGAAAGAAAAAAAGCCCTGAATATGTGGAACGATATTTTTCTGGTATTTGAATTTTCATCGCGCCCGTCCAACCCTGCGTTTTTCAATGCCAGGTTAAACATATAATTTGCATTTTCATACGTAAAATCAAAAAGTCGGTCAGTATTCGTTTTCCCTTCTTTCCGTATGTATTCCTTTACGACCGCAACGGCTTCTTGTGAAATAAATGAATACCGCTGTTTCTTGGTTTTTGTGTTCTCGCGAGAGATGTAAATAATCCCGTAATTATCATGAAATTCAATATCTTTTAGAGTTAAAGTAAGGATTTCATCAATGCGGGCTCCACTGCTCACAAGCAACAGGATAATTGATTTTAACGTTATATGCGAATGGGTGAGAATTTTCCTGATTTCTTCGTGAGAAATATCATATTTCCTTTTTACCGCGCTCAATGGGGGTTTTACCTTTTTCACCCGTCGCAAATCGAACTCATCAAGTTTAATCCGATGATGAATCATGAATTCCTTAACAGCAGTTGTATTGACGTTGATTAATTGTGGGGAACTGTGTTTTTCTGCCATGAACTTGACGAACTCAACAAGATCATCGCCGTGATTTCGGGTATCTTCAAGATACTCGTCGCATTTTTTAAAACATAGGTCCCGTTCTTCTTTTGTCCTGCGGTTTCCTGATATGGGTGGAAGAGAATAGATAAAATGAATAAACGAGCATATCCCAGTAACATATGACGTGCGAGTGGAAGCCGTGCGAATATCAGAAAGGAACGATTCAACTGACATGTATAGATGTTTGAACACTCCCAATAATTAAATAATTGGGTTAAATTACACTTTAATAAAATAGTGATTGCGCTCACCTATGGAACTCGTTCTTGCAATGGATTTGCGGCAAAATCTGGTAGTCCACGGCAAATCCGGGATGCGGGAGAGCTATAAACCACTCGACTGGGGTCTATCCCCGACGGCAGAACCGCTCGGGTACCTGGGGGCGATCCGTCCCAAATTTCTCTACATTGCGGATCTCGACCGGATTGAAGGCACGGGTTCGCATGATGCAATTGTGCAGCAGTGCGCGGAAAAAGTCTCACGCTGTTATGTAGATCGCGGTTGCAGTGCTCCATATGATATGCTCACCGGAAAAACTATTAAAAATATTATTGGCACGGAAACGGGGGGTGCAGCCCTTTTTCGATACTGTGGCGGCTACCTGAGTATCGATGTAAAAGAGGGCCGTGTGATCCCCTCCGGTAAAACCACGGAAGAATTCCTTACTGATGCGCGGGACTGGCATTTTGACGGAATTATTATCTTAAATATTGGTTCGGTAGGGACTGAATCTGGCATCGATGCAGAGGAACTCGCACACCAGCGGGCTGCCTATGGTGGCAGATTGTTGTATGGTGGTGGTGTTGCAACCGTTCACGATCTTGAAACCATAAGCGCAGTTGGATTTGACGGGGCGATCATTGCGACAGCCCTGCACCGTGGCCAGATCCCGGTTGAGTGGATACGGAGGGGAACCTGTTGTTAGTAACTATTGAAGGAATTGACGGTAGCGGCAAGAGCACGCTGCTCAATGCGCTCAAAAGCCAGCTTGCGGATCTCGACCCCCTCTTTACCCGTGAGCCAGGCGCAACGTGGGTGGGAGAGGCCGTGCGAAGAGCGATTGCAGAGCAGATCGATCCGATTACTGAAGCATCACTGTTCGTTGCAGATCATGCCGCGCACCTTTCTACCCTTGTCCGTCCAGCCCTTTCAAAAGGCAGGCTCGTAATCTCGGACCGGTACAGTGACAGCCGCTTTGCTTACCAGTCGGTGACGCTCAAAGGCGTTATGCCGGACCCTGAGGGTTGGCTGAGGGCGATGCATAATGGCTGGTCAATTGTACCGGACCGCACATTCCTCCTCGTGCTCTCCATCGATGATGCATTAGCCCGGCTCGCTGACAAGAGCGGGCGCGAGCATTTCGAAAAGCGCGAGGTGCTCGAAGCCGTTCAGAACAATTATCTTACCTATGCCCGTGCCGAACCCTCACGGTTTGTGATTGTTGATGCGGCCAAGGAAAAAGAAGAGTTGGCAAAATTTGTTGCGGATGCGATCAGGCAGATTTTGCAATCGTCAAAATCACATCGCCGATTGTGATTACATCGACCTGTTCGCCCTCTTCCATATACGAATATTTTGGCCCAAAGGCATTCTCGGGCACTGCCACTTCTGAGCCTTCAAGCAGAATTGTTTTTGGCGGGTTTGCCAGTTGTTCCGGTGAGAGTGCCTTGATCGCTGCCATGAATGCCTGCGCCTGTTTGCGGAAGATGGGTCCAATGACCGAACGGTTGAAATCGATACCAGTGATAACCCGATCGAGTTTTGCTGCATCCGTTCTCCAGTGCACATCAGCATTCAGCGTGCGACCGGTATCGCCTTCGTCATTGACCGTGTGCGGCGCGTAGATGGTGACTTTTCCGAGCGGTGCGTTGAGGGCAAGGCCAGCGTCATGTTTGTATTTGCGCACTTCGGCAACAACCTGCACGAGCAGGTTACCCTCAATCCGTGCTGCATCGTCATCGTACGTGAATGCAACCCACGGCTGTTTGTGCACGCTGCTGCCGGGACTGAGGTGCGAGTAGCACTCTTCGGCAAAGTACGGCGTGAATGGGGCGAGCAGCCGGCAGAGCGCATCGAATGCGGTGTGAAGGGCAAGGCACGCGCCCTTACGAGATGCATCATTCTTATAC
>Ga0194039_1001274_pt1 | contig 13690 bp, 13 predicted proteins | sample JunL228m_MetaG_FD_148679 | JGI IMG/M metagenome (GOLD analysis project Ga0194039, IMG submission 148679) | Anoxic zone freshwater microbial communities from boreal shield lake in IISD Experimental Lakes Area, Ontario, Canada - Jun2016-L227-8m | ecosystem: Environmental > Aquatic > Freshwater >...
CTTTGTTATGGCACAAAAGCGGGGGTAGCCAAGCCCGGTCAAAGGCGCCAGGTTGAGGGCCTGGTCTCGCAGGAGTTCTTGGGTTCGAATCCCATCCCCCGCACTTTTCTTATGGGTTATAGTTATCTCACAAATTGCCACCCGTCACTTATGATATCATATTTCTAAAAAAAACTCGCATGAAGTCAAAGACTTCGCACCAAAAGCAATGAAAATTTTGCTCTCCAAACTCAATTTCCATTTGTCTGCACTATCGTCGGAAGATTTCAAAATTTTCATGACAAAATTACTGTTTTATGTCCAGGTTTAGCAGCTGATGCAACTGCGAAATAGCCGTCATTGTTTTGAATCCCTTGTCGGTGATGATGTAATCCCCCCGTTCATGACGCTGGAGGATCATGCCTGAATCCGTCAGTTTTTTGATATGGAACAGGAGATTTCCGCCACGCAGCCCGGTCAACTGTGAAATATCTGAAAATGTCCGCGTTTGGACGGTAAGAGCTTTGAGAATTTGAAAACGCTGATTATTCGCAACAGGCTCTAATAAATCCTTTACCACAGTATCATCAGAAATTTCTGCAACAACTTCCTTGTTTTCTTTTGATTTTTTGTAAATACCAAGTGATTGCATAAGGTCAATTTGCTTTTCAAAAAGCCGGTGAACTTCGGAAAAACACGTATCGCACTTGTCATACGGTCCCTTCTTCCGCAGCACTTTCATCTGTTCCCGGTAGGATTGGATAATTTCATCAGATACCTGCCCGTCTTTGATATGACGGGCTGTATTCTGCAAAAAATCCATGAACAGTTCAAAGCATTTACTACGCATTTTGCAGTCACTGATCATGTGGGAGGAGAGATCAATTTTTGCAGTATCGACTTGGTGATTCGTGAATAAGTCTGCGTAATTTTTCTTCAGGTCCGAAAGGATCCCATCAACGTGTTGCAAGTTTGCATGCTCGATGAACCGTTTCAGTTCATTCCGAAGACCTGAAATCTCGGTTTTTAGCTCCCGTATTTCTGTCAGAGGACCCTGTGTTACTCCCATAGATTAATTTCCTTTCATTATGGTGTTGAGGTGTGTGTTCATTACCTTGCGGGTCATTTTTCTATACTAACTTCTTTTGTATATTTTAATGACGCTCAAGTATATATTCATAACACAACGATGCATATCCGGTGAAAGTACCATGACAAAATCAGTTAAGGAACAAATTCATACACAGATTTCTGGAGCTCTCGCAGGAGCGAAGTTCCCGGTAAAAACCCCTGCAGATCTTATTGCAGCGTTTCCGAACGGTGCAGCTACAACCTGTCAAGTGGGCGACCTCAAGATGACTGCCGGAGATGCTGGAAAATTGCTCAAGGCTACTGATTTCCCCTTTAAGAGTGCAAAGGCTGTCGCTGACGTCATCGTCGAACGAGCAGGATTGTAATCTTCTTATTTTTCTTCAATCTCCACCTTGTTTTTCTGTCAATCCCTTCTCTTTCTGCATCGCATTGCCTCATTGACAATATCCTCTGTCGTTCTTTCTCCTGATTTCTGAATACCTGAATATTCCCACCGTCTAACGGCTCATTCTCAATGTTATTGGCCTCTTTTCCTATGTGAATAATCTCGGTAGCGTGAATATGCCGTCGTTCCAAGTGCCCGATATCACCGCTCTACTTGTATTCGGCATGATCAAGATATTGCAAGATCGTCTTGCTCAATGGCTTGAAGTATCTCAACCCTTGTTTGATCTGGCCGGTCTCGTAGTCAATAAAAGGCTCATTTACGATGATTTGAGGATCTTTCGAATAAGGAGATAGTGGTTTAAAGGGCTTCTTGCCATCCAATACCACCTGAAACCCAACGAGGAAGAAATTGAACGGTTTAATCTGGTTGAGCCAATTCTTATCCTCGTTAAGTGTCCTAATTGCCAGCACCAATGGACTTACATGGGGTCACGACTTGCTGGGTTGGAACGAGCACGAAAACCGGTTCATGTAAAATGTTCACGATGCCATCATCGGGTTAAACTGGATTTGAAGAATGCGAGGTAAATCGGAACGCATTAAAATCAAAACACCACACGATGAACAGTATGCGACAATCTTATGCCCTTGTACTTCTCCTGGCTATTCTTGTGGCTGGAATATGTATTGCCGGGTGCACATCAACGAGTCAGGCTCCGGTTTCCTCAGTCAAACCGGATGCCCCTCCACCACTGACAACCGCATCCATTTCTGATACGAATGTATCTCCCAGTTTCCTTTTCGTTCAGGAATCCCCTTCGGGCATGTTCGTTGGGAATCCTGATGGAACCTATATACTAACCTTAAACGAAGTTGTCCCCTACACAATTTACTTCACTGACCGGCCATACCGCATTGCGGGGTTTACACCGATGAATGACTTCATCGCTGAATTTAACTGGACCGTTGTCCCCAATGCAGCAATATCCCGGTCGGGTGCGAAAGAATCCGAAGATATACTAATTGTAGAACTATCGAATCCCCGGTATAATGAATCAGCAAAACAGATTGTCTACAATGCAAAGGTTATCAGTAATTATTCGGGAGACAAATTGTCGGAATTCAAGGCAAAAGTGGATCCGGGTTTGCCGGTGAATCTTGGCAGAGTGAGTATCTTTATAGATTCTTCATCAGGAACCCCCATTACGTGTCCATCCGCTCATCCATACAAATGCTGGGATGAGTCGTGTAGATTGAACCCGACAGATTGCCCTCCGAGATCAATGTGCCCCTCGAGTCGTCCGTTCCTATGTTCTGATGGATCTTGTGCTATGTCATCTGTGCAATGCCCCGTACACCCCCACATATGATAGTGAACTTCGACCGTGTCATGACAGGTGGCTGAGAAAAAATGTCACCTTCAAAATACCCTTTTTCAGAATAACACCAGAGCAGGTATCCGGAGTGTTTGAATCAATCCTTCTGCATCAGTCCACAATCCGGACATATCCAGCCAACGGTTTCCTTTATTTTAACTTGTAATTTTTTTCCAATCTCTATGTTTAGATTTACTATGCTTGTTTAAATGACAGTTCCGGCAAAGAACTTCTAAATATTTTGGCATATCATTGAGATCATCAATATCATAAATGTGATAAATTATTCCATGTTCGTAGGATTTATGATGACCCGAAATACCCCCTTTGCTTCCACAAATCTGACAATGATCAATATGAAAATGGTCTTTGAAATTCTTAAGAAGGATTGCACGGTTTTGCTTCCATTCTTCCAAGTTCCAATCCATATTACGACCGTGCCTGATTGTTTGTAAACATGCTAATCAAATAAGGGCTTTCCTCAATGAATCCCCCATCACGCAGGACTTTTGCCAATAGAAAAGCAATGGCGAGGCCTGCTATTCATATCTGGTTTACTCTAAACATATACCGGTAAAATGCCGCTTTATCCAGCAATGCATGGGATATACCATCGGCATGTTTAGTTACGAATCCCTTGTTGATCGTTGTGTTTTTAAGGATAGCGGACAGTTGCTCTTCGGTCATATCGGCCAATGCATCTAGTCCGGCTCCTGGATCTGGGTAATTTAATTTCCATAAGACCCTATAAGCATGTATCATGGCTGACGAGGAGCAGACCGACAATAAGCTAACCCTCACCAAAAGGCGGCTTGAAGGACTTTCAGATAGGATCTTTGGGTTTGCAATGACATTTCTTGTCATCACCCTGATTCTAGGTGGATGGGATTCGACAATGGTATTCGGACCCGAAGCCTTCCAGACATTGTTGATCGCCTTCATCGGATGGGTGCTGGGTTTCGTGATTATGGGAGCATTCTGGCTGGATCATCACATCCAGTATCAGCCTATCGAGAAAATTGACGGGATCTTTGTCTGGCTCAATCTTATTATGCTCATGTTCGTTACCCTGTTGCCAGTCTCTATCTCTTTTGGCAGGCATTATGATCAGCCTTTACTTGGAAGGCAAATATTCTATGCAAACATCCTTGCCATTGGCCTGTTTATGCTCCTGCAGTGGATATATGCGACCGCCGGCCACCGTCTTGTACGACCCACGCTAAAAAAGATAGAAATAAAAAAAATCAGTTACAGCATCAGTACTATCCCGGTTGTAGCTCTCATCGCTCTCATTTTTGCTCTCGCTGGTTTTATGTGGGCCGGGGTATTCTTCCTGACCTTACCATTTCTCCGATTGGGAGTTGCCTGGATGAGCCGGGGATGGGTGGATGGAGGAAGCTGAAAACAAAGTATACAGAGAATTTCGAATAACCCTGGTAATCATTACAATTTTTATCAACAGAACCGCAATGGCGAGATCTGTAATGAAAGGTTTATCGTGCTAGCGTTATTAAGACACATTCATTGAGTTGGTGTAAAAAATATGAAAAAACTGATTAAAATTGGTATTTTGGCTGCTCTGATTATCGGAATGGTGATTATGAGCGGATGCACAAGCACGGGGTCCACGAGCACAGCACCTCCGACACCGGTTATTACACCCACACAGGTGTCGTCAGAATCTATGTCGGCACTTCTCTTCGCGACTGAAGATTATCCGCCATACAACCACATAATAAATGGGAGCCCGAAAGGGATAGGTGTTGATCTCCTACGGGCAATGGCCGGTAAACTCAATTTCACAATTGGTGATCAGAGAATCTGGGCGATGCCATGGGCCGTATCCTATCAGGTTACGCTGGAGCACAATAATACCGTACTCTTCTCGACCGTTAGACTACCAGAACGAGAGAACCTGTTTAAGTGGGTCGGACCGATTGGGACTTCACAAAAGGTCATCTTTGCAAAGAAAGACCGAGTAATTAACATCAGTAGCCCAACAGACTTAAAACAGTATAGGATTGGTTATATTAACGGGGATGCTGCACAAGCCCAGCTGAAGGCTCTTGGTATACCGGATAACAACCTTGTTCCATATTCTAATATATCGTACCTTATTAAAGGAGCCCAGCAAAACAACATCGATCTCTGGTGCTTTGGGGATCTTGCCGGACGATATTTTGCCCAGCAGGTAATCGGTGATACGAATGCGTTTACACCGGTATACACGCTTGACAAGTATGACCTGTACTATGCGTTCAACAAAGACATACCTGATGCAACAGTGAAGTCATTCCAAGATGCACTGGATGTAATCCGTACCCAGCCGGACCAGAGTGGTATTACCGAATACCAGCGGATCATCGTGCGGAATTCCTGATTGTGAGGCTGTAAAGAGGATAGGAGATCCTTTTTATTTTCCATACCATCACCCATGAGATCCGCCAACAGAAACGCAATTGCGAGCTCTGTCGTAATCCAAAATTTTTTTAAAAATTAAAAATTTATGAGAGGAATGTGGCATGAGTTTCCAGTTTGTTTTCCGGTTGTGAGTCTATACCAGCGTGAAGATTTTCCGGTTTCTTTTTACGGTTCTCTTTTTCACGCCGCAATCAAAACACATATCATGAATCATAAATAACAGAACATGACATGAAAGGCTACACTGCACTCCAGTTATTAGTACTCATAATAATCCTCATCCTGTCTGCCGGCTGTATGGATACCTCGCCTGACCCATCGCCTTCTTCCGGCAGTTCGTCCACTGCTGTTACGGGTGCCGGTGGTATGCGTGTTGAGGTCAGCCCAATGGATGCCGTCCTTGCGTCTACGTACCTCCAGATGGCCAACCTCAATATGACCGTCATCGATTTCAATATCATAAACCCCACAGACAGCTCGCGGACGGTCACAGTGGAATCAGAGATCCCCGGCTATACCGAGAAGGCGTTCAACACGGTCGTGGTTCCTGCCCATGGAAAGACAACGGTCGGGCAGACTCCATCACTCCGTCCCAGCGCAATTCCATCAGAGATGACAACTGCAACACTTCACTACAAGGTCGCCCTTGCTGATGGGACACGCATCGATGAGCAGACCAAACCCATCAAAATCTATGCAAAGGACACGATGGTCTGGAAGGTCTATGATGGCACTGAATGGAATGAGATGACACCATTCATCGCCGCGTGGGTGACCCCGCATGCAGCAGAGATCGATCCACTCGTGCGTAAGGCTGCCGAGTATAATCCCGGTGAATCGATGAACGGGTACCAGTGCGGGGCTAGCTGCACAAATGAACAGTGGGCAGATGACACAAATGGTCAGGTGAAGGCGATCTTTATGGCGCTCAAGAACGATTACCAGCTCACCTATATCAACTCCCCCCTTGCCTACGGGAAAGAGAGCGAACACAGCCAGCGTGTCCGGCTGCCAAAAGATTCCCTGGCATCAAAATCGGCCAACTGTATTGATGGCACGGTCCTGTATGCATCGGCCATCGAATCCATTGGCATGAACCCCCATGTCATCATCCTGCCCACCCACGCTTTCGTCTGCTATGACACAAAGGATGACTCCACCGGTTATCTCAACTGCCTCGAGACCACGGTGACCCGTACGGCAACATTCGAAGAAGCACTCGCGGCCGGGAATCAGAAATACCAGGAAGAGATCAAAAACGGGAATTTCCAGGCGGGCAATTCACAGGATATTTCCATTGCCAATATGAGGAAGGTAGGCATCCTCCCGATGCAGTGAACGGGTGCGCGTACGAAACCGGGAAAAATCCGCCATAAGTATTCATACTTACAATGCTTACAATTCGATCATGTCAGCGGTAAAGCGGATCCCGGTAACAGAACCGGTATGGAAAGATCTTGCGGAGATGCGTTCAGCCGGCCAGACCTATACAGATCTTCTGGCAGAGATGATCGAGGATCGGAAGAAACGCCGGTTAGAAGAAGACGTCAGAAAGTGGAGCAGCCGGAAAAAATCGGATTACGTTTCACTCTCGGAGATTAAGGATTGACGTTTGAAATTATACTCTGGCATGAATTATCTGATGAGATCAATTGCCTGCCTGAGAAGACACGACGGATAATTAAAACTGCCCTGAAACGGCTTGAAGATGATCCGTTCCCGGGAACTCATGGCGATAAAGAAAAACTGGTTTTAAGAGGTGGGGTTATCATCTACCGGCTTCACATTTCCCGGAGTTATACCGTTTTTTACGAGATCGATAAAGATAAAAAACTGGTGATTGTACAGGAGATCCTGCCGATCGAACAGGCTCATAAAAAATACGGATATCATTAACTTTCATTTCTTACTGATTTTTACAGCATCTCATTTTTAACCTACTCGATTCTCCTGATCGAAAAACAACCCCGGATCAACCTGAATGCCCCGAGAAAATACGCTCACTTTTTTTATTTGCTTGTGCCAATCTCCGATAAAATTAGTATTCACTAAATAGATGTTGGGTGATATAGAGAAAGTATCATGAAATCTGCTGATAGTTCACAAAAAGGAGAATCACGTATGCCATCTATAAAAATCCGATTACTTATCATTACAGGACTTCTTCTCCTCATTGCTGCCACTGTCTTTCCGGTGATAGCTGCTTCATTAGATCCCATCAGCTGCCCGGGCTGCGGGATGGTATGGAAAGATACCTGTATCCCATTCGAGCGGAACAACGAGACTGCGTATAATGAGGAACTTACTGCTTCCTTTGCACCGATCGCAGCTAACCAGACGCCGGTTGCGGATTTCAGCAAACAATCGTGGAGCTCGGCGTTCCTTGCTATGAATAACCTCATCAAAGAAAGGTATGCTTTTACGCAGTGGAAATCCGTTGACTTTGATGCACTCTATGCGACTTATGCCCCGATGATTGCCGATGCCGAGAAAAAGCAGGACAAGGCCGCGTATTACCGGGCTCTCCGGGGATACCTGTTTGCGATCCCGGACGGACACGTGGACGTTCTGCCAACAACCGGGGACTTCGGCGCAAAGTATGCTGATATCGGTGGGGGATACGGATTTGCGGTGAGCCGGCTCGATTCCGGAAACGTAATTGTGAGTTATGTGGCAAACGGAAGTGCTGCTGATAGCGCAGGAATCCGGTCTGGGGATATAGTGACTGCATGGAATGGCAAGCCCGTTATGGATGCCATCAACGCCACTTCCTATATCTGGGCGGTGAAGAAACCCTCAACTGCTGAGGGAATTTTACTTAATAAACAAAGGTTCTTGACAAGGGCGCCGCTCGGAACATTGGCAACTGTTACAGTAACAAAAAGTGCCGGCTCGAATCCCCGGACCATTAATCTTACGGCCTATAATGACGGGGCCGACACCCTGATAAAAACCACAACGTTCCTAGGAAAACAGATCAATGATATCGGGGCTGCCAGTATCCTAACCGATATCAAGCCACAGATCAGCAATGATACGGTCACATACCGGACGCTGCCGGGAGGTTACGCATACATTGCAATCTACGATGAATCGTATGATGTGTACCAGCCGTTTAAGGCTGCGATGCTGGACGCGATTACGAAAAAGGCGCCGGGCATAATAATTGATCTCCGGTACAACAGCGGTGGAGATGACAACATCGCGTCCTGCTTTGCCGGGTGGTTTGTGGACAAGCCAGTCTTCTACGAATATGCCACAAAATTTGATTCTGGCTCCCGGCAGTTCACGACAGTATCGGAAGCTTGGACGCAGCCCCGGCCGGACGGGTATCACGGGCCAGTGGCGGTGCTCGTCAGCCCGGACACGATCAGTTCCGGTGAAGGGGTCCCCATGGTATTTGCGAACTCCGGAACCGGAAAGATCATTTCCTGGTATGGCACTAACGGGGCATTTGGCATGAATGGCCTCCAGGCCGTTCTGCCGCTTGGCATGTATGTGGTCTTCCCTGACGGGGCATCGCTCGATAAGAACCGTATGATCCAGACCGACAGCAATACCTCACTCGTTGGAGGGGTATCACCGCAAATCCGGGTGCCGATCAATGAGGATACGGTTGCACGTTCCATGGCCGGTGAAGACGTCCAGATGACTTACGCGATGAATTGGCTCGCTGAACAGCCAAAACCGCAAACTCCGGTGACAACGGCTACACCCACACAGAAATCTTCTCCAGGGATCGCGATCATTGTCCTGACGCTCGGTCTTCTCGTCCTGATCGCGGGACGGAAGTAATTCTTTTTTTTTAGCGTTAACCGGACAAGGGATAACAAAAATCATGAAAAGCGGACTGGGGTTCTATCACTTTTTTTATGTGTCCAATAACCCGTTAGTCAACCCGCCGGAACTTTGATTGCTGAGTAAGATATCCCTGGCATTCAGTGAATCAGCGCACCAGCCCACACCAGATACTTCGTTTGTCACACGGTACCTTCAGCACTCTGACCTTAAAAGAGAAAAATATATCACTTTCGATGATAGAAGGTGCTATACGACGTTTTAGAGTTTTTTTATGCCCTGCACAGTTATCACAGAAGCAATGGATGATGCCCCATTCACGCTGAAGCATGCCCATATCTGGTTTCTTTCAGCAATGGGTATCTTCCTTGACGGTTTTGATCTCTTCGTGATGTCGATCGCACTCCCGCTGATCATCGTCCAGTTCTCCGCAACACCGCTCGAACAGGGCATTGTTGGTGCAGCAGCAGTTGTCGGGGCAATCTTTGGAGCGCTCATAGGCGGCAGACTCTGCGACCGGTTTGGAAGAAAGAAGGTCTTTTTGTTCGATCTCCTCATATTCATCATCTTTGCCATCCTGTCATCCTGTGCCTGGAGCATTGAGTCGCTCATCATCTTCCGGTTCCTGTTGGGTGTCGGCATCGGTGCGGACTATCCGGTCTGTGCATCGTATGTCAGTGAGTTCATGCCAAAACGGATCCGTGGCAGGATGCTGATCGCGGCATTCAGCTTTCAGGCAGTCGGCATATTTGCAGCCGCAGGAATCGGACTCTTCATCCTTGCCATGCACCCGTCAGAATCAGCATGGCGTTGGATGCTGGTTGCCGGTGCTGTTCCTGCAATCGTAATCCTTCTGCTACGGCGGGGCATTCCGGAGAGCGCTCGTTGGCATATCCAGAGGAGGGAATGGAAACTTGCCATGGGTGTTGTCCGCTACCTGATACCGGATTTCACCATGAAAAAACCGATCAACCCCGCGGTTGAAGATACGGTTCAAATGAAACCGGAAAAAGTACCGGCATGGCATTCTTACCTGAGTTCGTATGCCGAACTCTTCTCGAAAAAGAACCTGCGCAGGACCATTCTGATCACTATCCCGTGGTTTTTCATGGACTTTGCCTTTTACGGGGTTGGGATATTCACACCAATCCTGATTGCTGCCATGATCGGCACTCAAGGAACGGGGCTCAATTTCATTGCGCAGGATTTCTACTCGTCCGAGTTTACGGTATTGCTTGACGTCTTTTTAGTCATTGGTTTCATCCTAAATATCCTCTTCATCGAGAAGATCGGTAGGATCAAACTCCAGCTTGCAGGTTTTATCGGCATGGCAGCGGGCATGTTCATCCTTGCCGCATCCCAATCCGGTTCCCAGACCATCATCGCCCTTGCATTTGTCGGATTCGGCCTCTTTAATCTCCTCCAGAACTTTGGGCCGAACGCAACAACGTTCCTCCTCCCGGCCGAGCTCTTCTCTACCCGTCTCCGTGCAACCGCCCACGGCTTTGCGGCAGGGATTGCCCAGTTTGGGGCAGCCTGCGGGATCATCTTTGTCCCGTTGATGAAAGCATCCTATGGCGTCCGGTCTACCGTCATCTTTATGGGTGCCATCTGCATCTTAGCCTTTGTCGTGACCTGGTTTACCCGGATCGATATGACAGGGCGCTCATTAGAGGAGATCGAAGATACCGGGTGATACCTTAGCTCCATACGGATCCGTCCTGGCAAATGTAATGGGAAGGATGAATCAACGGGTTGAGTGCAACTCCGTTCTGGTGTGGAAAGAGCCCTCCGGATACAAACCCCCGCGTTATCATCGGCAAAACAAATGCAGTAACCGCGTTTACGAAAAACAATGCGGAAGGATTTATCGGTTTTAGTCAATGCCGTATGGTATACTAAAAAAAGATGAGGTAGGTCAGACCCGGGTAAAGAGCGGTGTTGCGTGACCGAAGGGGACGGTCATGCTTTTTACGTTATTATCCTTGTCAACATCAAATGTGACCAGTGTGTTTCCCGGAGTACCCGAGACACCGAACGTATTTCCGTTTCCTTGCACAAGCAGGAGTTTTTGCTGTGCTGGTCCCATCGTAACACTCAGGTTCCCGTTCTGCTCTGATACTATCGCTGTTCCGTATGGGGTGTTGGTATAGGTGCCGGCATAAGCCGTAAGGGAAAGGGTCGGATGACCAACTGCCGGGATTACCGCTTTCATTGGTACTGCCGCAGCATTCTCTGCGAGTTTGGCTTTTAGTAAATCGCCGGAAAAGTCTGTGCCGGAATTACCGAAATACATGGAAAAGAACTGGTAGAACATTGCATCCGCAAGGCTGGCCTGTACGTTATTGGTGAGAATGACAATGCCTATCTTCTCTTTTGGAGAATAGGCAATATAATTGTGATACCCCCCGACAGCGCCGCTGTGCCAGATTACCGGGCCATACTTTGTCTCCTGCCAGATCCATCCCTGGCTGTAAAACAAGTTATCCTCCATATTCGAACTCAGGGGCGTCTTTGGGGAATGCACGTAATTTAAGCTCTCTTCAGAGATGAGCCGCTTGCCGTCAAACGTCCCGTTTCCCATCTGGAACCGGAGCCAGTTGGCCATGTCGTGGATATTTGAGTTGATCCCACCGGCACCGGGCTGCAGGTACGTCATACTCCTCATGGGAGAATCCACAGGAACGGGCACTGATATCATCGATCCATCTCCTACTTTGTACTGGTGCGGAGTTGCAACGTCTTTTGCATTTTTGAATGATTCATAATCGGCAGATGAGCCGGTCATGCCGAGTGGTGTAAAGATTCGTGCTTGTAAGTTCTCCTGCCATGACTTGCCGGTTGTCTTTTCTACTATCACTGTTGGTATCGAGTACACGACATTCTGGTACGCGTACTGCGACCGGAAACTTGATGCCGGTTCTGCATACCGGAGGGCATGTATTGCATAGCTGTCATTGTATCCCAGCGCCATGAGTTCATCACCCCAGTTTGCCGGAAGGCCACTACGGTGTGCCATCGTATCGGTGATGGTGAACTCTTTAGTGACCCACGGGTCTTTCATCTGGAAATCCGGCAGGTAAGTTGTGACCTTGTCGTCCCACTTCAGGGCGCCCCGGTCCACTTCCATCCCAACCATCGCTGAGGTAAATGCCTTGGAGGTTGACGCGATCTGAAAGACCGTCTCCGGTGTCACAGGGTCACTCGTGCCCGCAGTTTTTACCCCGTATCCTTTGGCAAGTAAAATGTTATCTCCCTTGACGATCGCAATCGCCATTCCGGGCACTCCCCAGTCCTGCCTCGCCTTTTCAGCATAAGCGTCAAAGTTTTTTACAATCTGCTTTTGTTCAGCATCGCTGTATGAAGGAGCTCCATTAGCCGGACCAGCAGCTGAGCCGGTTGGCGGGGTTGTGACTGGAGACTGCGGGGCCACTGCAGGCCCGGGGGCGTTGCACCCGGCAACAAAAACCATACAAATAATCAATCCGGCAGCGAGTGCCAGTGTAAGGATAGAGTTCATGACCAAGATCACCTCACGCCATGAAACAAACCGGTTGAGTTGGTGCGCTCATGGGTTTTAATAATTTAATAATGACTGGAGATCTGATATACGCTTGCAACTGTCGGCGAGCGATCTCTCCGCGCAGCCTTAATCCAACAGACCGGGCACTTGTTAACATCCGCCATCATGTGATGGCTCCGTAATGTCGTATGCTGTTACCTTTGTTCTCGTAAAATATTGCATACTTCAGTTTCAAATCCACGATCTTAGGGGATCGTTTGGTTTTTTAAAAAATGCGGAACTGGCAATGTCAAAACGCTGCAAAAAGAACATGTCATAAAGGTTGTCCATTAGTATTATGGTTCAACGAAAATCATAGAATAGAAGATGACTGAGAAAAAGTACGAATCATTGAAGATCGAAAATATCGTTGCATCTGGTGTGATCGCAGAGTCCATTGATCTTGTTATGTTGTCAGAAAAGGTCAAGAATTGCGAACTCAACAAGAAACGGTTTCCCGGTGCAGTTTATCGTATCGAGAAACCCAAGATTGCGGCCCTGATATTTTCTACAGGAAAGATAGTTCTCACAGGTATCCGCGACGATAAAGCGTTAAAAGATGGACTTGCAATCGTAATGAAGTCTGTAAAAGGGGCGGGTATTGAAACACTCAAAGTGCCCAAGGTTGCTATCACCAATATGGTCTGTTCGTACAATCTCGGTAAATACATTAATCTCAATAAGGTAGTCATCACACTCAATGTCGAAAATATCGAGTACGAACCCGAACAGTTCCCCGGGCTTGTGTACAGGATCAAAGATCCCAAGATCGTTGTTCTTATCTTCTCTTCAGGAAAGATCATTCTCACTGGTGGAAAAAACCTTGAAGACATCAAGAGGGGACTTGACGTTCTAGAACATAAACTTGAAAGCGCCTTGTAAGAAATATTTTTTTTGTTTTTTAAACCATAACTTCGTTATTCCACATCAATGATAATTAAATTAGCATTCACATAATAAAACCGACCATCGGCAGTAAAAATTCTTTGATTTTTATTTATTTTGTACATAGATATTTACCGGAGAAGAAACTAACATGAATTACCCAAAAAATGACGTTAATAGACGGTTCAAA
>Ga0194039_1001277_pt1 | contig 13678 bp, 15 predicted proteins | sample JunL228m_MetaG_FD_148679 | JGI IMG/M metagenome (GOLD analysis project Ga0194039, IMG submission 148679) | Anoxic zone freshwater microbial communities from boreal shield lake in IISD Experimental Lakes Area, Ontario, Canada - Jun2016-L227-8m | ecosystem: Environmental > Aquatic > Freshwater >...
TGGCCCCACGCCTCAGGCCCCACGCCTCACGCCTCAGGCCCCACGCCTCACGCCTCAGGCCCCACGCCTCAGGCCCCATTTCCTACCCGCAAAATCAGAATCACGAAAGTTGCTCCCGCCCCGATTGTGGAGCTATAATGGCGCATCGAACAGTGTTATCAATAAATAAAATATGGCCAACATGAAAACAGTAATCAGAAGCTCTGTCAAACTCGATACACTGGCGCGGATTATGACCGCCCCCAATGCGTGCCAAGTGGGCGAGACGGCCCTTGATGCGGTCAAAGAGTTGGTCGCCGGCGATTATTATTCGGCCATCACGTGTGATTTAAAAACGCGCGCCACCGACTTGTTCCATCCGGGGGAAGGCTGGCTGGGACCGGCGCATGTCTTGGTGCAGACGATGCTGCGCAACCATAACCAACATCCGTTCGTCCAGAAGTTCTTTCCCCGGGGACAATCGGCGGTTTACCTCCGCAGCGACTTGCTGCCCGACCGCCAGTGGCAGCGCACGGTAGTTTACAACGAACTGGACCGCCCGCTACACATTCGGGACATGGTCGCCATCTACCAAACCACGCCTGCCGGTCAGCTCCTGATTCTGACCGTTGGCCGCAGCGGTCGATTTCGTGCGCCAGAGTTGGAACCTGTTCGCAAGCTCCAGCGGATCTTGAGCGCCGTGCCATCCTTGGGAACCGACGGCAGCCGACCCATGCCCGCCGGTCAATCCGGTGTTTTTGTCCAGCCCAACGAGATTTTCCGCATCACCGCCGACGACAATTGCAGCACCCTCCTGACCGCGGATAAACGAAGACCAAGGTCCGGCGGACGATTCTAGGTTGGCTGGCGTTGCTGCCGGCCGGCGCTTTCCCCCCTGCGCGGGGAGGTTCCTTTCTCTGCGCTCTTTGCGTTCTCTGCGGTTAACTCAACTGCCGAATGTAAGCCCCCTGGCGCGCCGATCTGCCCGCTACTCTCGAATCTACCAGAAGCAGCCAGCGCACCCGCCAGGGGAAACAGCACCCCGTGGAAACATGACATTCTCACGAATCGACCCCTCTCCGGTAAACCGGGGTTTCTAGGCAGCAAACGCGCAGTCGGTGGCGCGTTCCCGTTTCACGCTACGGTCGTCCAGTCCATGACCAGCAGCCCTGGCACGCGGGAGAACTCCCGCACATTGTTTGTTACCACGGTGCCGCTGGCAGCCCGTAGGGTGGCGGCAATCCACAAGTCCGCTTCACTGATGGCCGTCCCTTGCGCCTCCAGAGGAGCCGCCGCATCGCCAGCGGGGACCGGCCACGCAGACAGAACACCACGATTTTGGTGTCCAGGAAGTAAATCACGCGTCGCCCTTAATCGCCCTTGAAACTCCCAACCGGGCGAGTCGCCCCGCGCGGCGGAGCGGCGAACGTATTGTCATCCGCCAGCGACCCGAACAACGTGAGCCAGCCCGGCGGGTAGCCATTAGCCACCGCGCGAGCCTCGATTGCGGCGAGCGCGGCGGCGCGGTCAACCTCGGGCTTAACACGGTCTTTTACCCATTCCGAGACCGACTTGTGCTCCCGGCGCGCCGAATCCTCTACGTGCCGGGCGATGTCATCTTCGAGGTCAATCGTCAGCGTTGCCATAACGGAATATTCGCCGAGGTCGCTTCAGCGCGCAAGCTCTGTAAAGGATGGCGTGCGGAGCGTGGGCAAAACTCCTGCGGCATTGACCATCACCCCGATCTTATGGAGTGCGCCGGCAGAGCGCAGCGGCGACGGCGCTTTCCCCCTGCGCGGAGCGCCTCGGCTGCGTAATTCTCGATGAACTTGGAAACCGGGAAGGTGACTTTCTCTGCCGCTCCATGTCCGCGCTCCAAACGAAACAGGAAACTCATTTTGGCTGGGTCGATTTCGCCCAGTCCTAGCTGGCTGGTTCGAACCGCCCCTGACAACCTCCGTTGCACCTCCGTATCGCTTACGGAGGTGTGACGGAGGTGCAACGGAGGTGCTCTGGATGTAATTCGGGCTGCGGGTGGGAGACTTTGGTTGATTTTAGAAGGATTCAAGAACCTAACCTGCAAAATCGTAGCCGCCGACGGCAGTCGGCGCACTTTTCCTCAATTACTGAGATTAGCGCCGACTGCCGTCGGCGGCTACGATTTCTTGAATCCGCCCTGAGATGCCGAGGCGTCCCTGCTACCCACCTTGCCAGGGACCTGCGAATGCGCTATCTTCTTGTGTGATGCCGGAAGTGGGCCGAAAATGGGTTTGTAAATGGAGTTTCTTTTTCTAGTCTCGAATCTGATGTGAAGCGGAACCCGCAACTAAGACTTGGTTGGCCAGCCGGGCGCATGGTCACAGCGGCGTTCCGTGTGTGGGGCCGAAAGGCCCTGCCCAGCGTTTACGGTCTATGCACAGCGGGAGTCGTGTTTGCTGCGGTGCAGGAGCCTCCCCGGCCTGCGTCCCCACCCGAAGCTGCAACCAACGCCATCATTCTCACCAACGCCGCTCAAATAATCGAGTTGTCGCCGGAGACCGCCAAGGCCAATCTACCCTTGCGGATTCGGGGGATCGTGACTTGTTACGACCCGGGCATGGTGTTGTTCGTGCAGGACGAAACGGCCGGCGTGTTCGTGTATTACACGGGTGCCCGCCTTCCTCTGCGGCCTGGGCAATGGGTTCAGGTCACCGGTGTGGCCAACCCGGGTCTTTATACCCCAATCATTGGTTTTCCCAGCATTCAGCCTTGGGAGACTGGGCCGGTTATCAGGCCCCAGCCAGTTTCTTTGGCCCAGATTTACCATGGCGGTTTTGACGCGCAATGGGTGGAACTGACGGGCGTCATACGGACGCTGAAAGCCTTCGCCGGCCGGCTCAAGCTGGAACTTGCCGATCCGCCGCACCGCATCAACGTGTTGATGTCCGACTGCCAAGGCTACGAGCAACTGCCTCTTCTCGGCAGCCTGGTGCGCCTCCGGGGCGTGGTGGGTGCCAGCATGAACAACCGGCAACAACTGGAACGGTTCCAGATTTTTGCCAACACTCTCTCGGACGTCACCGTCCTCCGTCCCTCCGGCGCCGATCCGTTCGCGACGCCGTCCCGTGTTATCAGAGACATCAACGCCCAATATTCACGGAGCGGGGCGCTGGGCAACGTCCGGGTTCAAGGTGTCGTGACGCTTTGCTGGCCGGGCCGAGCCTTGTTTATCCAGGACGCCACCGGTGGTCTTGAGGTGCGCACCCAGACGCCTCTGGACGGCTTGGTGCCAGGGACTGCAGTGGATGTGGCCGGGTTTCCCGGATCGGTCCTGGGGGCGCCACTGATCGAAGATGCGCTGATTCGGAAGCTTGGAACAAGAAATGCACCGCCGAAGCCATTGCGTTTGCTGTCCGAGAATCTTCTGCACGGCACTCACGACCACCAACTGGTCGAGATTGATGCCAATTTTCTCGGGCAAACAGACTCACCTTCCAATTGTCTCACCCTTGCGCTGGAAGCCGACAACCGTTTCCTGACCGCCCTGCTGGCCGCTCCCAACCTGCAAGGACCATTGCCGGCGCTGGAACCCGGCTGCCGGGTGCGGCTGACTGGCGTGTGGCGCTCCGAGGCGGGTTCCGACGCCGGTTCTGCCGTCTCCTTGTTCCTGCGCTCACCGATGGACATCAAAGTCATCAAATCTCCCGCGTCGGCGCGAACGTTCGGACTTCAGGCGCTTGCAGCGGCAGCCCTCCTGACCAGCGTTGGCTTGGCCATGTCGTTGTTGTTCATTCAGAAACAGCGTCGCCAAACCGAACATGTGCTTCAACTTCAGAGCACACTCCAGTCGGAAATGCGACAGGGCGAACAGCAACTTCGGCGCTCCATAGAGGAGCGCGAGCGCATCGGCCGCGACTTGCACGACGACATCATACAATCTATCTACGCGGTTGGCCTGAGTCTGGAGGACTGCCGGCGGGTCGTCCGTCAGTCCCCTGACCAGGCAGACACGCGCCTTGCGGCCGCCATTCACACCCTTAACAACACCATCCGCAGCGTGCGGAACTTCATTGCCGGACTCGAACCCAAAGTCCTCAACGGGCGGGAATTCAAGACCGCCCTCAAGTCACTGGCGTTGACCAGCGGCGACAGCCCGACGCAGTTTCAAATTGAGGTGGATCCAGTCGCGGCCAACCGCCTGACCTCCACCCAAGCCACCCAACTTCTCCATATCGCCAAGGAGGCGATGAGCAACTGTCTGCGCCACGCTCATGCCTCCGATGTCACCGTTTCTCTTCACCCAGTCGGTGCCGGCATCCGTCTGGAGATTCACGACGATGGCGGCGGCTTCAATCTCGCTGCTGCCGATGGCACAGGACACGGCCTGCGGAACATGACCGCCCGCGCGCGGCAAATTGAAGCCGATCTGCAAATAATCTCGGCACTGGGCGAGGGTTGCTGTATTGGTGTTATCGTTCCTCACGGGAACCCGAATGAACATCACTGAGACCAAGCCCGTTCGTTTATTGATTGTGGATGACCACCAGGTCACCCGGCTCGGTCTGCGCACGCTGCTCGGGGCCTGCCCGCAGTTCGAGATCGTCGGCGAAGCCGGCTCCATCGCCGAGACAATGGAGGCGGTCGCCCGGCTCAAACCCGATCTCCTCCTCTTGGATGTCCGTCTCCACGACGGCAGCGGCATCGAAGTCTGCCGCCGTCTTCAGCGCATGGACCTCGATACGAAGGTGCTTGTGCTCACGTCATTTGCCGACGATGAGCTGCTCTTCGACGCCATCGCGGCCGGTGCCGATGGCTACCTGCTCAAGGAGATTCACGGAGACAACTTGATCCAAGCCATCCAAGACGTGGCGGCGGGCAAGTCCATCCTGGATCCTGCCGTCACCCGGCGTGTCATGAGCCGAGTGCGCAACCCCCCTTCACCGGCAGCGCAGAACAAACTCGATCTCCTCTCCACACAGGAGCGGCGGGTCGTTGCCCTGGTTGCAGAAGGCAAAACCAACAAAGAAATCGGCCACGAAATGGGCCTCAGCGACAAGACGGTTAAGAACTACCTCAGCAACGCCATGGAAAAACTCAACCTCTCGCGTCGCTCACACGCCGCAGTTCTTTTCATCACTCAAACCCGTCAAGCTTCCCGATCATCCTCCCCGTGAACCGCCCTATCCTCACGCTCCCAGGTTCCCTGGGCCTGGCTGTGCTGGCGCTTGTCTCGTCCGCCGCCGCCCAGAATCTCCTGACCAATAACGCCGGTTTTGAAGCCAACTCCGCCTACTACACTCCCGGCTGGGGCTGGCCTCAAGGCTCGCCGGTTGCCCTGCCCGGTTGGGTGATGACGCTGGACCCCGCTGGCGACGGCTACGCCGGGGCCGCCAACAACCAATCACCGCTAGACATCGAGGGTGCCAACTTCGGTTACATCTACAGCGGCACCGGTTCGTCTGGCCTTCTTGAAACCGCCCCCGGCTCGCGCGCGCCAGTCCAGGCCGGCTTGACCTACACGCTTTGGTTTCTTGCGCGCGGCGACGCTTCGTGGGGCGAAACCCTCGCCACCGTCAGCCTGATCTGGCACTCGAACCAAACCAATGGCCCCACCGTGGGGGAGGCCGCCACCCTGGACATGACTTTGCCGGTGCGGCTCTCGACGGACGATTCGATGCGCACCTTTCACATCACCGCCGTGGCGCCCCAAGGCGCACAGTACGCAGGTGCGCGCGTAACCAGGCCGCCAAACGATTATGCCCCGCTCTTGGTGGACGACTTTGTGATCATGACCGAGCCCGCGCAAGTCTCCCTGTTCATGAAGAAAGAAGGTCCGAACGTCGTAATCTCCTGGACCCGCGACATCCACCATGAACTGCAGGAGAATAGCGACATAGCCATCACAGGCGGCTGGCGCAAATCGGCCAAGCCTATCAAAGGGGTCGGCGCCATCAACCAAGTCGTCGCCCCGCTGACCGAAAACGCGCTCTTCTACCGGTTGGCCGCGCCGGGTTAAAATAGGCAACTACCGTGCCGCGCCAATGAGTTGACCGATCTGGCGGACCGAGGCTGTTCCCGTGGTGCCGAGTTGATGGATGACGACCGATGCGCCGACACTGGCGATCTCCAGCGACTCGCGCAAGGTCGCGCCGGCGGCCACAGCCGCCGTGAGATTGGCCGTAACCGAATCCCCTGCCCCAACGATGTCGATTGGGCCGCGCAGCGGCAGCGCCGGCATGTGGGCAACCTCGCCTGCAGGCAAAGCACCGACGATGCCACGCTCGGCCAGTGTCACGAAGACCGCGCGCCGGTTGCGCTGCGCCAAAGTGAGCGCAAGTTCTTGAATATGGGTCAGGTCTTGCACCTGACTGACTTTGATGAACCGCGCCAGTTCCACAGCGTTCATCTTGAGGGTCAATGGTGGGAAGCTGCGCAACCGTTGCCGGCTGTCCGCCAGAATGGGCAAACCCGGGCGCGCGGCGCTCACCGAATTCAACGCGGCCAAAACCTCACGGGTGACTACTCCCGTTTCCGCCAAATCCACCTGGTCCAGGACGATCATGGCATCGACGCCGGATGCCAGCGCGCGAATGGCGCTCACGATACGTTTCCGAACGGCTGTCGGCGTTGGAGTCCAATTCTTGATATCCAACCGGTTGAGTTCCTCGGGCGGTTTGCCACGGTGCATCAGCAGCGGCTTGGTATAGGTGAAGGTCCGCCGGTCCTGAGTCGCGAAAAAGTGCTGCAGAGACACCCCCGGCAGCCGCTGCAACGCGCGCTCAAGCTCGGAACCTTCGCCGTCACAGCCCCTAAATCCAACCGGAAACACCGTGCCGATGCCCAGCGCCACGAGATTGTTCAGGACTGTCCCGGCGGCTCCCGGCTGGCCGCGGATGTTGACAACATTATGAACCGGAAGACCGGTTTCAATCGAAAGCTCCTGCCGGGCCGGGTCGATTTCCAGATACCGATCCAGGCAAAAATCGCCGACCACAGCGATTCGCAAGCCGCGATACTTCTTCGTGATCGCGCGAAATCGACTCGATATCATTTGGCAAGAATGCAGTTTAGCAGCGCTTCCGCGTCACGGAAATCCGGGATCATCATGTCGGCCCCGACCCCAAACAGGCGGCGGTGTTTCCATTCATCGAACCGCCCGCAGCCATTGTTGGCTTCGTCGCTGGCCACGCCCACCGCCAAACCGCCCACTTCCTTGGTGTTTTGGATTTCGACATAGCCATCGCCAAAGGAAAGCAGCCGTTCACCAGGAATCTGGTTTTCGCGCAGGAGACGCTCGATCACCATTTTCTTGGAGAACTGTTTGTAATCATCGATTGCCCCGTAAACGTGACGGCCAAAATACTGGGTGACCTGGAGCAATTCGGCTTCCTCTTTGACAAAGGGTTCGTCCGTGCCGCTGGCCAGGTAGAGGGGCAGGCCCCGCGCCTTCAAGAGATCAAGAAGTTGCCGTGTGCCATAAACCAGGAGATCGTCCGGGCGAAGCTTGCCCTTCCGGAGGCCATCCAGACGGTTGTGAATCTTCTCATTGAGCCGCCGCAGGTATTCGTGTTTGTACCAAAGCGGCTCGCGGGGTGTGCCGCCGCGCTCCTTGATCCGCTCGGCCAACTGGATCATCTGGTAGATGGTCTGCTTGCCGTTGAGCCGCATGATATCGTCGTGGCAAAGCTGCCGGTGCATTTCCTCACTTTCGCCCGCCAGCCGCGGCAGCACTTCGACGAACATGGGAACCATCACCTCGGGCCAACCCTGGCGGATCAGTGAGATCGTGCCATCAAAATCAAACAGCACGTGGCTGATGTCGGGGCGAGGGGCAAACTGCGGGCTGAATTCCACCAGTCCCTTGAAACCCGCCGAAGCAGGTTTCGGCGAGCCCTTATGGACTTCTGACACTGGTCCTTCCACCGGCGGCTTCATCGAGGGTTCTCCATGAAGGCATAACAGAGAACATGGCAGATGCCCATGTGCGCATCTTCGACCCGGCCATAGTGAGTATCGTTGATGACGATGACCTGTTCGGCGATCTCGGCCATGCGTCCGCGTTTGGCGCCGACGAGTGCGACGGTGTGCAGCCCGTTCTTGGCCGCCCATTCCAGGGCCTTCACGCAATTGGGCGAGTTGCCGCTCACGCTCATACTGAGCGCGAGATCGCCGGCCCTGCCGTAGTTCTTCAATTGCCCGACGAACACGTCTTCATACGAGTAATCGTTGCCCAGGGCTGTTATCCAACTCACGTTGTCGGTGAGCGAGAGAACGCGAAACCGTTTGTCGAGCTTGTCCGACGCGCCTTTGCCGAGGTCGGTGGCGAAGTGGGAGGAGTTGGCCGCGCTGCCTCCGTTGCCGAACACGAAAATCTGCCGGTCCTCCTTGAGCACGGTGCGCACTTTCTCGATGAGCGTTGCGACCGCGTCCACGGGGATGGAATCGAGGGCCGTTTTTTGGGCGCCAATATAATTACAAATCCATTGTTTCATCATTTAGGTCGGCCGAAGCCAAAGTTATCAGTCAAAGGAAACTCATTCATTGTTCCGGAGATGTGAATAGATAAGTTTCGGCCTGAAGGCAAGCATTTCCCGGCCCGGTGTTGGGTGACTTAAGGTGGTAACGCACATCTTTTCAGAGCGCGGTATAAAGCTGGCTAAAGCCAGCGCTCCGGCTGTTCCATAACCGCCCTGTGATCGCTTAGCGCGAACTTCCGTTCGCGTTGACGGCTAAGGCTGGGAGGTCTTCGCTGCGGTAGGCACCGGGGTAGGCACCGGGGTTTCGATCCTGGCCAATCGCTCTTCGATTTTGAGCAGGGAGTCCGAGAGTTGCTCTTGCTGGTGCCGAGAAAAGGCCGGGTGATTGACCCACCAGTCCACCCCGATCTCTTTGGCTTTATCCACCGAACAGATCAACAAACGAATCTGTATGGTGAGCAACTCGATATCGACGATCTTCACCTTGATGTCCCCGGCGATGACAATGCCTTTGTCAAGGATGCGTTCGAGGAGGTCCGCCAACGTGGCGCCACTAGTCGAATGTTCGATATGCCGCTTAGTCATAGAGTCAAAGGAGTTTGCCGAGAGGGCCAAGGTCGAGGTTCAAGTCATCTTGTTTTAACCCGAGTTCATTGGCCATGCGCTCGATCTCCTGCGCCTGTCGCATCAAGGTGACTCCCAGCCGTTCCACTTCGGCGGCACTCAACGAACCGGCTTCCATTCGGCGGACAGCCTGGCGTTTGAGCAATTCGTGCAGCACTTTGACCAGGGTGAGCACCAGTTGGCCGAGACCGTTCTTCTTGGAGGGCTGGCCTGCGGAATTGAGGGTGGGCAACGGATGCTCGAGGTCGGAAGGAGCCAGCAGAGCCGCGCTCAGCTCGCGCGCCTCCGGGACGGGCACGGAAGGGATGGCCGGGGCCGAGGCGGCAAGGGCGGGAGCGGCGTTTGGCTCCCATTCCGCCTGGGGTCCACCGCGCACCATGCGACTGGCCGCTGGCCAGTCGTTGGCTATCGCACCGGGTTCACGACCGGCTTCGATGGAAGTGATGACCAGTTGCAGCCCCACGTAAAGCAGGTCCACGTCCGCCACCGAGATCGTGACTTCGCCCAGAGCCACCACGCCGGTGTGGAGCACGCGATCCAGGGCGTCACACAAGGAAACCGACTGCTGGTGATGAAGGCCGAGGTCACGCATGGATCAAGCCCGCAGCGGTCGATGGTTTATAGAGCTCACGACCGAGAGCGCGCAGGCTCTCGAGACCGCGCGGTTCGCCGCATCGGTAAACCAGCACTTGGGGCAGGAGCGGGAAGGTCTCTCGAAATTGGCCCAGCACAACCGACTCCCGCTCGCGCAGCGCCACGCAGAGCGGGCAAGGGCTTGCAGGGGTGACCAGGTTGAGAAAAAGCATCGGCACCGGTATCTTAGCCTTTCCGCAAGCAGCCAGCAAGTCCTTAGTTTCTTCAAACTGCAATTCAGACACTGGGGAGGGGATTTCGTCGCACGGCGATTTTCGATCTGTTGGAAAGTGAATTTTGATCGAAGGGAAGGTAGATCGAGTTCCGGGGGGGGATCGAGTGTGGACAGCGGCGCGAACATGTATGAAAACCGCCGGTTTGAAATTGCACGGGATGTCAGCCCGTTCCCGATGTCGCTTTGCTAAATTGAGCCACCTTCCGCGCGAAAAGCGGGCCGCCAACGTCAAGGGCACATTGTGGTGTTCATGCACATGATCTTTCCTCTTCTCCAAAAGGCTGATTATTGGGGGGTTTTGTAGCGTTTGTCCGTGGTTCGCAGAGAGAATCTCCATGCTCCGCAACCAGAGTTACCGGTAAACCCTTTGGATGTCCTCAATATCCTTCATGCCAGTGATCATCGAGATCAGCCCGATAATCACGGGGTTTTCTACTCGGATGTCAGCGTCAGAGATGACTGAGGCCGACTGAAGCCTCCTGGACCCGTTGGGCGGTTCAGACGGGTCGAACCGCTGGGCCGTCTTCTGCCAGCGCTGCCTCTGGCGAAGCGTTCGGCGCTGGTGCTGACAGTCGCATCGCGGACAATATGATTGGCGCTCCCCGTTGCGGGAGTCGGGTTTACAGGAGAGAAACCGCCAGGGAAGAAAATACAATTTCAAACCGGCGGTTTTCATGCATTTCCATTTCGCCGCTGACATCGAGTTTCGGGGGGAGAGGATCGAGACAACCCGACGCTTGGCGACGGTTGCTGGCAACCCGCCTTTTGATTTGGGTTCGGATGTCGGGTGGCTTTTCTTTCGGATCGTTTGGTTCAGCAGGTATCGTCGAAAGGACTTAACAAGCTTCGTTCCAGCAGGCGCACTTTGGCCAAGGCCTTTTGTCGCGCCTCGCCCTCCAGTTGCAGAACCTCGCGGGTGAACTGGAGCAAAGGGATTTGCGCGTAGGACCGGGCCAAGTAGATCACGATATATTGCTTGCGCACGTTGAGCCGCCGGTGGATGGATTGGGGGCTGTGATTGGACAACTCTTCGGCCTCCAGACGCCAAAGCTGCCACTGGCGCAATGTGTAGCTCAGCAGAATAAAGACGATCTGCGCGGCAATCACATTGAGACTGCGGGAATAGAAATCGCTCAAATCGTGGAAGCACTTGAGCGTGCGATGCCGCTCTTCGATTTTGACCCGCAAACCATAGTCGTCTCTGGGACGTTCCACTTGCGCATAGTCCCGAGTACTCATGAGCGCCCACTCTTCGGCGTGTCCGTCCGCGTAACGGTCCCGCATCAGTAAGACGTTGATCGGCACGGGCAACTCACTCCAACTGCCAAAACCCTTGATCCAGCAGTAGTCGTGATGCGTCTGGGTTTTGGCCGGATCGGGAGGCACACGCCGCTCTGCCAGGGTGCGTTGTCGCTTGGCCTCCGCGCGAGCGATGCGTTCCGGCTTCTGCTGAACCGGGGCCCGGGGATCAGGGGCTTTGACCGGCACGCTCTGCCACGGCTCGGTTTTGCCTAAAGCCCAGGCGTCTTCCCAGATATTCATATTGCGCTTAATCGGGATCAGCACGTCGATGCCCCACTCTTGTTTGCAACGGCCGATGTTCTTCCCGTCAATGAAGCCCCGGTCCAGGATCAATAATTTCATCACCCCTTTGCCCACGGCCCGGACAAAGTTTTCCACCATCTCGTAAAGCACGGGACATTCGTGAGCATTGCCCGGGACGAGCCGCAAGCCCGCATACACATAACAATCGCCCCGAACGTGCAACAGACTTACCAGCTTGTAACAGCGCTCCCGATGGGCGGTCTTACGCTCCTGCGGGCTGAGTTTGTCATAATCAACCGGATGGTTGTGCTCATCAAACCACATCACCACCGTCCCCTCATAGTCGGGATTATCGGGCACGAACAGATAAGTGCCATCGCCAATGAAGATGCCGCTGGGGTCGAAAAAGCCGTATTTCTGAAACACCTGCTGCACCGGCCCATTAAACCAGTCTTGCCAGCGGGAGGCGGCCACGTCCCTGGCCGCTTTGCGCAAAGTGTCATGGTCGCACGGCGTTTTGCGCGGATAAGTGTTCTTGTCATTAAACCCGCGGCATTGAATCCAAATCTCCTGGGTCTGCGGGTCCAGATGTTTGGAAGCCAGATCCGGAGGCAGCGCGCTGAGCAAACCGCCACACTGCACCACCCGCTCCAAAGCGTAATAGGAGTTCTCCTGGTGCAGCTTCAAACTCAGATTGGCGGCCAGTTCAAACCACAACGGCACTTCTTCTTTTTTCCTGGCCGTGGGCATCTCTTGGGCCAGGGCCGTCACAATCTTTTCTTTGAAGCACAACTCGAAGAACTCCTTCTCGTCGGCTTCCCCAATGACCTCGATCTGGTCGAATTCTCCCCGCCGGAAAGCCTCCAGAACCCACTGCTGGTGATGTTCAATGATTTCCAGATTCAGAGCGCCTCCTCCGGCCAACGGACCATCCTCAGTTCAGCGAGGCGGTCGGCCAGCCCCAGCACCTGGGCCTGGCGTTTAGCCAGAAGCGCCCGGGCCCGCTGATAGCGGCGATACTCGAAGGTAAGCTGGCGAAGACGGGCTCGCTGTTCCGCAGGGACCATCAAGGTGCGGGAGGTTCCGCCCTGGCTGCGGCTAATTACCCAGGCTTCATGAAGTTCGCCGCGCGCACAACGACAGCCGAGTTTGCCGCAACGGCGCTTCTGAAGATAAAAGGATCCCGGGGTCATGGGATCCCGGCGCTGGAGGTGGCGCAGGGTGCGGCCGGCGGCTTGGTGAGCCCGCCCGAGCGATTGGCGAAGTTCTGAGAGATATTCGATCATCTGCACGTAATATATATGTTCACGTGCAGATTGCAAGCATGAAATGATCGGAAAATAAAGAAAACCGCAAAAACTATTTTTGGACTGGCCCGGACACGCGAAACGCCCGCCAGTTGACATTTCTAACACCCCTTCCCCAGTGTCTGAATTGCAGCGCCCCCTGCTAAAGCAACTCAGCCTCGATACGGAGCATACACGCAGGTGGGGACGGAGTCTCCTTTCACGGAACCCAAAACGAGCCAGTCCGCTACAGGTAAGGGACAGCTTGGCCTGCCGGGGTCGAAGAGCGTGGCATGTGAGGAAAGAGCAGTCAGGAACTTGGGAGACCCGGTTCACGCCCGCCGCACTAACTGCGAGAGCCAAGCGGGAAGGCCGCCACAACGACAAGAAGTGAGGGTCCAGAGAGAGCCGGGAGTCAGATTGCCTCGTAGTAGCTCGGAGCAACCTTCGACCGAGAAGGCCGATGCGAGCCAAGGGGGCAACAGGACATCACGGTCTGCAAAGGAAACCGGTGCCGTAAGAAAGACGGAACACCACCGGCCAACCTCCCTGCGGGCCATAGCAAAGCGAGATGTTCTGAAGAGCCCGGTGCTGGAAAACTGCACGCCGGGATCCGTGAGGGGGCCGCCCGGCAACGGGCGGCCCTACCTCGATCTGGAGGTGTTCCGGCGGCACGGTTGCTATAAACATGCCGCTCCTACGGAGCTGGGGGGTGTCCCGGTGGCACGGTTGCTATAAACATGCTGCTCCTGACGGAGATGTGTCGGGGGCGGCCCGTCGGGTTTAGCTCCGTTAGGAGCGGCATGTTTATAGCTGAGGCACCTCCCCCCCCGAGAACCAAGCTCCGTCAGGAGCGGCATGTCGGATTGGAGAGCAGACGAATGGTTCCATGCCGCTCCTGACGGAGCTTGGTTCTCGGG
>Ga0194039_1001278_pt1 | contig 13673 bp, 12 predicted proteins | sample JunL228m_MetaG_FD_148679 | JGI IMG/M metagenome (GOLD analysis project Ga0194039, IMG submission 148679) | Anoxic zone freshwater microbial communities from boreal shield lake in IISD Experimental Lakes Area, Ontario, Canada - Jun2016-L227-8m | ecosystem: Environmental > Aquatic > Freshwater >...
ATCGATGAGGCCGCGTAGGGGAGTCCACTCACTTCCATTGTTTTGATCAATGATTACGGCATGACGATTAGAGAATGTTCCGCGGCGTACATCTTGTCCGGCCATTCGAATTGGATGACCTTCAAGAAGAATTGAGCCAAACGCCAACATCTCTCCAGTTGCCCAATCCACTGAAGCATCATTCAGCATCTCATTTCTCTTGGCCAACTGAGGCAAGAGTTTTGAATGCATGGTAAACCCTTCAGGTATTGCAATTTGAGTTGCGGCGATGCGACGAAGTGTTGCTTCATCCACAGCTGTAACAATTTCATGGGCCGCTGGAGGCATAGGCTCACGGAAGTTTGGATCTGATTCTGGTTCAACATTATGAACAATGCTGAAGTCGCCATCAAGTTTTGACTGGTAATCGCGAAGTACTTCTTCGGCTTCTTCTACGGTGATGTCGCCACGACCGATGAGAGCTTCTGTGTACAACTTACGAGTGCTTCTCTTTTGGTCGATCAGTTTGTACATCTCTGGTTGCGTGAATGCTGGTTCATCACCTTCGTTGTGGCCGCGCCGGCGGTAGCAAACTAAATCAATGATGACATCTTTGTTGAATGCTTGACGATATTCATAGGCAAGTCTTGCGACGCGAACCACAGACTCTGGATCATCACCGTTGACGTGGAAAACAGGTGCCTGAATCATCTTTGCAATATCCGTGCAATATGTTGATGAACGCGAAGCGTGAGGAGAGGTTGTGAATCCAACTTGATTATTGATCACTATGTGAATTGTTCCCCCAACACGATAACCCTTCAATAATGAAAGGCTCAATGTCTCAGAAACAACTCCTTGGCCTGCAAAGGCAGCATCTCCGTGGATCAGAATTGGCATTACGGAATAGCTCTCTTTTGTATTCATTCGGTCTTGCTTTGCGCGAACAATTCCTTCCAACACTGGGTTTACAGCTTCCAGGTGAGATGGGTTCGCAGCCAAGTACACCTTAGTTTGCGACCCTGAAGGCGCCGTGAATGTTCCCTTCGTTCCAAGGTGGTATTTAACGTCGCCAGAACCTTGAACTTGGTTGTCGTGATAGTGGCCTTCGAATTCCTGGAAAATTTGTCCAATAGATTTACCAGCGATGTTTGCAAGCACATTGAGACGACCACGGTGTGGCATACCAATGCAAACTTCGTCGAGTTGATTGTCTGCTGCGCCGGAAATAATTGCATCCAAAAGTGGAATTACTGACTCGCCACCTTCAAGTGAAAAGCGCTTTTGCCCAACATATTTTGTATGTAAGAAAGTTTCGAATGCTTCAGCGCTATTGAGTTTATAGAGAATTCGCAGTTGTTCCTCGCGTGGAGTTTGTGTTGCACCGGATTCGACATGTTCTTGAATCCACTGACGCTCTTCAGTGCTGTCTATGTACATGTACTCGACGCCAATCGTGCGGCAATACGAGTCACGCAAGCGACCAAGAATCTTGCGGAGAGGCAAGAATGCTTTCCCACCAAATCCGCCTGTGAGAAATTCGCGATCTAGATCCCACAAAGTTAATCCGTGCTTTAATACATCTAAGTCAGGATGATATTTCTGCTCGTACTTGAGGGGATCAATATCTGCCATGAGATGACCGTTTGTGCGATATGAGCGAATGAGCTCTTGAATTCGAGTTTCTTTAGAAATCTGATCTTTTCGTGTTACTTGGATATCTTGGCTCCAACGGATTGGAACGTATGGAATTCGAAGTGCAGCGAAAATTTCGTCGTAGAAATTATCTTCTCCAAGAAGAATCGCGTGAATACGACGGAGGAAATCTCCTGATGTCGCGCCTTGAATAATGCGATGGTCATACGTACTTGTGAGTGTTACAACCTTGCTTATTGCGAGGTTTGCAAGCGTCTCTTCCGAGGCGCCTTGGAATTCAGCAGGGTAATCCATCGCTCCAACGCCAAGAATCAAACCTTGGCCTTGGACTAGGCGAGGTACTGAATGAACAGTTCCGATAGTTCCAGGGTTTGTTAAAGAGACTGTTGTTCCTGCAAAATCATCGACCGTTAGTTGGCCATTACGCGCCTTTCGAACAGTATCTTCATACGATGCCCAAAATTGCCCAAAATCTAATTCTTCACAACCCTTGATTGAGGGAACTAACAATTGGCGCTCACCACTTGGCTTAGCCAAATCAATTGCGATACCAAGGTTGATATGTTCTGGCTTTCCAATTGCAGGCTTGCCATCAACTTGTGTGAAGAAGGCGTTCATCTCTGGCATTTGGCGCATTGCCTTGATCATTGCGTAACCAATGAGATGAGTAAATGAAACTTTTCCACCGCGTGCGCGCTTCAAATGATTATTAATAACAATACGATTATCGATCATTAATTTTGCTGGGACTACGCGAACTGATGTTGCGGTTGGGACTGTTAAAGATGCTTCCATGCTTTGGACAACTCTTGCTGCTACACCCCTTATTGGCTCGGCACTTGATGCGCCTGGTGTCACGAGAGTTGGAATTGGTTTCACAACTGGATCGGCAGGAGTTTGGGCAGGAGTAGTCACAACAGGTGCCACCGTTTCTTGTACATTTTCTTGAACTTTTTCTTGAACTTTTTCTTGAACTTTTACTTGCTCTGATATTTCAGTATTAACAAGTGGAGTACTGACTTGTGCCGGCGCAGGTGTAGTAACAGGCGCAGGTGAATTCCCTGACTTAGCTAATGATTTTGGAACGGGTGGCGTGCCGCCACGAGGAGCATCACTCAGTGGAGGAATCGTTGGAGCAGTTGCTGATTTTGCTTGAGCATAATCGCCAAAAAATTCGTGCCATGCTTTATCAACGGAATTTGGATCAGCTTGGAATCGCTGATACATCTCATCAACTAACCATTCGTTGGCTCCAAAAGAACCACCGAAGTGATTTGAAGGTGTATTACTTCCCGTTGCCGGCACTGGCATTTACTCCTTTACGTCCGGCCAAAGTCTAGGGCGCCTGGCTCCAAGGTTCACAAACGACCGGAATGTGAGAAATGTGGGATGGGTTACTCCGTGTAGCCAAGTAGCGCAGATAGGGCTGTAGCGAAGGCCAGGAGAGCAAGAAGGGCTCCAACCCATACAAACTTCCCAGAAATCATGAAATAGGCAACCCCAAGGGCAATGAGGTTGGCCAAAAGCGCCGGCGCCCGACCGTAAGACTTTCTTTGAGTGAACCCACGGGAGGCGATGAAGAGTCCAATTGCAGCAATTAAGGAGAACGAAATCTCACCGGCAAGTGCTCCTGGGGCGGTTACGGTTTTTATCATGGCAGAAATGGAGAGATACAGGGCAAGCAAGATGAGTAGGGCTGATTCAATGCGAAGAAGGTGACGCGCACTTTTCCGCGCGAACTCCATTAATGGAGGGAACTTTTCTTCAGAATTACGGGAGTGGTGAATCTCTTCCATGAGAAGAGAATAACGGTTAATTTCAATACATCATGAGCAATCTAGAGTTTTCGAATAATGGACTTATTGATTCACTGACCCACGCGCCAGCTCCGGCAGTTTTTCTTTCTAGCCTCTCAAGAGAGCACGCGGGGGCAGCTCGCGATTCTCGTACCTTGTCAATTTTATCGATCAGGCCAACGAACTCTTCAACCTTGACGGAGTTGCAACTCATTTCAATGGCACGAACCATCGTCTCTCACTTGAGGAGCGGGGAATTTTTCTCGAGAATATCTGAAGATGGTTATTGGATTGCTGTTCGGGGAGACAAAAGCTCTGCTTCGAAACTTTCAGAAAGAATTCTTGGGCAATCTCTGAAAGGCAAATGGCGCACATCCATCATCGAATGTGCGCCATCTCAATCATTGGAGAAGTGGCTTTCTTTGAGCGATCAAACCCACTTTTCTACTTCTTAGGGGAAGGCATGGGAGGCGCGCCTGTGAATTTTGGCACTCCGAACGCATTAGGCTTGCCCAATGACTTCAGCATCCTCGGCCAAATCCGGGCAAACAGGAAATAAAGTTCTAGCCTCACTGCCTGTCGGTGAGCGCGTAGGTATTGCTTTTTCTGGCGGGCTTGATACTTCTGTTGCTGTTGCATGGATGAGAGCAAAAGGCGCGATCCCATTTACATATACAGCCGACTTGGGTCAGTATGACGAGCCCGATATTGCATCAGTTCCTGATCGCGCAAAAGCATATGGCGCAGAAGGCGCACGCCTTGTTGATTGCCGCGAACCTCTGGTTGAAGAAGGTTTAGTCGCGATTGCTTGCGGAGCGTTTCACATTCGTTCTGGCGGCAAACAATATTTCAACACAACCCCGCTTGGTCGGGCAGTTACAGGAACGCTTCTTGTGCGTGCAATGCTCAAAGATGACGTCTCAATTTGGGGCGATGGCTCAACATATAAGGGCAACGATATTGAACGCTTTTACCGCTACGGCTTGCTGGCAAATCCAAAGCTGAAAATTTACAAGCCTTGGCTGGATGCTGATTTTGTTCGCGAACTTGGCGGACGCAAGGAAATGTCTGAATGGTTGGTAGCGAATAAATTGCCTTATCGCGATAGTGTCGAAAAAGCTTATTCCACGGATGCAAATATCCTGGGCGCAACCCATGAAGCAAAAGACCTTGAAAACCTTGATACTTCGGTAGAACTCGTGCAGCCAATTATGGGAGTCAAGTTCTGGGATTCCTCTGTAAAAATTGATAGCGAAGATGTGCGAATCGAATTTAATCAAGGCCGCCCTGTTTCAGTTAACGGGAAAAGCTTCGATGACGTCGTGGAATTAATGAATACCGTCAACAAAATTGGTGGTCGCCACGGTTTAGGAATGGCTGATCAAATTGAAAACAGAATTATTGAAGCAAAATCTCGCGGAATTTATGAAGCTCCTGGAATGGCGCTCTTGTTTATTGCCTACGAACGCTTGATTTCAGCGATTCACAACGAAGACACAATCGCGAACTATCACGCGGAAGGTCGTCGTCTTGGCCGCCTGCTGTATGAAGGCCGTTGGTTTGATCCTCAAGCGCTCATGCTGCGCGAATCTTTGCAACGTTGGGTTGCTTCTGCCGTTACTGGCGAAGTCACTATTCGCCTTCGTCGCGGAGATGATTACAGCATTATCAATACAACCGGACCGGCGCTCTCTTATCACCCAGATAAATTGTCGATGGAGCGAAATGAGGATTCAGCTTTCGGTCCAACAGATCGCATCGGACAGCTCACCATGAGAAATCTAGATATTGCTGACACTCGCGCGAAATTAGAAATGTATACACGTCAAGGGCAGATTGCCAACGATGGCCAATTCAAGCTCTTAGGAGAGCTCGAGTAATTGGAGTAATTAGAGTAATTAGAACTGCTGTTGTTGCTCCATCATGCGTGCGCGGTTACGCGCAGCGCGGCGCTTCATAGCGCGGCGTTCGTCTTCGGAAAGTCCGCCCCATACTCCAGCGTCTTGGCCAGATTCGATTGCCCAAGCCAGGCAGGCATCTTTAACAATGCATCGCTGACAAACCTTTTTTGCTTCTTCAATCTGAGCGATTGCGGGCCCTGTATTTCCGATAGGGAAAAAGAGCTCTGGATCTTCATCTCGGCAAGCCGATTCATGTCGCCAATCCATGGCATCTCCTTCATAACTCAAAAACCGCAGTTCGGGGGATCGAACTATCAGGGTACAAATACTGTGTCAGGCCGACGTCGACCTGCTGCTGCAACGCTGCATCATTGAAAAGCTAGGTAAAAACTGGGTTCAATCAGATTTACAAGTACGCGTCTCTGAGCGAAATGCACACCGTATTCTCCCGTTTATCTACTCGCATAACAAGGGCGAAACGAAAAAGATTCCTCATATTCTCAATAAAACGGTGTGATTTAGTTCTACTTTCAACAAAAGCCTTGATTATTCCTAAGAATCCATAAAATTAAGGGGAGTGCCCTCGGCAGGAATCGAACCTGCGCACCTGCCTCCGGAGGGCAGTGCTCTATCCCCTGAGCTACGAGGGCGCGTTGATTGCACGCCAGTAAGCAACTCTAGACGAAAGTGGCAAGATTACCCTCATGAGCGAATTCCAGACTGACGGCCCAACACATCCGCATGAAACAGCTTATTTTGCAACAGGCTGCTTTTGGGGAGCCGAGCGTCGATTCTGGAATATGCCTGGCGTAATCCAAACTTCTGTTGGTTATATGGGGGGATCCAAGAGTCAGCCAACTTACGAAGAAGTTTGCACTGGCACCACTGGCCATGCAGAAATGGTGAAAGTCGGATTCAATCCACTTGAAATTTCTTACAATCGATTACTTCAGGAATTTTGGACGATGCATGATCCAACCTCACTAAACAAACAAGGTGGAGATATTGGCACGCAATATCGAAGTGCAATTTATACGACTACTCCAGATCAGATGATTGAAGCAGTGAACACTCGCGATATCTATGAATCAGAATTAAGCAAAAGTGACCTCGGGAAAATTTGTACCGAAATCCAAGAGGCAGAAGGCCATCAATATTGGGATGCCGAGGAATATCATCAACGCTATTTGGAGAAGAATCCAAACGGATATGACTGCCACTCTTCAACAGGAGTTGCCTTCCCAGTCTTGAGTAATTAATTCTTTATTTCGTATCTGTTGCCCGCCAGCAGTACCAAGCTACAACGGATTGAAATCCGTCAAAAGCTTCGCCCAAAGGATCTAACTTTTTCGCCTCTATTTCCGTCTTCTTTCCGTGAACCATTTGCCACCCTTTTCGGACTGCCAAGTCGCCGACTGGCCAGACATCTAAGCGGCCAAGATGGAAGATGAGAAACATTTCGACAGTCCAGCGACCTATCCCTGTAATTTTAATCAGTTCTTTGGAAATTTCTTCGTTTGATAATCTGCTCAAGCTTTTGAAATTAATCTGCCCCGAGAGAGATGCTTCGGCTAATTCGGTGATGGCTCGCGTTTTAACATTTGTTAGCCCAGCGCTTCGAAGTTTCTCGTGTGAAAGCCTGCTAAGACTTTCAGGCGTCAATTCTCCCTTTCCAAGCTCTCGTACCCGAGCGGTAATTGTGTCGGCTGCCTTTGTTGAAATGAGTTGCGAGAGAATCGACTCGACAAGCGTTTCAAAGTGCCCATGTTTTGGTCGCTTCTTGCCTATAGTGCATATCGGGGAGTTCTTAATAATTGGTTTGAAAGCGGGGTCTGCTTTAATAATCTTCTTCGTTATCGCAAGCATTTGCGCTTCATTAATAAGGGCCACGCAAGAACTTTAGTGGTGAATCCTCGACCTTGATAGAGTTCTCGCAATGACTACCTCCACCTCAATGAGTACTCATGCATGGGTTCTCACCCTTGCAGGTCTCACACTTGTCTTGGCCTTTGATTTTGCGATGGCGTTCATAAATAGAAACAAGAAGACAACTCTGAGAGCAGCGACTTTTTGGACACTTTTTTATGTTGGCCTTGCAATTGCTTTCGGGCTATATCTTGCGGCCTGGGCTTCAGAAGGAGCGCGAAGTGAATTCTTTGCGGGATGGATTACAGAGTACTCATTATCTTTCGATAACCTTTTTGTATTTATATTGATTCTTGCCAGGCTCCAAGTTCCTAAAGAGAAAGAGGAACTTGTCCTCTATATCGGAATTCTCTCTTCCCTCTTCCTCCGAGGAATTTTTATTGCCGGTGGATCTGCGCTTGTGAATCGATATGCCTGGATTTTCTACTTCTTTGGTTTCTTCCTTATTTACACAGCAGTGCAACTGTTCCGCGAATCTGAATCAGATGAGTGGAAAGAAGGGCGATTAATCTCCCTCATTCGCTCAAAGGGCGCTTCGACATTTGTCTTGGCATTGATAGCGATTTCAACTACAAATGTTCTCTTTGCTTTTGATTCAATTCCTGCAATATTTGGTCTGACAAAGAATCCGTTTATTATCGTGACCGCAAATGTTTTTGCTTTGATGGGACTGCGACAACTTTACTTTCTCATCGGTGGTTTAATGTCAAAACTGATCTATTTGACCGAAGGTCTATCGTTGATACTTGCATTCATAGGAGTGAAATTAGTTCTTGAGGCTGCGGTTAATGGTGGCCACCACAAGGTTTTTGGAGTCCATCTCCCCGAAGTCTCTCTACAGGTCAGCCTCGGATTCATTATTGTTGTTCTAATTACGACTGCAATTGTGAGCCTTGCCTCTTCCAAGCGAGAAGAACGAAATCATTCTTAAGTAGTGCGCCTGACAATAAAAGAAGAGCTTTAGGTTGTAAATCACCTAGAAAAAAAAGGCCTCCCGTGAAATACTGACGATATGCAACCGTTGAAGGCACTTCCATTGACAGAACTTCAAAAACGGCTTTCAACAAAATGGCGCGGTTTTCCATCAGATGTACTTCCTCTCCCAGTCGCGGAGATGGACTTTGAGATTGCCGAACCAATTCGAAATCAACTTATTGAGATGCTTCATCGCTCAGATACGGGTTATCTTGGATCTATCCCTGAATTGGGTGTAAATCTGGCTAAATTCATGGGCGATCGCTGGAATTGGAAAGTGGATACAGACCAAGTATTCCCATCCACAGATGTCGGCGTTGGTATGGTGGAAATGGCACGAATGGTTGTGAAGCCAGGTGATCACATTTTGGTTGATTCTCCCGTCTATCATAATTTTGCAAACTGGATAAATGAACTGAAGTGCCACATCGTTGACGCCCCAATGAAAAAGGATGGATTGCACTACACCTTGAATATCCCTTTGATTGAAGCGGGATATAAAAACGGTGTAAAGATTCACTTCCTATGCAATCCTCAAAATCCAACTGGAACTGTTCACACAAAAGCTGAGTTAGCGGAATTGGCAGAATTGGCCAAGAAGTATGGTGTAGTTATTTTTAGCGATGAAATTCATGCTCCACTTACTTATTCGGAAAATGAATTTGTGCCTTTCCTAAACGTCAGCCAGACTTCACGCGAAGTTGGAATAACTGTGACCGCCGCAAGTAAGGCGTGGAATATCGCAGGTCTCAAATGCGCAACCATTATTACGCAACACGAGAAGTGGGCGCAGACTGCGAAGGAAATGCCACCAGCAGTCCATTGGAGAGCATCCTTATTTGGCGCCTTCGCTGCTGCCCGGGCTTATGAGTGCGTGGATTGGTTAGATGCATGTTTAGTGACTCTGGATGAAAATCGAAATTTTCTTAAGACACTATTGAGTGAGCAACTACCTAACGTCGGATATCGAATTCCAAACAATAGTTACCTTGCCTGGTTAGATATGACTGCGCTCAATTTAGGGGAGAACCCTGCAGAGGCCCTGCTTGAAAAAGGCCGAGTGGCATTTAATGCCGGCAGCAGTTTCAGCAGTACGCATTCTCAATTTATACGCCTTAATTTTGCTACCAGCCAAGAAATTCTGACTCAAGCTATTGATCGAATAGCGAAAATCGCTTAAATCCTCACCGCTGGCAAGGGTACGATTCACCGATGAGTACACCAAAAGATTCGCGGCCTCTTAGTCCGGCTTCCCTTGTGGTCAGCGCAGGTCGTCCTGCCGTGACTCCGGATGGAGAACTGAATCCATCAATCTCCTTGAACTCAACATTTCATGCACCAAATACAAGTGGCGCCGGTTATGGCCGCTATGGAAATGAGACGTGGAGTGCGTTGGAAGAAGCTATCTCCGCCCTTGAAGGTGGTCGGACATTACTTTTTGGATCAGGTATGGCAGCAATATCAGCTGTGTTTAATATGTTGCCTCATGGAGCAGTAATCACAGCCTCCAAAAATGGTTACAGCGGAACAATGTCGCTGTTAAAAAAGCTGGAGTCTGATGGCAGAGTCGACGTTCGCTATGTCGATGTCTCAAACACTAGCGAAGTTTTGGATTCACTACCCGGAACGGTCTTGCTGTGGCTCGAATCGCCCACAAATCCAGCCCTTGAAGTTGCCGATCTTCCAACAATTATTACCGCCGCGAAGAAATTGAATTGTGGAGTTGGTGTTGATAATACTTTTGCTACAGCGCTTAATCAGCAGCCACTTTCAATGGGCGCGGATATTTCGATGAACTCAGTAACTAAATTTCTTGCAGGACACAGCGATGTGTTGTTGGGTTCTCTCTCAACGAGTGATGGCGCTTTATTTACTCGCCTTGAAGATCAGCGCAAATTGGGTGGTGCAATCGCTGGACCTTTTGAAGCCTGGTTAGCGTTACGCGGAATTCGCACTCTTGCAATTCGCTTAAAGCAATCTCAGGCAAATGCTCTAGAAATTGCGACTCGTTTGAGTAAGCACCCGAAGGTGAGCAAAGTGCGTTACCCAGGGTTGCCTTCAGATCCACACCATGCGACAGCCAAGAAATTCATGAAGGGCTTTGGGGCGGTACTAAGTTTTGAAATTGCGGGAAGCGCTGGCGATGCCGACAAAGTCTGTTCAGCATCCAAACTCATTTCGCAAGCAACTTCACTTGGGGGAGTTGAGTCCCTGTGGGAGCGCCGCCATCGTTGGAGCGCAGAAAGCCCTTCAATTCCGGAAAATTTGATTCGACTTTCAGTTGGGATTGAGGATGTCGAAGACTTGTGGGCAGATATTGACTCCGCCCTCGGGTATTATTGAGCCATGTTGAAAGCTATTCGTCGCCTTTTTGGCCTCTTTGCTCTCATTGCTTTAATTTTTGGCGCGCTTAAGAGTCTTTTTGAGTGGTTAGATCAGAACGAGCATGACAGCAACGAAGTTTTCGAAGACGAAGAGCACGCTCTTTAAGGGCGACTAAGACATTTCATAATGACTGAAAATAATTACATTCCTGGAACTTGCAATATTGGTCCGGCAGAAATACGTCGTCGCAGAATTGTTATGTGGCTCGGCTGCATCCTCTCGGTTGTCACCATTGCAAGTTTTCAACAAAGCCATGCTGCTCGTATCGATCGCATAAGTATCGCGCTACCTGCGTTTGTTTTTGCAATCGGATTTGTTCAATCCCGTAAGAAGTTCTGCCTCGCTTTTGGTTTCATGGGGGCCTTTAACTTTGGCAAGGTTGGGGCAATTACGAAAGTATTAACGCCCGAGCAACGCGCTGAAGATCGCAAGACAGCGCTTTCATTGCTCGGTCAAGCAATATTGCTCACGGCAGTGATTGTTGCCGTCACTATGGCAATGCCAATTAAATAGTTTTTAATCAAAGACTTTTCTTTAAGCAACTTTCTTTTTTAAAAATTTTGTTAAAATCACATGAAGTGCAATTCCAATGGCAATTCCCCAAATTAAATCAATCAGCAAGACGGATATGGCAGTTACAACTAAAACCCCTTCGTTCGGGCCAGTTGTGCGAAGAACTTCGATAAGACGCTTAGGGCTGGCAATGCGAATCGATGTTCCAATCAATACGGCAGCCAAGGTTGCTGTGGGAACGCGCGAGATTACTGAACTCAATGAGGTAATAACCAAGATAAGAAAAAGTGAATGTGCGACGGCGGCAAATCTCGTTCTTGCTCCAGAGCGTACATTCACACTCGTGCGGGCAATCGCGCCAGTCGCAGGAATGCCACCGAGCGCAGACGCAACTATCGTTGCCAAGCCTTGCCCGAGTAATTCACGATTAGGAAGCGTCTTTGTGAGATTACTGTGATGGGCCATTTGATCTGCAACGCGAGCCGAAAGCAAAGATTCAATTCCCGAAAGGGCCGCAATTGAAAAAGCTGCGTAAGCAAAAGCAAATGCGCTCATCCCTTCAAGAGAATATGAGTGCCCGTGAGTGTTCACCAACGCTGGTGGAACATCGCCTACTTTTGCTACGTGAGCACTCCATAGGATTGCAGTCATTACGAAAATTGAGAGAAAGCTTCCTGGAATAAATTTCTTAATTTTCAACTTCTTAAGCACATGAGGAGTCGCAAATTTAATTCCAAGAGTTGCAATCACTATCCCGATGGAGGTCCAATTAAATCCAGCGCTCATTGCGTTCTTCAAAGTCTCCCAAGCAACGGGAATTGTGCGCTCTCCATGGCCTTTGGCGATATCAAGAGCCATCGGTAATTGTTGTAGTCCGATAACCATCGCGATTCCTAGTGTGAAACCTTCCATCACTGACCATGGAACACGATTTATTAGATTTCCGACTCCAAATATTCCAGATAAAACAACGAGGGCGCCGGCTAAAACTCCAAGAGGTACAAGGACACCGATTCCATACTTAGCAACGATTGGTACGAGCACAACGGTCATCGCGCCAGTGGGACCGCTAACTTGAAGGTGGGAGCCTCCGAAAATGGCAGCTACTAAGCCAGCTAGAACTGCAGTAATGAGCCCAGCCGAAGCGCCGGCTCCCGTCGTAATACCAAATGCAAGTGCGAGGGGTAGAGCGACGATTCCAACAGTAATTCCGGCAACTAGATCACTCCGCCAACTCTTGGAGAGTCCGGAATAATCGGATTTCTTCGGAAACAAATTCTCAGGCAACTTCATGGTTCAGTAACCGTACACCCATGCAGCTTTATTAGTAGATTCCGCCTATGGGAAATTCGCCACAATCTAATTTAAAAGTGGCTCCTCGCACCCTTCATATCGTACTGAATGCTGTTGTAGAAGATTCGCGCGTATTGAAATGTGCATGGTCTCTCGGGAATGCAGGTTGGGATGTTCTTGTTATTGGAGCCGCTTCAACGCAACATATAGATGAAATTGGTATTGGCTATGCCCGCATCAAAAGGTTGCATTTAAAGCCAGTCGTTACGCAACAACAAATGGCGCTGTTTTTGCGTTATATGAGAAAGATTAAACGAAAGATTGAAAATCGAATCATTAAGAAATTGAATCCACCAATTCCTAACTTGCACCGCTCGGTTGCCGCTATTTCACCAGTAGCCCTCGAATTTTTACCCGACGTTATTCATGCCCACGATTACACCGCTCTTCCTATCGCAGGAGCAATAGTTGAAAAATTGCAGAAATCAGGCCACGATTGCAAGCTTGTTTACGATGCTCATGAATATGTTCCTGGAGTTGCACATCTAAATAAGCCACTTCGCCGTGTCTACACAAATAAAGAGCGCTACTTCGCTGCTCGCTCTTCGGCAGTTTTGTCAGTCAGTGAAGGCATGAATGAACTCCTGATTCCTCACTTAGGTATTTCAACAACTCCTGACATCGTTGCAAACGATCCACTTTTTGAGGGCCAACAACCTTCCAAGCGCAATCTTCGCGATGATTGTGGCATCTCCTCGGATGTTCCTCTTTTGGTTTACAGCGGAGCGGTGGCTCCACAACGCGGTGTTGGCGATGTCTTAAACGCTCTTCGAAATATGCCGGGAGTACATCTTGCTCTCATCGCTAATCCCAAGAACGCAACCGTTATTAAATACGTTGATGATCATCCAGATTTAGAAGACCGTTTCCACGTCTTGCCATATGTTCCCAACGCCGAATTAGTTTCCTATCTTTCAACTGCAGATATTGGGTTGATACCGATTCACCACAAACTTAATCACGAGATTTCTTTAATCACTAAATTCGGTGAATATATGCAAGCCCGGCTTCCAATAGTTGTCAGTGATGTTCGTACGATGTCGGCAGAAGTTCGCCGATTAGGTAATGGAGAGGTCTTTATCGCTGCAGATACTGCGGATTTCGCTAGAGCAGTTAACAAAGTACTTAAGAATAAAGCCGTTTACGTAAACGTTTACACACCAGAAGTGTTGAGTGAGCGATCATGGGA
>Ga0194039_1001279_pt1 | contig 13672 bp, 12 predicted proteins | sample JunL228m_MetaG_FD_148679 | JGI IMG/M metagenome (GOLD analysis project Ga0194039, IMG submission 148679) | Anoxic zone freshwater microbial communities from boreal shield lake in IISD Experimental Lakes Area, Ontario, Canada - Jun2016-L227-8m | ecosystem: Environmental > Aquatic > Freshwater >...
CCAAGCAAGGGAACTGACCAGCCTCCAACAAGGAGCAAAATGCTGACTGGAAAGCCGGATGCGGGAAATCCGCCTGTCCGGTTTGGTGGGAGGGGCGGGGAGTTGCATCCCCGCTCCTACCCCGATCCGGTGTCGCTTTGCTGAAAACTGAACCACTGAAAACGGAAAACTTTTCGATCGTCGGCGCCGCCGGGTGGCGGATCTACGAACACGAAACCGCCGGCTCGACAAACGACCTCGTGCGCGATCTGCCCGCATGGAGCGCCGTGCGCGCGGAGACGCAGACCGGCGGGCGCGGGCGGTTCGGCCGGGTCTTCGTTTCCGACCCCGGAGGTCTTTGGATCTCTGCGGTGCTTCCGGCGGAAGGAGGGACGCAGAGATGGGCGGGCTTTTCGCTGATGGTCGGCATCCACCTCGTGCGCATGCTGGAGGCGCTGAACGTTCCCGGCGCGCGGCTCCGCTGGCCGAACGACCTCATGTCCGGCAAAAAAAAACTGGGGGGGCTTCTCATCGAGCAGTCCGCCCGCGAGACCCTCATCGTCGGCTTCGGGCTCAATGTCAGAAATGCTCCTTGGGCGACCGACCCCGCGCTGGGCGCGATCGCGACGAGCTTGGAAAGAGCCTGCGCTCCTTTGCTTCCTGAGCCGCCCGTTCCCCCTGTGCCAACCGTCCCGGACATCTTTGAGATCGCGATCCGCACGCTCGATGCCCTCGCCGCCGCCCATCAGGAAATGCAGGTGTCAGGCATGGCCGGCGCGATCCGCGAACTCAACCGCCGCTGGGAAAACCCGGTTCCGGTCCGCATCGCGCTCGCCGGCGGCACGCATGCCGGCGGACGGTTCGCGGGGCTCGACCCGCACGGGAATCTCCGGATGCTCGACGACTCGGGCCGCGAATTTTTTATCCCGCATCAAAGTGTTGAAAAACTTTTGGAATCAGGATAATCCTATTTCGAGCAATGCTGTTCGCTTTGCGGATCGACGGGGCATTTTGCCGCGTCAGTTCAACCAGACCGCATGGGCAATGACGCCCGTGACACATCGGCGAACGGCATGGCGATCAACCAAACACAAACGAGACGAACATGGCACTCAGGGACAAATTCATGACCGCGGAGGAAGCGGCCGCATTGATCAACCACAACGACACGATCGGCTTCAGCGGGTTCACCCCGGCCGGAGCTGCCAAGGCGATTCCGACGGCGCTGGCGAAGCGCGCGAAGGCCGAGCACGCGGCCGGACGCCCGCTCCAGATCGGCGTGGTGACCGGGGCCTCGACCGGACAGTCGCTCGACGGCGAGCTCGCCCTCGCTGAGGCGATTGCCTGGCGAACCCCCTATCAGGCGAACAAGCACCTGCGCGCCGCGATCAATGCCGGCAAGACGCGGTTTTTCGACATGCACCTCTCCACCCTCCCGCAGCAGGTCCGCTATGGATTCCTCGGGAAATTCCAATGGGCGGTTGTCGAGGCGTGCGACGTGACCGAGGACGGCCAGATCGTTCCCACCACTTCGGTCGGCGCCTCGCCGACATTTTGCGGAGTCGCCGACAAAATCCTTATCGAGCTCAACAGCAACCACCCGGCCGCCCTCCGCGGCCTGCACGATATTTACGAGCCGAAAGACCCGCCGCATCGCGATCCCATTCCGCTCACGGACTGCTCGACGCGCATCGGCACTCCCTTTATCAAGGTCGATCCCGCAAAAATCGTCGGCATCGTGCAGACCCACCTGCCCGACGAGGTCGCGCCCTTCGACCCCACCGACGCTGTCACCCAGAAAATCGGTGAGAACGTGGCGGAGTTCCTCGCCGGCGAGATCCGGCTCGGTCGGATCCCGAAGGAATTTCTCCCTCTGCAATCCGGTGTCGGCAACATCGCGAACGCCGTGCTGGCCGCGCTCGGGGACAACCCGGACATCCCGCCGTTCGAGATGTTTTCCGAGGTCATCCAGGATTCCGTCATCGCCCTGATCAAAAAAGGAAAATGCAAATTCGTGACCGGCACTTCGTTGACCGTAAGCCCGAGCCTTCTCAAGGAGGTTTACGAGAACCTCGAGTTCTACAAAAAGCACATCTGCCTGCGCCCGCAGGAGATCACGAACAATCCGGAGATGGTCCGCCGTCTCGGGATCATCACGATCAATACCGCGCTCGAGGTCGATCTCTCGGGGAACGTCAACTCGACCCATGTGATGGGCTCAAGCATGATGAACGGCATCGGCGGATCCGGCGACTTCACCCGCAACGGCTACATCTCGATCTTCACATGCCCGTCGCTTGCCAAGGGCGGAAAGATCAGCCCGATCGTCCCGCTGGTCAGCCACATGGATCACAGCGAGCACTCGGTGCAGGTCATCGTCACCGAGCAGGGCGTCGCCGACCTGCGCTGTAAGACCCCGCACGAACGCGCCCGCCTGATCGTGAGTGAGTGCGCGCACCCGGACTTCCGCAAGGAACTCCACGGGTATTTCGACAGCGTGACCAAAGGCCAGACTCCCGCCACGCTCAGCGCCGCCTTCGCCATGCACCAGAGGTTCCTCGAAACCGGCGACATGCGCGGGGTCGATTGGAAGGCCGCCGGGCTTCCCTGAGCAGCTACAGAGACGAGGCGGTGCGGGTCTTGCTCTCCCAGCGGGTGAGGAGATGGAGGACGAGATTCGTCCCGAACTTGTAGGTCTGGGCCAATGCCTGCGGGGTGACGTTCCGCAAGTAAACCTCGCGGTTGTCATAGATTTTTGGATTGGTCGCAACAAACGGCTTGCCTGGAACGCTCTCATCTCTTCGCAGATCCACCTGCCCCTGCGTGGGCCCCGGCCTGTTGTCGAGCCCGACCTGCCACATGTCCCCATAGTCGTTCGCCGTGTAGATGATCGCGATTTCCCCGTAGATCTTGAGCGCGTAGATCGGCTCCTTGTAGAAATTCAGCCCGGGCGGGATATCCTTGACCTCGGGAAAATACGCCTGGGTGTAGATCGGGTGGTTGGCTGGGAGGGCTTCCCAGTCCTTGTCCACATCCGGGATCACCCGCTTCATTTCGCGGCGGAACGCGATGTCGAAGCGGGAGTTGCGCCCCGGCACCGAACTGTCCCCCCAGATCGCGCCGCCGATACGCACGTATTTTCTGAGGTTCTCGACCTCCTTCTCGCTGAGCTTGAAGTCCTTCGTGCCGGTCAGAAAGACGAACGGGGGCTTGACAGAAAAAAGCTGGTCGCTGTCGAGCTTGATCGCCTGGACATTTGTGTAGTTCGTCTTGACCTTGTTTTTCGACCACCAAAACATAAAATCCAGCAGGTTCGGAAGGCTTCCCTTCTCGATTTTGTTGTTGACCACCTCGATCGTGGACTTCCAGTTTCCCCCGTCGTATTGGCCGATGTAGGCCGTGAATTCGAATTCCCGGTTGCGGGTTCCCGTGCCGCTTCCTTGCCCTTTGCCCCAGCCTCCGGTGAAGGCCTTGATCGCGGAAGCCTGGGCGTTGGAGAGCCCTTCTCCGCCGACTCCGGCGGGCTTGGGCGCGGCCATCTGGACTGCGGCGGGTGCCGTCGGGGCGATGGGCGCCACGATCATCTGAGCCATCGTGAATTCCGTGGGCGAGGGGGCAACGGTGGTGATGGTATTGATCGTGGGCGTTGTGGGAGTGACCGTGATATTCGGCGTCTGGGGCACCTGCTGCTGGACGTCCGGAGGCGGCGCGACGGCGTTCGGGTCTCCACCGACAAAACCCCCGCCCTCGCCTTCGAAATCGGGCGGCTCCTGGACCGCCTGAAAAAGAACCGTCCCTCCAAAAATCGCCACCAAGATGACGTGCAAAACAAACGAGATCGTGAAATCCCGCGAGTTGCTGAACTTTTCGATCAGCTTCTGGGCGAAGGGACTTTTCGTGGAGGCCATGAAATATATCTAAGCCAAATCGCGTGGCCGCGCGAGGGAAAAAATCGTCATCCGAGGATCTTGCGGAGGTTGGAGACCGAGTCGAAGCACTCGGCAGCGCAGCGCCGGGCGGCGCGGGAATACCGCTTCCAATCCGAGCGGACGCGCCGGACGGCCTCCGATGCCCCGTCGAGATCCCGGACGAAAAACATGCCGCTGTCCTCCGGCAGGGGGGCACCGGTGGGCTCGGAGATCACTGGGCGGCCGAGCGCGAGATAGACGGCCGAGCGGTCGCTCAGCCAGCCGGACATCGCGAAGCTCTCGAGCTTCACGGCGCTGAACTCGGCGGTCGAGCGCCGGAGGTAATCGTAATAAAGCCGGGGCGTGCGGGCGATCGTGTGCGGAACGACATGGTGCCAGCCGAGCGACGCGATCCGCTGCCGCTCCGGGTCGTCGGGAGCGAGGTTCATGGCCAGCTCGAACCGCGCGTCCGGATGCCGGGACGGGAGCGCCTCGAACTTTTCGAACGCCGCCTTTTTTGAAAAGTCCCGCCACGCGCCGCCCCACTCGACATTGCCGTCCCAATACCATTGGCCGATCGTCGTGAAGCGGTCAACTGGCGGCCGCGGCGCGGCCTCAAAGAGCGTGGTGTCCACCAGCGGATAATACGTGTTCCAATGCACGGACGTCTTGGGCACCTTCGAGCCCGGGCCGTAAATATTGAGCCCGATGGACCAGAATTCCTCATGGCAGGACTGCCCCATTTCCATCCGCTGCATCCAGAAGCAGACCTCGGTGGGATCCAGGCTGCAGAGCTTGCGCGCGGTGAACCGCCCGAGGAGCGGCATCCGGATCGAATAGCTCAGGTTCAGAAGCACGCACGGCCCGCCGGTCAGATCAAGAAACTTCCGGCGCGAAAGCCCGAAGAAACGCGCCCGCGCCAGATCGTGCTCGGCGGCGCCCTTCGGAAAAATGATCAGGCAGAACGATTCGTCGAGCCCGAATTCCCGGAGCCGCCTGCGGAACGTCGCGGCGATCCTCGCGTCGCGCGCAGGATCGCCGGTCGAGGGCATGACCTCGAGCCAGAGCGCCGGCCGCCGCATCCGGCGCAGGCCCAGAAGGTATTGCAGGGGCACAGAAAAATTGCCGCCGCCCTCGGGATATTTCGCGGCAAACCCGCATCCCAAAATCACTGTGCCATCCGTCCGTTTTGCCATGCGGGGATCATGACCCCCAGCCGCCTCCGCTTCAAGCCTCAGAACTCCGGTCGCTTCCCGGTTTTGCCCCGCGGATTTTCCCGTGCTTGCCAATCGGTGGCGGGGATTTCAAGATGCCGACCCTATGGACGCGATTATTGATCTTCTGCAACAGAACGCCCTGATGCCGCGCGACGAGATGGCACGCCTGCTCGACATGGAACTCGAGGAGGTCAATTCGGCCATCGCGAAGCTCGAGGCCGACGGCGTGGTGCTCGGCTACCAGGCGATCATCAACCGGGAGAAATGGGATACCGACAAGGTGACGGCGATCATCGAGGTGAAGATCACGCCCGAGCGCGACGGAGGGTTCGACCGGGTCGCCTCGCGCATCGCGAAGTTCGAGGAGGTGCAGAGCTGCTACCTGCTCAGCGGGGGATACGATCTCCTCATCGTGATCGAGGCGGCGAACCTCCGCACCGCCGCCGCCTTCGTCGCGGAGAAGCTCAGCACGATCGGCGCCGTCCAGGCCACGGCCACGCACTTCCGGCTGAAAACCTACAAGGAAAACGGCGCCTTCCACAACTTCGAGACCGCCGACGAACGGCTCGCCGTCTCGCCGTGAGCATCCCGATCGCCGACCATGTCCGCGAAATCCCACGCTCGGGGATCCGCGACTTTTTTGAAATTGTCCAGACGATGGACGACGTCGTGTCGCTCGGGATCGGCGAGCCGGATTTCGCGACCCCTTGGCATATCCGCGAGGCCGCGATCTATGCGCTCGAGCGCGGGCGCACCGGCTACACGTCGAATCTCGGACTGCCCCGGCTGCGGCGCTCGATCGCCGATTACGTGAGCGGGAAGTTCGGCCTGAAATACGAGCCGCTTTCGGAGGTGCTGGTGTCGGTCGGCGTCTCGGAGGCGATCGACCTCGCCCTGCGCGCACTTCTGAACCCCGGCGACGAGGTGCTCTACCACGAGCCGTGCTACGTGTCCTACGCGCCGACCATCACGCTGGCGCGCGGAGTAGCCCGGGCGATCGAAACGCGCGCGGACGAGGGGTTCCAGCTCACCGCCGAGGCGCTCGAAATGGCGATCACCCCCCGCTCCCGCGTGCTCATGCTGAATTTTCCGACGAACCCGACCGGGGCCACGATGGATCCCGCCGGGCTCGAGCAGATCGCGGCGGTCTGCATCCGGCACAACCTCGTCGTGCTGACCGACGAGATCTACAGTGAGCTGATCTTCGACGGGGGCGCTCATACGAGCATCGCCACATTCCCGGGAATGAAGGAGCGCACGGTGTTCCTGCACGGGGTCTCGAAGGCGTTTGCGATGACCGGGTGGCGGATCGGCTTCGCCTGCGCGCCGGCGGAACTCATCGAGGCCATGATGAAGATCCACCAGTATGCGATCCTCTGTGCCCCGATCATGGGCCAGGATGCGGCGATCGAGGCGCTCGAACGCGGCGGACCGTCCGTCGAAAAAATGCGGAAGGAATACGAGCTCCGCCGGAATTTCATCGCCCGAGCGCTCAACGACATGGGCCTCGAATGCCACAAGCCGAAGGGCGCATTCTACGTTTTCCCGAAGATCACCGGGCTTACGAGCCGGGAGTTTTCTCTCCGCCTGCTCCACGAGGAAAAGGTGGCGGTCGTCCCGGGCACGGCGTTCGGCCCGAGCGGCGAGGGCCATGTGCGGTGCAGCTTCGCCACCGGGCTCGACCAGATCAAGATCGCAATGGAGCGGATGGCCGGGTTCGTGGCGCGATCTACCAGTCGAGCGCGCCCTTCCTGATCGCGTAGAGGTAGCCGAACATCAGGATGCCCACGAAGCTCAGCATGCTCCACAGGATCACCGTGCCATAGGCCGCTACGAATCCGGAAAAGACGACCGCCCACGGATACATGAAGACGATCTCGATGTCGAAAAGGATGAAGAGCATCGCCACGAGGTAGAACTTGACGCTGAACCGCGGCTGCGGGCCGCTCTCCGGGGCAATCCCGCATTCGTAGGCACTGTCCTTCGCCTCAGATCTCTTCCCCGCCCGCCCGAGCAGCAGATTGGCGAGCAGCGCGACCGTCGCGAACCCGACCGCCACCAGCACGTGCAGCAGCACCGGAACGTATTGCTCAATCATTGAGCTAACTTATCACCGCGCGCTCCCGGCGCGCGAGAAAGAAATTTCTGTTGTTATCCGTCCCCTGGATGGCTTCTAATAACCAGCCCCTATCTTCCAACGAAACCATGGATACGATTCACGAATCGCGCGAACTTCACGTTGAGCGCAAACATTTTTTCATCGAATACTGCGAAAACGAGCGCGGAGGTTTTTTGCGGATCACCGAGGAGGCCCACGGACGCAGGAACTCTGTCATCATTCCGAGCACGGGCCTGGAGGAATTCGAGCAGAAGCTCGACGAGGTGCTTTCGGCCGCCCTCGGGTAGCCGGGCTCAGATCGCGAGGAGCACCCCGGCGGATTCCTGCGCGGCCCCGTAGCCGCCCGTGGCACCGCGCGACCGGCGCTGGATCAGTGGGCGGATCACATCGGGCGGCACGCTGAGCCAGCGGGCCTCGGAGGCGGGCATGCCCTCGACCAGATCGAGGAGCACGTCAGGATCGCGCTGGAGGGCGTTCGCGACCTGCCCTTTGGTGAGCTGGATCGAATTGCATTTCGTGCGGGCCAGGATGTAATCCAGATCGCCCTTCAAGAGCTCGATATATTCGTCGTTCAGTAGCATGGGAATGTCGGCAGCGCGCGAGCCGGGGCGGCTTCTGGGCTGTTGGGAGCGCGGGTTGTGGAAATTATGATCTTACGGACGGGTCGTCAACAAATCGCGTGAGCGCCGCCGCGAGGAACAGGGAAAGCCCCCCAACAAACACCGGGGCAAGCTGGTTCCCCCCGCTGAGCTTCACTATCGCTGACCCGAGAAAAACCGACATCACAATCTGCGGGATGACGATAAAAAAGTTGAAGACGCCCATGTAGAAGCCGGTTTTGTCGGGCGGGAGCGAGGCCGCCAGCATCGCGTATGGCATGGCCAGGATCGAGGCCCAGGCAATTCCGACTCCTGCCATGGCGACGAGCAGAAGATCCGGGCGCGAAATGAACGGCACCGAGGCCAGCCCGAGCCCTCCCGCCACCAGGCAGAACGTGTGGATATCTTTTGCACGGAAGCGGTGGACCAGCCACAGGAGGGCAAAGGCAAAGACAAAGGCGATCCCGTTGTAGGCGGAAAAACAGACCCCGCCCCAAGCCACGCCTTCCGTGTAGCGGGCTGTGCCGGGTGCCCCATGAAAAATCTTCCCCGCGATCCCCGTCCCGAAGTAGATCCACATCGAAAAGAGGGCGAGCCAGGTGAAAAACTGCACGACGGCAAGCTGGCGCATGGTTTTCGGCATCGTTCTCACGCCGTGGAAAATTTCCTTGAAGGCGCGGAGCGGGCCGGAGGTGGCGGCATTTTGCCTGCGGAAGGCCTCGATGTCATCGGGGGGATACTCGGGAGTGGAGAGGATCGTGTAGAGAACGGCGGACAGGAAGACGCCGGCTCCGATGTAGAACGCCCAATGGACGGCCCCGGGAATCGAGGAGCCCTCTCCGGCATCGGAGGACATCCCGCACCAGTTCATCAGCATCCAGGGAAGCGAGGAGGAAACCACTGCACCGAAACCGATCAGCACACTCTGCGTTGCGAAGCCGATGGAATGTTGCTCCTGGGGAAGCTTGTCCGCAACGAAGGCGCGGAATGGCTCCATGCTCAGATTCACCGAGGCATCCAAGATCCACAGCAGACCAACTGCCATCCACAGCGCCGAGGAATTTGGCATCAGGATGAGTGCCCCGGATGCGCAGAGCGCCCCGCCCAGAAAATATGGCCGCCGGCGACCGAGCCCGTTCCAGGTGCGGTCGCTGTAATATCCGATGATCGGCTGGAGGATCAGCCCCGTGAGCGGGGCCGCCAGCCACAGGAGCGCCAACTCCTCGGGCTTCGCGCCCAGGTATTGGTAGATGGAACTCATGTTCGCCATCTGGAGCCCCCACCCAAACTGGATTCCAAAAAATCCGAAACTCATGTTCCAGATGGCCAAAAAACTCAGGCGCGGTTTATTCATATCTTGATCTGCGGATGATCACGTAGAAGACCGGGGTGAGAAAGATGCCGAAGAAGGTGACGCCGAGCATTCCCGAGAAGACCGCGGTGCCGAGGGCCTGGCGCATTTCCGAGCCGGGACCGCTGGCGATGACGAGCGGCACGACGCCGAGGATGAACGCGAACGAGGTCATGAGGATCGGGCGCAGGCGCAACTGGCAGGCCTCGGTGACAGCGGCGAAGCGGTCCTTGCCGCCGTCCTCGAGCTGCTTGGCGAACTCGACGATGAGGATGGCGTTTTTGCAGGCGAGCCCGACGAGGACGATGAACCCGATCTGCGTGAAGATGTTGTTGTCCATCCCCCGCAGGATAACCCCTCCGATGGACGAGAGCAGGCACATCGGGACGATGAGGATGATCGCCATCGGCAGCGACCAGCTCTCGTATTGCGCGGCGAGCGTGAGGAAGACGAAGAGCACGCAGAGCGGAAAAATGAAGAGCGCGACATTCCCGGCGAGGATCTGCTGGTAGGTGAGGTCGGTCCACTCGAACCCCATGCTGCGCGGCAGGTTTTTCTTCGCGAGGTTTTCCAGGATCGAGACCGCCTGGCCGGAGCTGACGCCCGGGGCCGTCGCGCCGACGATGTCTGCGGCCGGATAGAGGTTGTAGCGCAGGACGGTGGCCGGCGCGGTGGTCTCCTGGATGGAGCCGAGCGTTCCGAGCGGCACCATGGCGCCGGAGCTGCTGCGCGCCTTGAGGTTGAGGATGTCTCCCGGAGACTCCCGGAACCTCGAATCCGCCTGGGCGTTCACTTTATACGAGCGCCCGAAAAGCGTGAGGTCGTTGACGTAGGCCGAGCCGAGCGAGATTTGGAGGGTGCTGAAAATGTTGCTGAGCGGGACGTTGAGCGTCTTCGCCTTGACCCGGTCGATGTCGAGGTAGATTTGCGGTGTTCCCGAGCTGAAGCTGGTGAACACGTTGCTCAGGTCGCGGTTCTTGTTGGCGGCATCGACGAGGTTTTGCGTAGCCTCCTCGAGCGCTCCGAACCCCGCCCCGCCACGGTCCTGGACCATCATGCGGAAGCCGCCCGTGCTGCCGAGTCCGTCCACGGGAGGAGGCCCGAAGACGCCGGTGAGCGCCTGCGGGATCTGCGAGAGGACGGCATTGAGCTTGCGCGCGATGGCGGGTCCGCTGAGGTTCGCGGATTTGCGGTGCTCGAACCCGTCGAGGATGATGAAGATCGTCGCGGCGTTCGAGAGGTTCGAACCCGACACGACCGAGAGGCCGTTGATGACGAGCGTGTGGGCGACGCCGGGAGTCTCGCGGATGAGCTTCTCCGCGGCGTCCGAGACCGCCATTGTGCGGGTGATCGAGGAGGCGTCCGGAAGCTGGACGTTCGCGATGAGGTAGCCTTTGTCCTGCTGCGGGATGAATCCGACCGGGGCCTTCAGAAACCCGAGGGCGGTGAGGCCGAGGAGGCCGAGATAGACGAGCCCGACGAGCATGGTCGCCCGGACGAGGCGGGCAACAACCGCGCCATAGAGGCGTTCGGTTTTCTGGAAGACCGCATTGAACCCGCGGAACAACCAGCCGAGCAGCGCATCGAGCAGGCGGGAGAAGGCATCCTTCTTCGCGCCCGGCGGCTGGAGCAGGATCGCCGCAAGCGCAGGGCTGAGCGTCACCGAGTTGAACGCCGAGATGATCGTCGAGACCGCGATCGTCAGCGCGAACTGGCGGTAGAATTCGCCCGAGATGCCGGGGATGAATGCGGTCGGCACAAAGACCGCGGTGAGAACGAGCGCGACGGCGACCACCGCGCCGAAAACCTCGTCCATCGCCTTGCGCGCGGCTTCGACCGGCCCCATGCCGAGGTGCAGGTTGCGCTCGACATTTTCCACCACCACGATCGCGTCGTCCACGACGATGCCGATCGCCAGCACGATGCCGAAAAGCGAGATGTTGTTGAGAGAAAACCCCAGCACCGCCATCGCGGCAAACGTGCCGATGAGCGAGACCGGGACCGCGATGAGCGGGATGATCGTCGCCCGCCAGGACTGCAGGAACAGCAGGACAACGAGTATCACCAGCGCGATCGCTTCGAAGAGCGTGTGCACGACCGAGGTCACGGACTCCTGCACAAAACCGGTCGTGTCGTAGTCGATCCGGTATTCCAGTCCGTCCGGAAAGCGAGCCTTCATCTCCTCCATGAGCGCGCGGATCTTTTTGGCGGTGTCGATCGCGTTTCCGCCCGGCTGCTGGTAGATCGCGATGCCCGCTGTCGGACGTCCGTCGAGCGTGCTGTCGATGCTGTAGGTCCGCGCGCCGAGCTCGGCGCGGCCGACGTCGCGGAGGCGCACGATCTCCCCGCGCTTCCCCTGCTTGACGACGATCTGATCGAATTCCTCGGGCGAGGTGAGGCGGCCCTGGGCATTGACCGTGTATTGGAAGGCGATTTTCGAGTCTGTGGGCGGGGCGCCGACGACGCCGGCGGCGACCTGGACGTTCTGCTCCTGGATCGAGGCGACGACATCCTGCGCGGCGAGGCCGCGTGCGGCGAGCTTCTCGGGATCGAGCCAGACCCGCATGCTGTATTCGTAGCCGAAGATGCTGATGTCTCCGACTCCCTCCACGCGGGCCAGGGCGTCCTTGAGCTGGAGGATCGCGTAATTGCCGAGGTAAAGCGCGTCGAAGCGCTTGTCCGGCGAAACCAGGTTCACGACCATCATCATCGAGGCAGACTGTTTTTTGACCGAGACGCCGTTTCTCCGTACATCTTCGGGTAGGAGTGGAAGCGCGAGGTTCACGCGGTTTTGCGTGAGCACCTGGGCGGTGTCCAGATTCGTGCCGAGCTTGAACGTGATCGTGAGGGCGTAGGATCCGTCGCTGTTCGACTGCGACGACATGTAGAGCATGTTCTCGACGCCATTGACCTGCTGCTCGATCGGCGCTCCGACCGTCTCGGCGACAGTCTGCGCATCAGCGCCCGGATAGCTTGTCGCGACCTGCACCGTCGGAGGCGTGATCTCCGGATACTGCGCGATCGGCAGCGTGAGCAGGGCGACGCCGCCCACGATCGCGATGACGATCGACAGGACCGCTGCGAAGATCGGCCGGGCGATGAAAAAGTGGCTGATGTTCACGGCTTCGCCTCCGGAGCCGGCGTCGCGGCGGCCCCGGAGGCGGGCGTGGTCGCCCCGGAGTTTGATGGGAGTATTCCTCCGGTCCAGGGCTTCGTTGTCACCTTCTCGCCCGGGCGGGCTTTCATCATGCTTTCGACGATCACGTTTTCCCCCGCCTTGACCGGGCCGGTGACGACCCGCCAGCCGTCGTCCTGGATCGCGCCTGGATCGACGCGGCGGTAGTCGGCCGTGCCGTCCGGCTTCACGACGAACACATACTTCTGCCCCTGGTCGGTGCCGATCGACTCCTGCGGAACGAGGAGGGCCGAATATTTTTTCCCGGCGGGAAACCGCAGCCGGACAAACATGCCGGGCCCGAGCACGTCGGACTTGTCATCGAAGACCCCGCGGATCGAGATCGTGCCGGTGTCAGTGGTGACCCGGTTGTCGGCGAAATCGATGACTCCCTCGTGCGGGAAATCCTTCTCGTCGGCGAGCTGGAGGAAAACTGCGGAGGGCTTGTGCGGATGGGTGCCGGAGTCCTTGTCATCGTTGTTGAGGCGGATGAACCGGAGCAGCTGGCGCTCGTCGATGTCCGCATAGGCATAGACCGTGTTCGTGGACACGATGGTCGTGAGCGGCATCGGCATGTCGGGGGTGACGAGGTTTCCGGGGGTGACGGCCGCCTTGCTGGTCTGGCCGTCGATCGGTGCGGTGATCGTGGTAAAGTCGAGGTTGAGCTTCGCGGTGTCGTAGGCCGCGCGGGCGGATGCAAGGGCGGCCTGCGCCTTCATGAGGGCTGCGGATTTGGTGTCGAACTCCTGCGCGGCAATCGCGTTTTTATCGCGCAGCGCCTTCGAGCGGGAGAACTCGATTTCCGCAAGCTTGAGGTCGGCCTGCCCGCTGTTGTAGTTGGCGGTCGCGCGGTCCAGATCGGCCTGGTAGGGGCGGGGATCGATCACGAAAAGCACATCTCCCTTTTTGACCTCCTGTCCATCCCGGAATTTCGTCTCGGTGAGGTAGCCGCTGACGCGTGCGCGGATCTCGACCGAGGCGACCGCGTCGGTGCGGGCGGTGACGACGGCAAAATCCTGCACCTCGCGGGACAGGGCGGGCGTGACAGTGACCGTGGCCGGCGCAGGAGGCGGCGGAGCGGCCTCTTTGCAGCCGGAAGACAGGAACAGCAGCGCGGAGGACATCGAAATCGACAGGCGAAAAAAACGGAGGCCATTCATAGGAAATTTCTTCGGGGCTCGGAGTCGCTGATGAGTGATACCATCTCTTTAAGATAAGCCGACATCTAAATTTTGGCAGAAGCGTTTGCTTGAGCGTGGAGCCAGGGGCGACCGACGAGCGAAAGGACTTTGCCTGCGTCCTCCCAGAAGCGGCGCAGGCCCGG
>Ga0194039_1001281_pt1 | contig 13666 bp, 14 predicted proteins | sample JunL228m_MetaG_FD_148679 | JGI IMG/M metagenome (GOLD analysis project Ga0194039, IMG submission 148679) | Anoxic zone freshwater microbial communities from boreal shield lake in IISD Experimental Lakes Area, Ontario, Canada - Jun2016-L227-8m | ecosystem: Environmental > Aquatic > Freshwater >...
ATTAATAACCGGAGACATGATAAAGAAAGTTAGAAACAATGATAGGCCGACAATGATTTGATTCGGCGGCATTGTCTGTGTGCCCAAGGCATGCCTTAAAAGCGAAAGGACAATCACAATTCTAGTAAAAGACGTAACCATGAGCAGAAGGGCCGGAGCCATAGAAAGTATGGTCAGCAGTATTACCAATTGAATAAGAGAAGAAACTTTTTCCGGTTCCGTCGTACCTCCGGACATGCTCAAACTGATATTGGGAAGAGAAAAGCTCTGAGCGGCATAAACGTTTGCGACCGATATTATCGCTGATCCTGCCAGACACAAAAAGCATACAATAATTATCAATTTGATATTTTTCATTTTGAGTACTTATCCTTTTGTCTTCCGGAAGGCAGATTTAAAGAAGATATGTACTTTGTGATCTTATCTACGGGAGAATTCATGGAAGGAGTTTGGGCACGTTTTGCCTTTATTTCGGCGATGGCTAAAGGATTATCAATACAAGCCAAAGTAGTCATCTGCTGATTGGATATCCCAACAACAATGACTTGATCCATGACCTCAACCAGTATTATGCTGCTTTTGGGACCTAAATATCTGGAGGAAATTATATTGATTAGCGCGTGATTATCCGATGAAGGTGCCACCTGTTGCATGAATCTTTTCACAAAATACATCACACCAAAAAGCAGACCAAGTACAATAGCCAGCGCAAAAATCATTTTTAAAAAAGAAGAAGCGTACGAAATAGTATCCATATAATTACTCTCACACTAATTTATTAACTCTTTCCGCTGGGGAAACAATATCTGTCAAACGCACACCGAATTTTTCATTGACCACTACAACTTCACCACGCGCGATGAGTCTCTGGTTGACATATACATCCATTGGTTCCCCGGCCAATTTAGTTAATTCCAGCACTGAACCTTGTCCCAGTTGCAACAGCTCGCTAATCAGCATTTTGCTTCTGCCTAATTCAGCAGTCAGAGTTAGAGGAATATCCAAAATAAAGTCCAGATTGAACGATTTCCCGCCGTCAGGCTTTGTCCTCTTTAATTCATCAAAATTAACATTGGACACCTCTGTTTTGGGGGGAGTTGGTCTCTGGGACTGCGCCATCTCATCCTTAACATCATCCCAACTTATTTTCTCTTCATCCGGAGCTGAATTATTCGACCTGCTCCCACCTTTCATTAATTCATCAATTTCATTTTGTTCCATATTCGGCGTCCTCTTTCCCCGTGATTATCTTGGATATTTGTACTGCCTGATTTCCCTTAAAAGTTCCCGGGTACCCCTTATATTTGATAATTCCTTCCACATAAATATCCAGCGGATCAGAAGCATAATGATCCAGTTGGATAACATCACCTTTTTTTAAATTAACTACGTCCTTTCCATGTACCTGACTCCGTCCCAGTTCTACCATAAGTTCCACATTAGATTTTACAAGCCCCTCTTTAAATCGATTAGTCCACCCTTTATCCACCTCCATTTGCTCACTTTGGAAACCTGCGGACAATTTTTCTTTGATCGGCTCAAGCATAGAATAGGGAATGCAAATCGATACGACCCCGGAAGTATATTCAATTTCAAGTTCAAAATTTATAACAATAACAACATCCGTAGGTGGAACGATTTGTACAAACTGCGGGTTAATTTCAGCACGTTGATATGATATTTTTAAATCGATCAGCGACTTCCAGCATTTTTCTAAATCTGCCAGAGCACTCAAAACTACTTTCTTGATCAGGTTATTCTCTATAGCTGTAAATTCACGCCCCTCAATTTTATAAGCTTCAATGCCTGTCCCTCCAAAGATTATATCCACAAGAGTAAATATTATTTTAGACTCCACAACGAAAATAGCACTACCCCGCATGGGCTCCATACGAAAAAGGTGAAGACTGGTGGGTACTGGAAGTGTTTTTAAAAACTCGCCGAACTTAATCATATCAGCCGAAACCGCCGTTACTGCTATGACTTTACGCAAAAAAGTAGAAAGTGTAGAACGAAACATACGGGCAAATTTTTCATTAGTCATCTCGAGCGTCGGCATCCGTCCACGGATGATTCTGTCCTGACTGGTTAAGTCATAGGACATAATTTCACCAGGATCGTGATATACATCTGCTTCTGTTTCTACCGCACCGCCAGAAATGCCGCGCAACAGAGCATCTACTTCTTCTTGTGAAAGGATATTACTCATTTAGCCCCGTCTAATTTTCTACTGTATTACAAATTCTGTAAAATATACTTTGGTAACCTTGCCTTTTGTTGAATATACGTTTGCCCGCATGGCGATTTCATCACGCAGACGCTGTTTTCCTAAAGGATCCGTCAATTCTTTGTATGTTTTCGCGGACAATAAATCGAGTATTCCATCTCTTAGTCTTGGTTTGATGGAATTGAGCTCTTCTGCAACTTGCCCGTCGGATAACTCCAGTTGCATCACTACCTTTAAATATCTTTCTCCTTCATTGTCGATAAGATTAACGATAAAAGGGTCCATCGGGTAAAATGTAATGATTAGTGGTTTAGTCTGCTCTACTGATTTTTTCCCACTGTCAGACGCGTTGGATTTAATTAGCAACCAGTAAGCGGCACTTCCGGCTCCTCCCAGCACTATTGTAATAACTACGCCGATAATAATTCCTTTTAGCGCGGAATCTTTTTTCTTTTCCGGAACATGCTCTTCTCCCTCATTCTCGTCTTTAACGTCTTTTTTATCTTTTTCTGCTGCTGCCATGGTCTGCTCCGTTAGTTGAAAATATTTTTCATATTTCCTATATAGCAAAGACTATACCAGAGATAATGATATGGTAAATCTACTATTTTCTATATATTAGGAATAGTTACAGATTTGAATTAATTGATAATATTAACAATGACAACGGTTAAGAGGTTTTTTGACGAAAAGTCAAATTATTGACGTCTGTAAAAAAAGATATTCGTAGCAGAATCTTTTAGTGATTTTTTGGTATTAAAAATTAGATATAATCGGTTAACTTCGGCATCTTGAGAACATTGGCCGTTACCACCATCACTTGTTCATAATTATTTTGTTGTATCTGGAGTTTGATTGCCGCTTCTTCCGGACTGCCCATCTCCTGATCAGATACCCTGTTGCTTGTACTTGTTTTTAACTGCTGCAATCTGATTTTTGCGCCATCCAACTGTACACCGGCATTAAATAATTTCACCTGTTCATCTTCGAGATCAGTACTATTACCCTTCAACGCGTCCCCAATATCGGCCAATTTTACCTGTTCAGCAGCAAGCTCAGCGCCAGTCAAAGGTGGAGGACCGGATATGGTATTGATAATAGTGATGGCTTGACTTAAATTACTCAATAAGCTACCGAACATGGCTTTCCCATTATTGTTCAGATCAATACTTTCATTTGCTCCGGTAAATATTTCTTTCCCTCCGTCATCGCCTCCGTAGGACGGATACGCATCAACCGCAACTGCTGGTGTCCCATTTGAAGCAGTAACGATAAAACTATATTGCCCATCAGGAAGGTCATTGTCATCATCATCCTGACCATCCCAAATAGGCGTTGTTATCGTATTGAGTCCCGCAGCTCCCACTGTTGTGATATTGCTGACAACTGTACCGGCAGAATTCATAACTTGAATATTCACAGTAGTCGCGTTTGAAGCCAAATCGAATTCAATTGGCGCCACTGGCGGTAATGCTCCTGAATCTATATTAACTTTTGCAAAAGGCATGGTATTGGATATATTGCCAGAGTACATATAACCTGATCCGGAGGCGTTTGGGGAATTGGCTAAAGCCAGAATCTGGTTATAAAGATCGTAGAGCAAGCCAACTGAAATTACCGTACTTGTACCTCCCGGTAAATACAAGTCAACTGCGTCGCGCGCATTTTGCAGAGTGGAGGAAATTGTATCGAGTGTTGTGTTACTCACAACTATCCATGTTTTAGCCTGAACAATATTCGACTCATATTGACCATATTGCGAAATGCTGGCACGATCAGATAGTATCTGTCCCGCGGCAAGTGGATCATCGGATGGTTTATTGATCTGTTTGCCTGACCCGATTACAGTTTGAGCATCCCGGAGTTTGTTCCCCTGTTGCGATGCCCAGTAAGCCATATTATTAACCATCATGCTGTGTGTAACTCTCATATTTTCTCCTGCCGTCCTGTAATTCACCGCATAAATATATTTTCACACCAAGTCGCTGCCAAACATTAAAGGTCTGATTTACCGGGTATAATACTAAGTAAGCTTTCAAAAAGTAATAGTTTTTTTGAAAGCAACTTGGCATTACAAGTTAATCAATGTTTTCATCATTTCATCTAATATACTGATAAGCTTGGCCGAGGCCGTGTAAGCATTTTGATACAGGATAAGCTTTGTTTGTTCCTCATCCATAGACACCCCGGAATAAGAATCCCGCTGGGTTTTCCACGCCTGTATCGCGTTTGATTGGTAGGAGTAACCTGCATCTGTTGTTTGAACTGTTGCTCCCACTTTACTTACCAGCGCGCTATAATAACTACTGAATGTCGCTGTCAGACTATCCATGACGAGACTATTCTGAAGCCCCGCAATGGCAGAGGCATTGGAGCCATTACCGGGAACTTCCGCGGTTGAACGTGACGCTGCGATTAGTCCGGGATCATCAAGTATATCTCCCTTTACCGCAATATCTGACGCATTGGCCCCATCAAAGAACGCCCCCCCTTCGTTACCATAGATGTCATAGCCATTTTCATGCAACGTATTAACCTCGTCTATGACCGTCTGGGCTAATGTATTGAGTTGGTCTTGATATTCCGTTATCATTGTATCCCGCACAGCCAAATATCCACCCAATTTCCCGCCAGTAATATCATCATTAACGACAAGATCAGTACTGCCATCAGGCCAGGTGATATCTATGAGGCCGGTTATGTCATTTGTTTCTGTGGAAAGAAGCCAGGTGGAAATACCCTCCACCAAAGGCTTACCGTTACTCATTTGAATACTGATCTGGCCATTTGTGTTGGTGTAGGTATTGATATTAATAAGCTCGGCAAGTTTTGCCACCTGCAAATCAAGTTCGTCTTTACTTGAATTGGTATTCTGCCCTGCCGTTGCAGTCATTTTGATATCCAGATTCACATCAGCTATCCGCTGTATAAGTGAATTGACCGCTGCGACATTTTCCCCAACGCTCTTATCAATCCCTTTCTGAATGCTATCTAGTTGCGAACTCATGTTATTGAATGATTTGGCCAGATTATCGGCTGAATTTGTAAGAAGAAAACGTTCAGTTGAACCTGACGGATTATTGACCAGATTCTGCCAGCTATTCCAGAAAGCAGCCATCGTTGAAGAAAGACCGGAATCACTCGAATTAGAAAATACCTGTTCAATGGAATTAAGGCTATCCTGCTGGGCGCTCCATTTGCCCATATCCTGATTAGCCATACGCATTTGTGTAACCAGAAAGGCATTGTAAATCCGCTGGACATTCGCAACCTCTACACCGGTTCCAATTACGCCATTAATCGTGTTAATGGGGGCTGTTGCCTGAATTACAGCCTGTTGCCGGGAATATCCCGGAGTCTCCACATTACCGATGTTGGTACTGATAACATCAATAGCTGACGTATAAGTGTATAACGCGCTTAGTGCTGAATTGAATATCCCATATACTGACGACATTTTCGCTTCTCCCATACTGAAGCTGTAAAACTTTATCCGTGATAATTAATTTTGCCAGGCAACTAACTCATGTTCACAATAGTTTTCAACATCTCACTTTCTGTAGTGAACACTCTGGCGCAAGATTCATAAGCCCGCTGGGCAAGTATCATACTGGCCATTTCCTTGGCCATATCAACATTGGACGCCTCCAGACTGCCCGATACTAGGGTGCCAAACGTACTTGATCCGGCAACTCCTTCAGTAGCCTCTCCTGATACTGAGGGAGTCTCTCTGTAAATATTATTACCTGTTTTGTTCAGGCCATCGTAATTTTTAAAATCGGCCAAAGCAATCTGGAACAATGATTTTGTCACTCCGTTAGAATATGCGGCTGTGATTATGCCATTACTATCTGTTGACATGCTCTTAATTTCGCCCGGTTCTGTGCCATTTTGGATCATGCTATAGAGAGTGGATGGAGCTGCATATTGAGTCAGACTACCATTCGTCGCAGTTCCGGCGGCATTATAAAGATCCCAGGTGACCGGTCCTGCTGTGGTTAGACCTCCAGTAAGCGCAAGCGAGATTGTCGGATCTGTCCCAGTTCCAGTCACCAACCCACCACTGCTGTCAAATTCCAAAATGCCACTGCCTGTGGCAGTACCCTTATCAGAAGGAATGGCTGCCGCCCAAGACCACGCGCTCGGACTTAAAGTGTTGTAGGTTATTGCAATATCAGATGCTAACGCCGTTCCAAGTACTACTGTACCTGCGGTAAAAGGCGTTGTGACGGACGTGAGAGTAATCACATTGCCAGTTCCAACACCGACTGTATAAGCAGGACTAGCAGTACCACTACCCTGAAGATGGTTAATAGCTGCCCGGAGCGATACTGCGTCTAAGGCCGCAGTCCCACCTGAAACATCGAATTCTCCATCGACACTCGTTGGGCCATTGGTGGCCGTATATGTCACGGAATTTATACTAATTGTTTCATCACCTGTCATCAAATTGGAAAGATTCAAACTAAAAGTTGGTTCAACCTTAGTAAAAGTTGTCGTCAGTGGAATTGGCTTTCCCTGAGAGTCATAAATGTTTGTCGTTGTAGAGAATGTGCCTTCTGTTGCTGTATCGGCATCCAGATTAACTGTCATGTTCACAAGTGTTGTCGCCTTGCCCGGCACTAGCGCAGAAGTTATCGTGATATCATCCATCATAGAAGTATCCACAGCACCCGTCGTTTGATTTATCGCGTAACCCTGCACAGCCGAGTTGTCTGCATTGATCAGCTTACCTTCGGCACTGTATAAAAATTGACCATCGCGGGTATAACCGATCATCCCGGCAGGATCTTTAACTATAAAGAATCCTGAACCTGTAATTGCATAATCATTGGCGTTACCCGTGTTGGAAATTGCCCCCTGTGTCCATCCCACTGCAATGTTCTGTAAGCTTACGCCGTTACCCACACTCCCTACGGAGTTTGTGGAGGCAGAAGCATTAATTACTTCAGCAAAAGAGACGTCTCCGGATTTGAATGCCCTGGTTTGACTGTTGGCTATGTTATCGCTGATTAAGGCAAGTTGCTGTCTGAAAGCATTCAAACCGCTAATAGCTGTATAAAACATTGGATCTCCTCCTCATTTAACTTTATCGGTAATTATAACAAAAACTTCAGTTATTTTATCCTTCGCCATGACCCGTTCATCAAGTTACTCCCGCTACGGAGGTAAGTGGTATTTCTCCCGCTTCTGTAACCAGATAAGCGATGCCGTTTTTGAACACAACGCCGGTTACATTGGCCGATGCTTCCGTGGTCACGGATATGTTTTTGCCGGCGCTGTCTTTTGCCGAAAAACCAACGGTGTATGTGCCATCAGCAACTTTTGCCCCACTGTTGTTTGTGCCATCCCACTGGAATGAATAAGTGCCGGCAGACTTACTTCCCAAATCGCTTGTCTTGATTGCAGACCCTGCGGCGTCATAAATTGAAATAGATACTTTGCCGGCATCACTTGCCAACGTAAATTTAGAAGTCCCGGCCGTACCACCGGCAACTGTCAGCTTATCTCCGGAAAAGGAAACCTTTTTGCCTATGTATCCCACCGCCTGAATATTGCTTGCTTCCACTGTACTTTCCAGTAGAGACTGAAGATAATTGTTAGACTGTTGTGTCTGCTGCACCTGAGTAAGAGTACTGAATTGTGAAAGCATCGCGCTGGAATCCATGGGTTTGGATGGATCCTGATTTTTAAGCTCAACTAACAAAAGCTTTAAAAAATCGTCCGCTTTCAATGAGGACATGGAAAGAGCAGTACCCGCTGCCGACGCCGTCGAACTATTGAGAAGGTTTGATGCTAAAGCACTTATACTCATTTTAAATCCTCCTTTAATCTTTTCATAAATAATTCTTTTTTTAACGATCATATTGCAAGCGAAGTGCCATAAGATTTATATATGCCAAAATGGCCTGCACTTAGTTGCCAGGTAATATTTAAGGGATGTTTTAAAGGCTGCTTCCGCTCGTTTTCTTCCGGATAAGTCATTATATTTAGTATGCATTTATTGATAGTGTCATCACAGCTCTACTTATTTTTTAAAGTGATTTCAAAAATAGTAAGTCAAAAAATCAAATATGTTTTTAGAGATTATTTTGCTTTGTGGAGCGGCTTTAGAACTTTTCGGAAAAGAATTCCTACAGATATGGAAAGTTTTTCCCCTAAAGGAATTAGGAAATTTACGCAAAGATGCTGATATTGTCCGGATTAAGCGATAGTCTGTTTATATTTTGGAGCTGGATTGGCATTATGGGTTTTAATTCTTCGCTGTACTTCTCTTTTGAGTTGTCGCTGCTCTTTTCAGATCCATCACGATAAGATGTCTGCTGACTATAATTCTGCTGGTATCCTTCCCGATTATTCTGCATCAACACATCACAGCGATCAATGGTCAAACCCTGATTCTGCAAAGATCCTTTAAGACGATCAAGATGAGAATTCAGAGCTTGCTGAACGTCTTTATTATCGGCAATAATGATTACTTCCACTTTGTTATTACGCACCGCGACATCCATTTCTAGTGTTCCCAAAGAAGGAGGACTCAACGTAATCTTTATTCTGCCTCCATCAGCGCTCACATTTTCTTTGATCTCACTTACGATTCTACTAATAATTCGTCCTGTAGAAATATCCTCAATAGAACTTACTTTTACCACTCCACTATTTGCTGCGCTTACGGAATCTGATAAAATATCCTGATTATTCTTCTCACCAACAACATTGCTTTCCTTTAATGCACTCTTTAAATTTTCCGTCATGCTTTTCGAAAATGTTTGCAATGCCTCCATGTTTGCTAATCCTGGTTTATCCGCTATATTGCCGGCAGAGAGTTTAGTGGCATTACTAATCATGCTTAGATTATCGATAATTTTTAAGTTATTTTCCTTCAGCAGTTGATCAGACAACATACTCGCATTATTTTTACTATCCTCGCCTTTGAACAATGTGACTTTCCCGATTCCCACAAAATCCGGCTGGGCTCCTTTATCACTTCTATCAGACAATTCCTTAATCAAGGACAGAATCTGGTTTTGTTTTGACAATCCATTTTTGTTTTCATCTACTGATTCAATGGTTGGATTTAGTAAGGTTATCTCTTGATTTAGAAGTTGAATAAAAGGCGCTAAGCTATTTAAATCAACGGTTTCCCCATCAGATTCATCATTGATCACATTCTGCTGTTCCACAGGATTAGGGCTACTGACTTTATTTATAATTATTGCGCCGGATGATCCAATCGACTGTTCCATTTTATCTCTCAATAAAGTTTTTTCGTTTTATGTTTGCAATCAGTATGCCATTGCCACGATATGTTGTTTACCTTATAATTACGGGTACTTATATAATTGGTCTTTTTTCTGGATTCATTATTGGGAAAATATTTCCTACCCGTAAGTTATTCTTGAAGCTGCTTACCCGCACGCGTTATTTCTTTGGTAATTTCTACCGCTTTCTGCGCGCTGATATACCCCCAGACAGCTCCGGCTTTATCTTTTTTCATGTTCATTGTTATACCTGCCGCCGTTTTTGTATCGAGTTTTTCCATCATCGCTCCGGCTTTTACCGGAGGCGCAGCTTCATACACTTTCGCCATTTCTTTGTATCTCTTAATCTCCGCGGCTTGATTGGCATCGAGTATTGTCGTCAACTTTTCTTGCTGACCTTTCAGTAGGGTAATTTTTTCCGTTATCTCTTTGCGCAATGCAAGCAATCGCTGTTCTTCAGAACGCAGATTATTTTCCCGATTATCCAATTCAATTTTTTTTGCCAAAAGTGCTGCCACCAGATCCCTTTGCTTGGTCAGATCTTCATCGAGCGTATCCTTATCCTTTTTCACCGCTACAGGCGAGGCAATGGAAGCAGGTAGAGCATCAGGCGCTGCGGCAGCACTGGTACCGGCAGGTTGCTGGGCCATTGCCTGGGTAGGTGCAAGCGATGCGTGGGAAGAAATATCAGATTTATTAAGTAAACCGAATACTGATGCAAGCTTCGCCAAAATCAAAATAAGCAGTATAATTTCAACTGCAATGACATATTTTTTCATGTTCACCTCCTGCCAAATTTCAGCACAGATATTTCATCAGAAGCCTTTTGTTCTAAATTTCTTAGATTACCATTATATTCTTCGTTATGCTTCTGCTTGAGCTTTTCCATAATTTTTCTTTTTTTTACCGCTTCGAGTAATTCTTTTCTTTTGCTTTCCACTTGTTCTTTCACTTGATGAATAACTATCTTTTGTTTGTTTTCATTTTTCCGCACCTGCTCCACATAAGAAAAGTAAACGGCAAAATCATTCGCGGGCAAAGGTTTATCTTGCATGTTTCTCATTTCGGCAATTAAATTGTTCCTTTCTTTAATTAAGGATTTCATTCTCAATCTCTGAGTATCTAATTCCCGCTTTTCCCCCGAAAATTCATTGTGTATTTTTTCCTCTAAATTTATTCTGTATTCTAATACCGACTGTAGTTTAAAAATGAACATAATTTCATAATCTATTCTTTAAATAGCTCCAATAGTTGAGATCGAGACTGCGAAAAATCAATTTTTTCATCAATGTTCTGCCTTAAGAATAGATTAACTTTTTCAATCATTTTTATTGCATGATCTATTGCCGGGTTAGAACCATTGACATACGCGCCTATATTGATAAGATCTTCGGCTTTATTATAGGTGGCGACAATATTTGAAATAGCATTAGCTCTAGTCTTATGCTCCTTTTCAACGATATCAATCATAACTCTGCTGATGCTTTGCAGCACATCAATTGCCGGATAGTGATTTTTATTAGCAAGATTCCGTGAAAGCGAAATGTGTCCGTCCAGAATTGAACGAGCCGCATCAGATATTGGCTCGTTAAAATCATCTCCCTCAACCAGGACCGTATAAAGACCGGTAATGCTGCCCACTCCTTCCACAATACCGGAACGTTCCAAAAGTTTAGGAAGGAGGCTGAAAACAGACGGGGTATAGCCTTTTGTTGTCGGCGGCTCACCCACGGAGAGCCCTACTTCTCTTTGCGCCATTGCAAATCTTGTCAGAGAATCAACCATCAACAAGACATCATTTCTCTGATCACGGAAATATTCCGCAACGGCTGTGGCCACGTATGCCGCACGCATGCGAACTAAGGGGTGCATATCCGATGCCGCAACTACTACTACTGATCTTGCCAGTCCTTCTTCTCCCAAATTCTTTTCTAAAAATTCACGGACTTCCCTGCCCCGCTCACCGATTAATCCGATAACGTTCACATCAGCTTTGGTATTGCAGGCGATCATTCCCATAAGAACGCTCTTGCCTACACCCGATCCGGAAAAAATACCCATCCGCTGGCCTTTGCCACACGTAAAAAGAGCGTTGAGCGCGCGAATCCCCAAATCCATTGGTTCATTGATTCTACCGCGAGCCATTGGGTTTATCGGCTCCGCGTAAATGGGATACTCACCTGTAAATTCTATCGGCCCTTTACCGTCAATAGGATTTCCCAAACCATTTATCACCCGGCCTAAAAGGCCATTACCGACACCAATACTGGCTTTTCTTCCCATGGACAATATTTTGCAGCCAGGACCCAGGCCCTGAATTGTTTCCAGAGGCATGAGGAGCACTCGTCCTTTTCTAAAGCCGACAACTTCCGCCTCCACTGGCAGATCGCCCGTTACCGGAACTATGCCGCAAACATCACCGATAGACGCAGCTGGGCCATGCCCTTCCACCATCAAACCGACAATTTCGCTTACCTTACCATTAACCCGTATGGGATTAATCCGGCTAAGTATAGATTCGTATTTTGATAAATCAATGGTTTGAGTGTTCATATTCATCCCGGGAAATATTAAAATCTATGAATTCAACATAGCTGCATGAATCTCTTTTAGTTGACTTTCCAGACGGGCATCAACTTCACCAAACATGGTTTCAACAATTGCTCCGCCTCTTTTTATGGAGGTGTCTTCTTCAAATACTACGTTGTGTAAACCATCGAATGACTGTAAAAAATCTTTTTTTACTTCCATCATATAGTGAAAATCTTGCGGATTTAATCTTATTTTCATGCCATCGGTTTCGGCAATATTTTTAAGCGCGCCTTTGAGAACACTCAAAATAATTTCCTTATTAGTCGCCACTTCCTGATTTATAATTTTTTCCGCAATCGCTATAGCCAGCATAATTATTTGCTCTTCTGTTTTTTTAATTATTTCTTTCTTGATAAGCGGGATCATTTTTGTCATCGAGGCAACGGCATTAAGCGCAGGAAGCGCTTCTTCTTTCTGGAATTCGGTACCATCACTAAATCCTTTTTTATAGCAGTCTTCACTTATCTTTTTGATGTTTTTTTCTGTCTGGGCCTGGATTGTGTCATGCCCGGAGAGCTCAGTTCCACCATCAACATAATCATTACCGGGCGAGATGCAAGACAATGGTACTGACTTGCCTGAATTAATGACCTCCTTAGCTTTAATTACTTTTGTTTTATACAAATCCATCTTTTTCATCACCGCGCAAAATTAATATTTTCCCTTCTATTTCCAGTTTTTTCGTTATTTCTACAATTTTGCGCTGGCTGGCCTCTACTTCTGATAGCCGAATGGGCGGCATAAGGGATATTTCTTCTTTCAACATTTCGGCGCCACGCTTAGACATATTTTTGAATATCTTTTCGCGCATGACTTCATCCACAAGTTTAAGGGATTTGGATAAATCTTCAGCACTGACTTCCTTCATTAATTCCTGCAGCGACTTATCGTCGAGTTTCAAGACATCATCAAAATTGAACATGAAGTTGCGAATCTGTGCTGCTAAATCCGGATCAGCATCCTCCATAGAAGACATAATTGCATTTTCGGAGGCACGGTTCATTTTGTTTAATATACTCGCCATTGCCTGCACCCCTCCCAACTGCTGATCCGCTGAATTACCACTGATCAATTCCTTCTCCAGGGTTTTGGCAACCTCTTCAATGAATTCCTTTGGTACGCTCTTTAGAGTGGCCATACGTTTGGATATTTCGTATTGAATAGCCGGAGCAAAGTGTTCCAATACTACCGCAGCCCTTTCCGGCCTTAAATGAACCAGAATGAGTGCAATTGTTTGAGGATGTTCCATGCGTGTGAACTCGGCCAGCACTTTAGGATCTATCTCCTGAAGCTTTTCAATAATCGGATTGTCCATCCCCGAGTTTCCTACGTCCGTTAAAATAGTCTCGGCATCTTTCTCTCCCAAAGCTTTAACAACCAGGTTTTTCGATGCTCCATCCCGCACGGAAATCATTCCGCCTTGTTCTTTGGCCATGGTACAAAATTCCTTGGCAACACTGCCGATTGTATCGGCAGAAATACTCGTTACCCGGCTCATTTGTTTTCCCAACCGCCGAATTTCTGAAGGACGCAGATTTTTCATCACCTCTGCCGCAAGATTTTCGTCTAATGATAAAAGTAATAT
>Ga0194039_1001282_pt1 | contig 13656 bp, 7 predicted proteins | sample JunL228m_MetaG_FD_148679 | JGI IMG/M metagenome (GOLD analysis project Ga0194039, IMG submission 148679) | Anoxic zone freshwater microbial communities from boreal shield lake in IISD Experimental Lakes Area, Ontario, Canada - Jun2016-L227-8m | ecosystem: Environmental > Aquatic > Freshwater >...
ACCTCCCTTCAATAATGAGTTGATAACTGAAGCGTTCTCCTGTACCCAAGGTTCCTTGAGCATGGCAAGATGAGAGCCGCCGCCTTCATAGGTCCTGAAGACAGCCGAGGTATGAACTTGCCACTCCTGTGAAAGCCCTTTAAGTTCATCTTTTTCATCGGCTGTTTCATCGGCTCGAAGCAGATGGATTGCTGTATTGATGACGCCCTCTGTAGAGAGGGATTCTGTGTAGGCAAGATAACGGCGCATTTTTCCGAAGGCGATGTCTCGAAAATGAGAGCTCTCCATCAATTCTGCCAGATTGCCGAAGAGCGCAGGGTCGGGCGAGTATTCGTCAGCCCACTCTTGAATATTTTCGGTGACCGGTGCTTCAGGCAACCGTTTCCAACTGTCCAACAGTATCAGGTCCGAGACGGACCTTCCATGATTTTCCAGCTCCTTGGCCATTTCAAACGCCAGATTTCCTCCGCTTGATTGGATAAGACATTGCTTTTGACGGGTCGAAGTATAGTGGGGCTTTGGTTGGATAAGACATTGCTTTTGACGGGTCGAAGTATAGTGGGGCTGTTTTTGCTTGTCAAGGGATATTATGCATCGAAAAGCGGGTTCTGGCGATGCGGTTGGGAAAGGGAGATGGAGCAGCGGCCGCTTTTTTAGAAATCAGCGCACCTTTTAGTCGAATCACCCGTCAGGAAGGCAATCCCCGCCTTCGCGGGGACAAGCTTTGAGCGCAATTCGGGCAAGCCTCTCCTGCACACCTCTTTTCCACAATGCGAAATGGCGTTATGACTGGATGTATTCATCCCAGGAGTAATTGGGGTCGCCGTAGAAGTCGTCAGAGTGTATGCGGCGTTGGTGATCGACTGCGGCGTATTCCCGTATTGGCGGATCATGGATTTTCGGCGTTGGTCTTGCCTTGACCAACCAGATGCCCAGGTGATCGAGGATGTCACGTATTATTTGGTGTTCCTTAATGAAGCTGATGATCCGCATGATTCCCTGACATTTTGGGCAGATTAAGGGATCTGTCTCGTAGATTTTCTGTATCAATCTTGCCCACTTCCGCCAGCAGGTCTTTGCATCCCCCTGCGATTCGAGGATGCAGGGGATAGCATCGTCGCTGCTTTCCTTCTGCCGTTTCCCCCGTGAGACGTTGCTGTAATAGCCGTAGTACCGCGCCATTTGCTCTCCCTTGTTGGGTATATGCGAACATACGGCGGCGAGCTCCTTTTCTGCCGTGACGATCTCTTCGATTTGATAGAGAAACCAGGGATCGATCTTTGTCAGGCCGTAAATTTCATCTATCGTTAAACCGTGAGCGAGGGCTGCGGCTACATAAAAGAGGCGCAGGGAATTCGGCGTCCGCAGCTTTGGGGCGAAGAATTCCCGGGGATTCGGGATGGATTCGGGCATTTTTTCGAGGAGGGAGAAACGGCCGATATCCAGGGAGCGGATGGCTTTCTGAAGGTGCGCCAATCCATTTCCGACTGCCGTTGGGCGCGAGTGTCATTGAGGTGGAGGAGACTTATCTTTCCAGAACCAGTTGGGAAATGGCCTTGCGAAAAAGTGGTTTCAAGCAAATTACCTGGAGCCCTCCCCAAGTGTCACCTGAAGGGTTGTTGTTCCGTGACGCTGAGTATTGGCGCGATTTCATCGAAGCACCCTTAAGTGTTTATGCAGAGGCCATCAAATAACCCAGCGTCCCTCTTCTGCCTGAATTCTTTTAATTCTGAATGCATATCATTTTCTTCTGAAAATGCATGTAACGAGTTCGTGGGGAGTCCATATTGCATGTATGTTTTTTTACGCTGTTCCAAACATTCTAATCTGCTGGACTCAGGATTACTCCCAAACATCCAGCAAAAATGCTGGCATTTAACTTTTTGAATTTCACGCTCAAAGTCTAAAATATCACCATGATCACGTTCATCGCCAAAATAATTTAAAACCTTGTATCCAATCGATGAATAAGAGTCGCCATGACCATCACGATGCGCTTTATAAAAATCCGCAAAGGTTTTCCAGCCTATTTCGATCCCAAACTCAGAGGCATTTAGAAAAACAGGGGACCCGGGTTCCAACATTGCTGGCCAGATAAGAATATAATCATCTGCACCAATGTGTTTACTTCTTAACATATCAGCAAACAGAACTGTATCTTTAGCGTCCAGAATCGTTTCACGGGGCAGAGCCAAGCTGAAAAAGATAGTTACGTGAAGGTTAAATGACTTAATTACGTCAATCGTGTAGAGGAGTTCTTCGTTAGTAAAATAATAACCTCTGTTTAACTTCCGCAAACGCTCAGAAGGAGTTTCAGGGGTCAAACAAATTTCGGAGTGAGTCAAATCAAAGGTTTTGGCAAATGACTGGATAAACTCAGTCGTTGGTAATCCCCAACACTCAAAATTACAGGAAACATCCAATGGTTGTCTACGAATTTCCTCAAATAGCTCTAAATAGTATTGCGGTTGTATTGGCATTGGATCGAATCCCATAATAAAACCGCGATACCCATAAGAGATAGCACTTTTGATGTCGTCCAATACAGCTCTCTTGTCACGCCAAACCACTTTACCAGAACCGGTCAAAAGTTTTAGATTGTTATGATTTCCACTGCAGTGTGAACATTGAACAGGACACCCCACTCCAGTTGCCAAAGGGAACAAAGGCATTCCCATATACATCAGGGAAATATTTTCTTGTCGGGTGAGTGACTCCCGGTATTCTAAAGGATAACTGAATGTTTCGATATATTCCTTGTGATTGTTCAGCAAACCAAGATTGGCATATCGCAAGTTTGACATATTCTCTGAGGTATGACAGTATGTTATTGGATTAACTTTAAATCCTTCATAAGTCCTGTAAACGAGATTGGGCACAGCATCAAAATTAAAAGGTTTGTCTGCCCCATTCTTGATATTGTTTGTTCCCTGCTCAACATTCTCTCTCCCCTGTTCAATAGCCTTCAAAAGTTCCAATGTCGGCTGATCTGCATGACCACAAAGGATTGCATCAATAAAATCATAATCGCAAATCAATTCACTGGCAAAATGCGTTGCGGTAAATCCCCCCAATCCAATAAAAGCATTGGGAAGTGTTTGTTTGACTGAACGTGCAGTTTCAATCACATCAAAAGATTGGTGATGCCAATGCAGAGAGAAAATAACGACCTCAGGTGAATAATTAGCAAGATATTGTTGAAAACTGAAATTTTTATCTAAAATTTCCTCAAGACCGAGATGAATAAATTTAGTTTCAAATCCGTTTCTATTGATTAAATCAACGATGGCAAACATCCCTTGGGAAATGATGTTGATGTACCTATACTGCCCTAAAGGTAAATAAAAACCTCGCCGTTTAGGGACATGAACAAATAACACTTTTAGTTTATTCATAGCTCATCCTTATATGAAATGCGGGGTGTAGCGCTTACAATTACCCGGTGAGCGTTATTCGCCCCTGACCGTTTCAGCCACATGGATTGTACGTTTGGGCAAATGGACCCTGTCAAACAGGAGCCCAATCATACCTAACTATTAGATCTCATTGAGTGAAAAGCTATACCGAAACTACTCCGCGCCCCTCTTCAATAATGAGTTGATAACGGAAGCATTCTCCTCCGCCCACGGTTCCTTCAGCATATCAAGATGAAGGCCACCACCGTCATAGGTTTTGCAGACAGACGTCGTATGAACTTGCCACTCCTGTGAGAGTCCTTCCAGTTCAACGGTTTCATCGGCACAGAGCAGATGTATCGTCGCGCGGATGATACCCTCTGTAGTAATGGATTCAGTGTAGGCAACATAACGGCGCAGTTTTCCAAAGGCGATTTCACGAATATGAGGGCTCTGCATCAATTCTGCCAGATTGCCGAAGAGCGCAGGGTCGGGCGAGTATTCGTCAGCCCACTCTTGAATATTTTCGGTGACCGGTGCTTCAGGCAACCGTTTCCAACTGTCCAACAGTATCAGGTCCGAGACGGACCTTCCATGATTTTCCAGCTCCTTGGCCATTTCAAACGCCAGATTTCCTCCGCTTGAGTAGCCGAAAAGCGTCAAGGGGCCGCTTGGTTGTAACTGATTGATCAATTCCAAATAGCGTTGCAGACGGTCGTCGGATTCAATAAAGGTAAAACCTTGAAAGTTGACATCATCCAACAATTCGGCAAGACGGCTGTAGGCAATGGGGTAACCATTAATGGGAGGAAAAGCAAAGAGTTGGATTTTACTACCCTGGTTAAGCAGAAGATGCTGATTCTCCTGATATCCCTCAGCAAAGAAGACTGTCCGCTCGCACACCCGGGCCAGTTCATATAATGAGGCGTGTTGAAACAGGGATATCAGGGGTAGGCGTATGCCAAGCTGTTCGCGAATCGCTGCGACAACCCTGATGGCGGCTATGCTATGCCCGCCGATTTCGAAGAAAGAATCGTATCGGGAGGCCCCCTCGCACCCAAGAATCTGTTTCCATATGGCTGCCAGACGCTTTTCCATGGATGTTGCCGGCGCGTCGACCGTTCTAACGGTCAGCTCTCGACCGATGGCGCCAGACGCAAGCCGTTTGCGGTCAACCTTTCCATTGGCGTTTTGCGGAAACGCCTCGAGCAGGACAAAACGGGACGGGATCATGAACGAAGGAAGTTGATTGGCCAGTTCAGCTTTCAGGCAGCCCAGATCCAAGTCGCCATTGGTCACGAGAAAAGCGACGAGATCTCTATTCGGCCCCTCGCCTTGCGCAACCGCAACCGCGCCTTTCAGATCCGGATGTTTCAACAGTACCCGTTCCACCTCACCGCACTCGATCCTGAATCCGCGGACCTTGACCTGATCATCTCTCCTGCCCAGAAACTCGACCGCCCCATCAGCAAGCCGACGCCCCAGATCACCACTCCTGTATAGCCGCTGACCGTTTTTGAACGGATGAGCTATAAAGGCGGCAGCGGTCAGTTCCGGTTTATTTAAATAGCCCCTGGCAAGTCCCGGCCCGGCCACGCATATTTCTCCGGTAACGCCAAAAGGGACAAGCTGCTGCTGATCATCCAGCAGCAGCAGTTCGCTATTTGCCATCGGAGCGCCAATTGGAATCGAGCCGTGATAGGGGCGCATGAAATCAAACCTGTGGATGGCGGAACAGACTGAAGCCTCGGTTGGACCATAGGCGTTGAACAACGTTTTTTTTCTGGCGTAGTGGACTACATCGTCGGCAATGGCCGCTTCACCCGCCGTGATGATGATCCGTAGCGGGTCAAGCGATGCCCCGGTTGCCCGGAGGGCGTTCAGGTAGACCGGCGGCAGAGTCGCCACTGTTGTTCCGGTCTCTTCCAGCAGGCGGGAGAACAGTTCCGGGTCGGCAGTCTGTTCCCGACGGGCGATCACAAGCCGTGCGCCGGAATGAAGCGCAAGAAAGATTTCCGACATAGCGCCGTCAAAAGAAAAGGAGGAGAACAGCAGACAGCGATCCACAGGAGTGATGCCGAAGGTGCGGATCTGGTCCAGGATCATGTTGACAAAACCGCCATGCTGCAGCAGCACACCTTTGGGGAGACCGGTGGAACCGGATGTGTAGATGATGTAGGCTGCTGAAGAGGAGGTGGAACGGTTCTGTACCGCACCCTCAGACATATCCCGCAGCAGGGTTGTAATCTCGATAACCTTGACCATCCCGACAAAGCGGATCGCCTGAGACTCGGTCTCTTCATCAACAATCATTGTCTTCAGACCGCCGTCGGAGATAATATGACGAATGCGCCTTTCAGGTTGGTCCGGATCGATCGGCAGGTAAACCCCACCCCCCTTCAGGATCCCGAGCAGGGCAATGGGCAGGGATGAGGTTCGTCCGGTCATCACCCCGACAACCTGTTCCGGTTGCAGGGCATGACGCTTCTGCAACTGAAACGCACAGCGATCTGAAAGCTGGTCCAGTTGGGCGTAAGAAATCGTCTGATCACAAGCAACAACCGCGACCGCATCGGGAATTCGGTTCGCCTGATCCCGGAACAGATCCGCCATGCTCTTTTCTCGCGGCCAGGGAAGGGCCGCGCCTGTTGAGCAGGCGCACAAGGCGGCATGCTCATGCTCCGAGAGCAGATCGAGCTCTTTTAACCCGGCTTCCGGCGTTAACGCTACGGAGTCGGCCAGTTTCAGAAAACGTTCTGCGATACGCTGAGCTGTATCCGGATAGAAGAGGTCGGTGGCGTACTCCAATTCCATGGTCAAACCGTCATCCGTCTGAGCGAAGTTAAAGACCAGATCAAAACGGTTTGTACCGGTCACCAGGGGAACCGGTGACACCAGAAGATTGCTGAAGCCTGGGATCTGTTCTCCCTTTTCCTGCATTACCGCCATGACATCAAAGAGGGGAGCACGCCCCGTATCCCTTGGAATAGAGAGTTCATTCACCAGAACATCAAATGGATAGAGCTGATGTTCATACCCCCCCAGGGCACTCTGCCGCACTAAGTCCAAAAGCTGGAAGAACTGCTGATCAGGAGTAATCCGGCTCCGGAGAGCCAGTATATTGACAAAAAACCCTATCGTCCCTTCGAGCTGTTGCATCGGACGCCCGGCAACCGGAATGCCCACAGTAATCTCTTCCTGACCGCTCATCCGATATAACAGGGTCTTGATCAGGGCCAGCAGAACCATAAAGAGTGTTGCCCTCCGGCTTCGGCCCAATTCTTCCAGCCGGGTCACGGTATCCACGGGAAGGATGACCATAAGACTCTTGCCGCCGTCACGCCGAACAGCCGGCCGCGGGAGGTCGGTGGGGAGGTTGAGCGGAGCGCCGGTTCCGGCAAGTGCGCTGTGCCAGTACTGCTGTGAGCTCTCCCAAGCCCCGCAGGCAAGAGCATGGTTCTGGTGGTGCGCCCACTCCTTGTACTGCACCGCGGTAAGGGTGCGGTGAGAAGTGCGGCCGCAGGAATACAAATGATACTGTTCAGCCAGTTCACGCAGCAGAATCTCCCATGACCAACCATCACCGTTGATATGGTGCATAAGAAGCAGCAACAGCACCTCATCCCGGCCGGTCTGATAAAAAAATGCTCTGAACAAGGGCCCTGCTGACAAATTGAAAGGTAGTGCCGCCTGGTGCCGGGCCAACTGAAGCGCCTTTTCCCAGGGAGTTGCCTGATCACACAGGTCAACTATTGTCAAATACTCTCCGTTTGCCGGCAGGATTACCTGCACCGGTGTGCCGCCCTGATCCCGAAATATGGTCCGGAGCGCTTCATGACGCTCAACAAGGGTGATTAAACTCTTTTCCAGAGCCACCAGGTCAACGCGTCCCTGCATCTTCAGGGCAACCGGCATGTTATAGGCGGCGGATTCCGGGGCCATCTGCTGCAGTATCCAGAGTCGGCGCTGCCCTGGAGAGGTTTCGTACCATTCTTGGGGTGGCAGGGGCAAAAGCGTATGATTAACAGCAGACGTCCCTGTCAGCGCAGATGCCAGTGAAGCAAGAACAGGGTGCTCGAATATCAGCGACAAAGGAATTTCCCGGCCAAGCTCCTTGGCAATGGCAGAGGCGATCCGGATCGCCTTGATGCTGTGACCGCCGAGGTCAAAGAAACTATCATGCACTCCCACCAGTTCGATACCAAGAATCCGCTGCCAGATAGCTGCCAGACGGGCCTCCGTCTCCGTGCGCGGCGGGAGATATGCCCTTGGTCCGGCCGAACCAACACCTGACGTCCAGCCTGTCGGCAGGGGCAATGCCTTGCGGTCGGTCTTGCCGTTAGGGGTCAAGGGAACCCTGTCCAGCGCCACGTAGTAGGTGGGAAGCATGTAGTCGGGAAGAGACTCGGCCAGCCGTTCCCGCAACACCGATGGCGCCGGAAGCGTCTCACCCTCCGGCACCAGGTAGGCGGCAATCTCGTTCAGGCCGTCAATCTCGATAATATGCGCCACAGCCTCCCTGACACCCGGAATCTTCAGCAGATTCTGCTCGATCTCGCCGGTTTCGATCCGGTAGCCCCTCACCTTGACCTGATTATCCAGCCGGCCGCCGCACTGAATATCGCCATCCGGCAGGAATCGCCCCAGATCGCCCGTTCGATAGATCCGCTCGCCTGGCCGCCAAGGATGAGGGATAAACCGGTCCAGCGTCAGTTCCGGCCGATTCCAGTATCCCCGCGCCAACCCATGGCCTCCGATGCATATTTCTCCCCAGACACCAACGGGAAGAATCTGGAGTCCGTCCAGGGTCATGATCAGCACCTCTTCATCAACCAAAGGCATGCCGATGGTGAGGTCGGCATTATTTATCTTCTTGGTTGTGGACCAGATGGTTGTCTCGGTCGGTCCATATACATTGAACAGGTCGATATCCGGCAACTCTTTTAACCATTCGAAAAGTTGGCCCGGTAACGGCTCCCCCCCTATCAGCAGGGCTTTGAGTTCAGAGAGTATCGATAGTTCCCTGTCCTCCAGCATCAACTTCAGTCGGGAGGGGGTAATCTGTAAAACGTTGATGTTTTTCTCGCCCAGAAGGGCTGCAGCCCTGGCGGGGTCATTGGCTATGGCGTCGGACGCCAGAACGACTGTCATGCCTGACATCAACGAACAGATCAGCTCCAGCACGGAAATATCGAAGGTGATCGTAGTAAGGGCTAATATGGTGTCCCCCTGCGTCAGCCCGTACACGTCTGCCATGTTGCGGTTAAAACTGATCACATTGCGCTGTTCCACCATCACCCCCTTGGGTAGGCCGGTGGACCCGGAGGTGTAAATCAGATAGAGCAGGTTATCCGGCCCGGTGCAGCGTGGCGGATTTGTGGTCGGGGCTTCGGGCAGTTCATCCAGTTCGATGATAACGGCATCCGGGCTGATGCCGTCGAGTGCCCCCCGGTATTTGCGCTCTGACAGCAACACCAGACATCTGCTGTCCGCAAGCATATAGCTGATGCGGGCGGCAGGGAAGGCCGGATCGAGCGGCAGATAGGCCGCTCCGGACTTAATGATTCCTAAAAGCCCGGCCATCATCCGCTCCGAGCGATCCATTAGGATGCCGACCACATGATCCGGCCGCACGCTGCAGTGCTGCTGCAGCATGTTGGCTACCTTGTTTGCGGCCTCGTTCAGCTCCCGATAGGAGAGTTGCATAGATTCAAAGACAAGGGCGATCCTTTCCGGGTGTTCCGCAGCCCGGCGTTCAAGAACATCGGCTACGGCTTCATCGCCTTCAGCCCCTTGCGGCCGATTGAATACTCTCAGGATCAGTTCCTTTTCACGAGGGGAGAGGATCGAGAGTCCGGCAAGCGGAGCATGTTGATTCTCTATCAAGGTATCAATCAGATGTTCCAGCGACCAGGCGATTCTTTCCATCTGGACTTGGTCATATACAGACGGATCGTATCCCATTTTGAACTCGATCTCGCTCCCCGGAATTATGGAAAGTTCGAATGGGTAGTTGGTGTTCTCCCGGATTTCTGCTTTGACAATATCAAAACCGCGTTCATCCGATCGCTCGTCGGTGGTAATTCGCTCATCCAACGGGAAGTTCTCAAAAATCAGGATATGGTCCAGCATGGCTTGTTTCAGGAAGCTCTCTGCCTGAATGTCGGCAAGGGAACACCAGTGGTGGCGTGAAGCGGCGAGGGTCTCCGCCTGGTGCACTTTGAGCAATTCGGAGAACGTTACGCCCTTACTGAGCATGATGCGTACCGGTACGGCGTTGATGAAGATCCCCACCATCTTTTCGATACCCGGGAGCTCATCGGGGCGGCCCGACACCGTGGCGGCAAAGACAGCTTCTTCCACGCCGTTCAGGCGGCAGAGGAGAATGCCCCATAATGCCTGCAACAGTACATTCAGGGTCACGCCGTTTGCGGCTGCTAAAGTTCTCATAGAGTCGCTGATTTTACTGTCCAGCCGGAAGTTGCGGTTCCCCCAGTCGGCTTGCGCCGGTTCTCTGTGAGGGAAACGGGGTATCCCGGCAGTTTGGGAATAGCCTCCTATATACTCCTGCCAGAATCTGCGTGAAGCCTCCTGATCCTGCTTCCCGATCCATGCGATATATTCGGAAAAGGGGACCGGTTCCGGCAGTTTATGACGCCCTCCCAGCTTAAGAGCCGTGTAGACCTCCAGCAGTTCCTCCTGCAGAATCCCTGCAGACCAGCCGTCAAGGATGATGTGGTGGTGGCTCCAGACCACCTCCGCCTCGTCATCGGCAAGTGAGATGACCTTCACACGCGTCAGGGGATCCTTGGCAAGATTAAACGGCGTCGCCCGATCCTCCTTCTTAAGGGAGACGATCTTTGCCTCAGCGTCCCACCTGGCCAGTTTTCGAAAATCAACAGCAGCGAAGTCTATCCGCCACTGTTTCAGAACGATCTGCAGCGGCCGGGGAACATCCCTGTGCACAAAGATGGTTCTGAGGACATCGTGGCGTCTGACCAGTTCTTCCCAGGTTGCACGGAAAATGCCCGGATCTAAATCCCCTCTGATACGGTATGAAAGTTGTTCGAAATAGGCGCCGCCGGGATCGTGGAGGGTATGAAAGAGCATCCCCTCCTGCATGGGAGAAAGTGGATAGATGTTTTTGACATTGCCCTTGGAAATCATGGGATGGATACCTGTGGTTCACTTATTTCCCGGTTTCGCATAGCGTCGGGGAAAAGGGGGTGACATTGTCAACCCCAACGACCTGATTGATCCCTTTCTGGGCGCTACTCCAGGATTTTTCATCCCTTCTGGCCAGGCAGCGAAGGAATTTAACGATATCTTCATTACCAAATATGGCCCTCATCAGGCGAACCTGTACGCCGGGATCGAATTCATGCCCCACCTCTACCTTAACCATGCCCCCAATCCGTTCTGCCACAAGAAATTCCGCATAATTAACAAAGAGATCCCCTTTGATACCCTGATAGTGGAACAGCGTGCCGATAGCGCTCCTCATCGGATCATTGGCAAGTTTGCCCAAAGATAGCGGCATCACCCTATCGGGGCCATTAAAAATGCGTTCCTTGGTGAGCTCCCCGGATGCCAGCCTGACCTTGATCGTTTGAGGAAGGTATATATTGTTCTCCTTGATCAGTTCATCCACGAAGTCGTCCCAACTGCTTTTTGAATAGTCCCCCTCAATCCTGATCTTGACCTTGATCCCACGCATACAGGAGTCTACCTCTGCCGTCGGCCTGGATGTCTCGCAGATCGCTGCGGAGGTGCGGAACAATGCGAGGGCGCGGTGATGGCCGTCGGTCAGATAGATGCCACCTCCAGGAGCAACTACGGCGCGCAACGGTTTTTCCTGCAAAACCTGATTACGCAGTGCAGCCTCATCCCTGATATTCTTGAATTTCATGAGTTGGTTGGCTTCGGAAGCGGCATAGCCAGCCGCCGGTTGGGTTGGATGGATATCGAGCACCGATACTTCGGTAAACTCCGCACCTCTGGCGAAGTTGCCGAAAAAGGTGATAATCAATAGTAAACAGACGATTGTTAAACGTTTCATGATGCTCTCCTTCAATGAAATAAAAACACTTGTTGTCGAGTACCTTATGTCGTTTTTAGCTTCCCTTCACGAAACTGGTCCTCGAAATAGGCACGGACTTTTTTCGGATCGAAATCCAGGAAAGTCCCCCCTGCTTCGAAATGCTGAATGAACACCTTGCCAACCGCATAGCTTATGGCGGCGTTGATTGCCGGCATTGCCGCATAGCTGAAGATTCCGAACAACGGAATCATCTTGATAAAGGCGCCTCCTCCTAAATATCCCGCACTCACACCACCAATGAGACCGGACACCGCCGCCTTAGATTGTTGTTCCTTGTAAGGAATGCCATAGTGCTTGGCAAGTTTGTGAACCATCAACATCTGCAAAGTCATCATTGCCGCCATATCAAGAAGCGGGATGGGCACAACCCCCGCCCCGGCAGAGCACAGGGTGTAGTTCCTGACAATGTTTAAAGCACTCTTCTCCTTGTCGGTTTCCGGATGAACTATAATCTCGGCGGGCGGTTCGAGCGCCTCAACTTTACTTACCAAGGGAGGTAGAATCGATTCCTCGATAAAGGTTTCGGCAGCATCTGCACTCATCTCTGAAACCTTTGCCGGCTCAACGGCTTCATACACCCTTTTTCTGGCCCGCTGAATCTTTTGCCCCTTTTTAGTCGATTCAGTCATCTTGTACCCTCCTTTAATTCTATGTTTGTGAAATATATATCCCAAGAATATCACGCACGTACCGGTCGTAATCGTCCCGGGCCTGACTCTTTCGAAATGAGGAAAAGACCGTTTTTCCGGCGGCCAGGGCCTTTGAAAACTCGCTGCTCGTGCCGATCACGGTTAAAGGCAGATGAGCATAGCGATGACGCAGGGAATCGAGCATATCCATTGAAACCTTTTCTCTCCGGTCATGCCGCGAAAAGAGTATTCGTATCTCCGGTATCTGCTGACCAAAAGTGTCGCGAATGGATGCAACCTCGTTCAGAGTTATCTCAAGCCCTCTCATCGAGAAGGCATCGCTCCCGACCGGGACGACAATCGCGTCAGCCGCGCAGATTGTGGATATCACGGCTATGCCGAGCGATGGGGGACAATCGATGATTATGGTGTCGTAACCGCACGCGGTGAGCGCCTCGCAGACTCCTTTGACAGCTTTCTTTTGAGAACCGGGATTGATTAGGCTCGCATCCAGCAGGGCGTTTTCCAACGATGACGGAAGTAACGCCAGGTTCTCTCGTATCTGCTTTAGGGCGTCCGGAATAAACTCGCGCGGGTTCTGCCAGACATCGTAGAAGATCGGATCTCCTTCATCAGGAGCAGCATTGAAGGCAAGCGTCGAAGAACCTTGCGGGTCAAGATCAAGAACGCACACCTTGAAACCATATTGGGCTGCGCGCACTGCGGCGCTGATTGTGGCCGTGGTCTTGCCGATGCCGCCGCGCATGGTTATGTGGGCGATTACTCGAGGTTGATACACAACCCCCCGTTCTTCTAGAAATCTCCGGACAGCCTCTGCGGTCGCACCTTTAGTGGCGGAGGTAAGAGAAATGGTGCGCCCGGACCCCAGGAAAGATTCTACGGCCTCGACGGATACGCCGGCTACGGCGGAGAGTTCTCGAGTGGTTAGCGGAGTTGCGTGCGGGGCCTCCTGTTTCATGAGTTAAGTCCCTCCAGAAATGAATCCAGTTGATCAATATCAAGACCGTCATAACTGATGTCGCTAGGCGAGATTACCACCTCATCCCTTCCCATGCAGTGGGTGATCACCTCACGCAGATTCTTGATGAAGTCGTCCACAAGTAGCCGGGCAGTTTCAGTTGCAATCAGTCGTCGGTCATAGCTGAGATTGAAAGAAAACTCTCCCCTCAAAACCGAACATGTGAAATCCAGGTCGAAGGAGGACTCAATATCCGGCCCCACATTGTCGCCATAGGGTTCGCAGGCCGGAGTAAAAGGCCCGCCGCCGAAGTCGGCGTCAAATGTTCCCAGGTAGTTGAAGCTGATCCTTGGCAATAGCGGCAGTTCATAGCCCTGCTTAAGTCTGTCCGGGGTAAGATATTTAAGCACGCCGTATCCCATTCCACAGTTCGGGACGGACCGCACCCCTTCCTTGACTACCCGCAGGCGGTACCCTGTGTCTTCACGCTCCACCACCTCCAGAAGATGTGGAAAAAGAGTAGTAAACCAACCAACTGTGCGGGTTATGTCC
>Ga0194039_1001284_pt1 | contig 13636 bp, 15 predicted proteins | sample JunL228m_MetaG_FD_148679 | JGI IMG/M metagenome (GOLD analysis project Ga0194039, IMG submission 148679) | Anoxic zone freshwater microbial communities from boreal shield lake in IISD Experimental Lakes Area, Ontario, Canada - Jun2016-L227-8m | ecosystem: Environmental > Aquatic > Freshwater >...
GGCATTAATATGTCTACATAATATTGTTCTCTTGATGTAAGTAGTTCTAACTTATAATCTTTGTTTGCAAAGTCTGTAAATATAAATTCTTCTAATACTTCAAATTTAAAACAAGAAGTTCCATATTTTAAAATAGCACTTCGAATTATAGAATTTCCTCTAAAACTATTATTTTTACAATTATGTTCTGATTTTCGTTTATTTAAGTTTATAGTACTACCGATATAAAACTTATTATTACTAAGATTTAATATTTTATAAATACCACAACTCATGATTATGAAAAATTAATAAGGTAATTATTACCAGAACATCCACAATTGTTATTTATGAACTGATCTAGCATCTTATTTGCTTGAGCATACAATTTGTTAGCTTCGACAATAGCGCAGTTATTTGCTGCTGCTATGGCCCCAGAAATGAAGAAATAGATACTACTAAGATCAACCTTCGCCTGCATCTTAATTGCTCTGTCACATTCCATCATATCCAACTTCATAAACGCATTATCAAACTTCTCCTGAAGTTGTTCAACACGCATGATAGATCTCTCTACATAGTTGATGTAATTAGGAAATACAGAATAATTTAATAAATACACTCCATCAGGAAGAGGAAGATATGGATCAAGTGGAGATGTCAATCCTAGTGTACTAGATGTAAAGATATTAAAATCTTCTGGTCTAAATGGAAGATTTACAATATTAAATCCAGGAACTGTTATTCCAATAGTAGGAACAGTAACACTAGGAGGATCTGTAGGATATATTGAAGCATCAGTTATTCCTAAAGTCTTAGTGTTATATGTAGGAACTACAAGTATATCTAATTTAAGAGTTAGCATGATTTTAAAATAAATATGCCAGAGGATTCAGATTCCTCTTTTTCCTCTGGCATAGGTTTATATTTACGGAACAGCTCTTACATTAGCCTCTTCCAGTGGTTGTAGTAGAAGTAGTACTAATACATAATGTATCACTGGCAACAGCACCAAGTGCAGCTTCTAATACAAGTTCAATAGCTGTAGCAGCAGCACTTCCTGCAATAGCAGCAATGATTACAGTGCTATCTTCGATGATGTAGTCTCCCCAGGTTTCAGCAGATACATCCATATCTTTAAACTTGATATAGTATGTGTCATAAGCTGAATTGGCAGCAACCCAACTTTCGAAGTTAGGATTATAACCAGCAATCCTGTACAGATGTTTCAGATAACCAGCTTGATAGCTATAGAAATTCTTTTCAAGTTGTGCAATTTCTTCAGAAGTACCAGTAGCATAAGTTGACTGCTGCATGATAGTTGCCTCAGCAACGATGTTACAATTGTCATCAACAATGAAGTCAGCTGTAGTTGCAGGACCAGAATATACAAATGTTCTGAATCTCAACTTGTCATATTCCCAAGGAAAAGCAGCAACGTCACAAGGTTGGCCATACTTGGTTAAAGGCTTCCCTTCGATGCGAAGAATAGTTCCTCCTACATTTGTGAATGTGTAGAACTGGCTCAAACGAATGTTGTCTGGGTTTGTACCAGTAGTGTCTCCACCTAAGAAGTCAGGAGCAGCAGCATTCAATTTAAGAATCAAAGCATCAATAAGATCACTCTCATTAACATTGATACATGGGTTACCATCACAATCACAGCAAGGAGCCTGAACAGTTACTGAACGTGTGAAACCATTGAAATACAATGTCTCCAAATAACTAGAGAATCCACGAATTGTAAGAGTTACAATATCACCACATTTAACATTCCAATCAGTTACATCAGTAATCTGATTAATAGGAATAGGACAACCAGAGACTTTATACCACTCAGTTACATTAGTTTTGCAACCAGTTGTGGCACAGCCTTTGATTTTGTCAGAGCGTTTACTACCTTGCAGATACGTATTTACACGACCTTGGGCAACATAGAAATAAGGAGCAGCAGCAATATTCATTGTAGTTGCTACAGCATAGGTATTAAGAAAGATCCCTACTTGACCAGCAGCGAGATCTTGCGTAGAGTCAGAGCTAGGGAGAGTATTCCCCACTGGCACTACGAACAGAGTAGTCTTTGAAAAATCAGCCATTTTGCTTAATTTTTAAATTTATAAAAAAGAAAAGAACATTATTCATTTGTTTGTATTCTGAATTGGGCACTTTGAACTGCTGAAGCATTTTCTGTATACATTGCCAGATTTTGTACTGTCAAGTCCAGAAGTTCATCTTCAAGATAGTTCTTTAGTTCACAATCTTGATTTATAGAAGGAGTACCATCAAATTTAACATATCCTACTTTATCTATGTATATAGGATATCGAACATACGATAAATACAAGGCAGTTGGTGTGAAGGTTCCATCTGTAAATACTGCAATTTCGTTAGAAGAAATAAAGTTGAAAGTCTCTTGATATTCGAAAGAGGGCTTATAGTGATCGTTGGTCAATAGAAATTGAAGATCTCCATGTCCAGCAAGATCCCTATTTATCCATATTCTTCTATCTTTACATCTTCCTCTATCAGCTAATATGTAACTATCTACATAGAACATATAAGTTGGGAAAATGTTTGCAATTGATGTTGTCCACTTATGTAGTTGAGGATTATCCAAAGTTAATAAAAATGGATGATCTTCATACAATTCTACTAAATTTTGTAGATCTTCGTATCTTTTTTTAAAAGCGTCCATTCCAAGACCAGAAGTTGTTGGTGTGCCATCCATCTTCTGTTTTATCAACTTGAGTTGAGCTTCGTTAAGAGCTAATATTTTATCTTCAAGTTGAATCTGCTGATGCTCATTAGTAGATAGCTTATTTAGTTTCTGGTCAATCTTATATAATAAACTATCTACTTGTATCATACTGCAGCGATTTTCTTAGTTTTTAACTTACCTTCCAAAATCATTAACTCATCCTGATGATCTTCATCAATAAGAAATCTTACAAGATCATCTTCATCTTTTGCTATTTCAAACTCTCCTTCATACACTTTACCATTTGGTTTGATCCTATAGATAGAATGTGAGACAGCTTGTTTAACAAGGTCTTTTATATGGAGCAAGTCGTCTTTCATATCAGCAAATCTAGAGAACACTTCAATTGGAGAAAGTCCCTGGTATTTACCAGCTTTGAATTCTGTTTGTTTAAGCACATTATCTACCAGATTATATACAGTGTCTTCTTTTGAATCTTCTGTAACTGGTAGTCCCAATAATCTTGCTACTTTACGTTTCTTCTCATTACTAAGTCCATCGAATTTTGCAATAGCCTTATTAACCAATTGTTTTTTCTTGTATATAATAGCAGTTTCAATCTCATCATCAGCTACATAATATTGTGTATCTGCAGGATATTCACCACGTTCATAAGCCTGAAGACTTGAAGCAATAGTAGGATGTACCCTAAGCCATGAAAAAGCTAATTCTTGAAAAGGAACAGATAGATCAAATATATTATCACCATCTATTAATTTAACAAGTTGTACATGCTGTTGATCTTCTGTAGAAGTTGATAATCCATAGTTCCAGAAAGTTGAACGAGGACCTAGATCAATATCTCCAAGAGCTTCTTCAAGTCTTGCACGTAATGCTTTTACACGTTCTATTTCAAGTTCCTTTTCTAAAGGATCCCCAATTCGTCTGATGTAAACAGCATCCACATCTAATCCTGTCCTATACTTACCATCTAGTTCCTTATAAGGGAATTTAAAAACTCCTGTTCCAGGAACTCTTGTCATACCTCTAGCTGCAAGTCCACCTTGCATAGTTTGTAACTGAGAGTTGTTGTAATCTCTTTTGATTACTGAAATCTTGCCAATCTTGCCCATACGTAGTTTTATTATGTTGGTTTAACCAGTGAGATGTGGAGAACGAACTACCAAAGCGTTAGAACTATTCTAACCTTATCATCTCTATTTTCAGGAAGAGTTCCCTTGTGTAAGGGAAACTCTTCGAGAAAAAAGAACAGATTATATGAAAATAGCGAAGTTTAGAACTGTGGAACTTCTTCAATCAACACTGTACGAGACAGATCTTCAATGAATACATCACAACGATCTTTCATCCAAATCTCATATCCTGGGAATTTGTTAGCAGAACTCATACCCTGAGATTTAGCAAAACCTAAGTGGTGACGAGTACCATCGATATAACCCCAAGTCATAGAAGGAGCACCTTTGAGTCTTACTTCTCTGATGTTATTCACCATTGAACCATCGCTCATAGGAGATACATCAAATACCATAAAGACAGGAGTACTTTTCTTATTCTGACCAAACTCAAGATTGGTTTGTGGCAGATCAAGTTCTTTCAAGTGGATCAGTTCAATACGACCAGTTTCACGAGTAACCATTGCATCGAATGCAAAGTTATATGTGATGTGTTGGCCTTCTCCCTGCATGTAACGATTTCCAGAATCAGCCATGAATGTCAGACCACTGTTGAGAGCGTCATTCTTCAAAGCCTGTTGGAATACATCAAACCCAGCTTCATTGGTGTACATTTTGACCCTACGATCTTTAACATCCACCCTTCTATAGAAGAGATCACCAAATACAGAACGAAGTAAGTTAGCACTAAACTCACCACGATTGTAAGGAGTATAGTTACCATTGAAACGCATACGATGATAAACACCAGCAGATGTACGTTTCAATTCTTGCTTGCTACCAGCTGTTTTAACAGTACCTGGTTTAGACCAGATCATACGTTTAACTTTCAACTCAAGCATTGATTTACGCATCCAGAACTCAATAAATGGCTCCCATTTAACATCGTTCCTTGTGAGTGGAAGTTGATTCCTGCGCTGAGGAGCATAAACCAAGATATCAAGAGGTTTTCCTGATGCATCTCTCATAGTCCTATCATCAGCCCACTCAGTAATTTTGTGCTCATATCCATATGCAGAACCAAGAGATTCAAACATAGTGATCTGCTCACCCAAACGAGGAAGACCTAAAAGGTTCTGATCGAATTCACCAATAGCTGCATCAACAAGTTCCAGCTCAAGACCAACTTTCAGGAATGTGGAAGTTACGAAGTCTACGATAGGATTGTCAGATACAAGTGTGAACGAATAAAGATACCCTGCATTCCAAGGAACTGGATCTTTAATAACGTAGAAACGAGGGCCATACTGACGAGAACCTACAGCAACAATAGCGTTCTGAGAGAACTCGTTAGTGTCTAATACTAATGAAAATTCCTGTCCATCAATACCTACCTTACCATTGTCCATTGTGTTCTGTGTAGACAGAGGAATGTCAATAATCTTAGGGAATTTGTAAGGAACAGCAATTTGCCATTTCCAAGCATCACTATTATTATCGATGTAATAAGGTGTGCTTTTGTTGATCATGTCTAGGAAGTCATTACTGTACAAAGAACTCTGAGTGTACAAAGAGATGATCTTCTTGTCATAGTCAGCAGGTTCTGTGCTGTGAAATGATTCCAGGTGGTTCGTGTCAGTAAGTTTACCAACAGCTCGCTTATCCATTGAAGCGATACGAGCATACGTGAATCCAGTTACTCCTGGGATTGTTTGAATAGGCATTGTGTAAAATTTTTAATTAATTATTGAAACCATGAATTAGCTTTACCTTGAACAGGTTTTTCTTTCGTTGTCTGTCTTGCAAACTCTGTAAACAACTTATCAGACTTCTTAGTTACGCCTGATTGTTGAATAGTGGATAACGTAGGATCTTTTTCAAGGAGCTTAAGAAGCAATGCAACCTTTATTTTTTGTGCATGGTTCTCAGGTCTCTTCATTTCTAAGATAGCACGATCAAAATCTGTTAGAGTTTCACCGTTGTTAGTCTTATACTTATCAACCAGGAGGAAGTCTTGTAGTTCGCTTACTAATTTTTGATTGATGGGAATACCATCAAACTCTTTAGTTTTCAGTTTCTCTTGAAGAATGGTATTAACATTCTGGACATACTGATTTTTAATTGCATTTCTTTGTTGTAACTCTTGCCCTGCTTGTTGTTCTAGTTCCTGAAGTTTCACTGCTTCTCGTTTTACCAAGACTTTGTGATGTTTTGCAGCTACTGATTCAAGATCACCATAATTTTTAAGTCTGTCAACTTCTGTTGTAACATCTTCAGGTTCAAACCCTTGATCAGTTAACGCTTGTCTCATTACAGCTACTTGATTGTCTTCAACAGATAGATCAAGTTCAGCAAAATTTACTATTTTATTATATGTTCCAAAATATTCTTTTGGATCCACACCATTCACATATATGGCATTAAATGCTTTTTGATAGTCTTCTCCAAATTGACTAATGAAGTTGTTAACAATTTCTCCTGCACCTTTCTGTTTTTCAGCTTTAAACCTTTCCAGAAATTCTTCAGGAGTTTTGATTTCAACATCCTCATCACCTTCTTCGTTTGTGAATACCCCAAGTCTTAACAAGTCTCGTGATAATGCACTAAATTGAGAAGTAGGTTGATCATCATCTTCTCCTGGTTCCTCAGAGTTAACCTTTTCAACTTTAGGAGGAGGAGTTTCACCTTCTTCAGTTTCTTCCAAAAATCCTGCAATTAGATCCTGATTAGCAACCTCTTCTTCTGGTTCAGTAGGAATAACTGTCTTTGGTGCAACTTTCTTAGAAGCAGGAGCAACAGGTTCTACTTCTTTTATAATTGGTTCGAGATCTTCAGGATTTGATGTTGCTGTTTCAGGCCCAAGAAGATCACTTAAAAGTTCTGCGTTTCCCATTCCCATCTCCATAGTATTTTCAATACCAAAGTTGAATGATGGACTATCAAAATTATCTGCCATATGTAGTTTATTATGTGGTTATAGAGTAAAAGTAAATTAAAGATCGTTAGAATACAAGATATTTTAGCATATTTTATAAACTTTTGTACATAATATAGCTTTAATATTTGCCTTTTTAATTAAATTGATTATTTTTTGTTTCTTCCTTTTGCATTTTCTCTTGCAACAGCAAGATCATTCGCCATATTTTCTCTTGCTACCTGAAGTTTTTCTCTCTCAACTTGAAGTTTTTGCATATTCTGAGAATTCTTATTTGCTATGTCTGCCATTTTAAGACTATAATCTTTGGAAGCTTTGTCTCGTTCATGAGATAGTTTATCTATTTCCAGAACATCAGGAGTATTATTCATGTCAACATCTGGAAGAGCTCCTTTTGATTCAGCAGCAATGAGAGCAATCTCTTTTCTGTTGATTCTTTCAAGTTCATTCTGATAGTTGTTATTCTGAATGTCTTGGTCTTTTTGATTCTGAACTTGTTCCATTTGAGCCTGAGCAATTTGTTTTTGTTGCTCCATTTCCTGTTGCTTCTGTTGCATTTGTTGATCTTGCATAGCCAACTGTCTGTCTCTCTGTTCTTTAAAGGTCTTCTGCATTGCTCTGATACTCTTTGTTGTATAGAGTTCTGTTACCTCATAAAGACTTCCACCATTCTGCATGAATGGTTGAGCAAGCTGACGAAGTTCATTAAATACTTGTGTATCCTCTGGACGATTTGTTGGAAAGACTTTGAGATCCCTAAATCTGAGATCATTACCATTCACCTGTACAAAAGCAGATTCTCCTTCAGATGTAACATAGGATAGCGTACTCTGTGGTTTGGCACTTTCTGTATATAAGGCAGCGTCAATTATTGCCTGATATAATTGTAATGAAACATATTCGTGTGCTATAAAGAGAGGTTCTGTTTGTGAGTAGGATTGTGTAACAGCATTGTTTACACCTGTAGCAGATTCACTGGCTGCAACAGATCCCATTCTTTGTTTGGAAAGACCAACAAGTTCCCAACATTCATTCTTCAATTGTTGTGCTAGGGTATAACGAGCTTGTATTTCTTGTGTACGTGTGAGATCTAATGCTGTGAATTGGTTAAAACTTGAAGGAGCTTTTAGATTTTCAGGAGAGTCATCTATAAATACTACTCCTCTTTTGCGAGCTTCCAATTCCCATACATCTAATGCATCCTGTGCATCACCATCTTTAGGAATAGGAATATGTCTCAATGACATTAGTTGTACCTTACCTATCTCTTTCTCAAGAAGTTGATAAAGTTGATTCATACAGACATTATATAAGACCTGGAAAGGTTTCATTAGATCTACAAGACTCTTGGCTTCTGTATTCTTTACTTCATAAGTTATTCCTATAATAGGACAATATGGCAGAAGATCATAAGGTTTTAGATGATAAATGTCAGGACCAATCTTATTTCCCTGATACCATTGATTGATCCATCCCCATTCAAGACTCTGTTGTGTAGGGATAGTCTTGCTTTTATAATTCTCATCAACAAGCATAGATTGCTCATTGCCCATCTCATCTATATAGATGATCTTTCCAATTTTCTTTTTAGAGATCCAATATCCTCTAACCACAACATACTTGTATCCAAAGGAAGATACATTAGATGTGAGTCCTAAGAAGTCTTTTAGTCCATCGTTGTTCTCTTTCATCTCACTCTCAATCATCATCCTTGTCTGAAGAACAGCTGGATCAAATGTATCATATTGTACAGAGTCAGCACCTTCAGGTGCACTAGGATTACCTAGATTGGATTCACGAACATTGATAAGTCCATAATCCTGTAGTGATGAACGTAGGTGATCTATCTCTTCTTTTGTAAGATCTGGGAATGTCTCAATGATTTCTGAGAGTTCCATAACATTCACTGTTCCAGCAGCATATGCTCCTTGTGCCCTGCCTGTAGTATCTGAAATAAACTTCCTGTCAGGAGTTGTTAGAAACCATGTATTCTTTGGATTGGCTACCTCAATATTAAATCCTGTCTTAGAGTTGTCTTCATATATATGATAGAACTCCCTGGCTGAGATAAGCATATCTCTAAAGGCATCCTCACTCTTCTCTTTAATATTGAATTCAACCTTGGCACAATTAAGTTGATGGTTGCTCCACTTTTCAGCAATCGATGTATAGGAATCAAGTTGATCTTTTACATCATCCATAGACATTTTTTGAACATCCTCATCACTAATCTCCTGGCCTTCCATTGCAGCTTTCTCCAAGATCTTTTGTTTGGCTTCCTGTAAAACGTATTTCTGAAGGATATCTGTTTTAAACTCTAACTCTTCTGCCTTGGAATTATCATCGTAGGCTTTTACTTTAATACTATCAGGACGTTTAGAGATCTCTCCTACTAACTCATTAACAGGAGTAGTAATAATAGAATACATTTTTACATAGGAAGGAAGCGCAAGATCTGCTTCTAACATCTCTGTAAAACTCTTAACATCACGTTCCTGATAGAAATCCTCTGGACGAAGGATACCTTTCATAAGATCATAGTTCTTTACAAACGTATCACGATTCTTTACATATTCAGAATATGCCTTGTTAGCAAAGTAATCCATTGTGTTCTTCACCCAACTTTCATCCATCTTTTCTTTCTCTGTTTTGAACTGATCTGGAAAGATGTTAAGGTATGCATATCTAATAGTGGCATCCTTTGTGTATCTGATAATAGCCATTATGAAAATAGTTTATGTTTTGGTCTGTTAAATATTCCTCTGGATTCTGCGAATAATTGAGCCTTTGGTCTTTTTGTAAACATCGAGGTTACCCTTGGATCACTCGATCCTCCTACTCGTCCCATGATTGGATCCATTCTCATAGCTTGAGCAATGGCAAGTTCAGCAGCAATGATTCTATCAAAGTTACCATCCTCATCATATTGAATTACTTCCTCAAGGAGAACAGGATCAAATATTTTAGTTATGCCTGTGAGTTCTCGTACAACTACTCCATTGTCATCTTTTTCTGTGTATATGATCTCTTCCATATACTTCTTAAAACAGTTGTGAAGGTAATCAATTATTTTCTGTGCGCTACGATGTATACCATATTCTCTTTTAACAGTTGTATTAGGAACAATTTCCATTAACCACTGAGGTTGTTTCTCCAGATAATGTCCATCTCCTTTGGCTTTCATGTATTCTATGAATGAGATATCATCATTCTCACAGAGAGTACGAGCATTATAATACTTAATTAAATATCTGGCCTGTTCTTCCCATGTATCTTTCTTCTCTGGCCTGGCACAATAAGAAGCCACAAACATATCCTGATACTTCTCACCAGCAATATCATGCATCCTCTTATATATGTATACAGATCCTAAGGAAGAACTATAAGCACTCTGTCCTTGTCTGTAAGGGTCAACTCCTGCAACATACAATCCATAAGGAGGAGATTCTACAGGGAACTCATAAATAATAACAGGAGCATCTTTCTCATCTGAACTTCGTAATGGAAAATTACTTATGGGTTGTTTGTCTGTAAACTCGTGTATAATTTTTTCTCCATCATGTAAAAGAATAACAGGAGTTCCTGTTCTTTCTCTTTCCTGAAGTCTAAACTTCTGACGCTTAGCAGCTTCTGTATCAAAGATATTATTCTGATCTCTTAAGAAACATTCCTCAACTGTCAGAGGATAATACATTTTCTGTTTTAAATAGAGAGCTCTGTCAGGATTTGTCTTTGCTGCAAGTCTTTCCTGTTCTATTAATGCTGTAGCTTTCTCTTTATCAGAAGCATATATCAATATTTTTGAAAGTTCACGATGATCTGGTATTGTTATTCCACGTTCCTGTTCAAGCCATTGATATAAAGGAATCTCCACTTTACAATCCTGTCGATATAATCCTGATAGGAATAACGCACTCTTTGTTTTTGTTCCTTCGTATTCATAAGCCAGAAAGTTATTGGCATCTGGATTGTAGAAGAAGTTCTCTGCATCCCTGCCATTTTCAAATGATCCTCCTGTTCCCACAAGAATAGGAACAGCTCGCCATCCAAACTTTCCTTTAAACGCAGGTTCAGCTGCTTTGAAAGAAGAAGCAAATGGATACTTCCCTACCTCATCCATTATGAATGTCCTTGCTGTAGTTCCTGCTGCAACTTCAGTGTTGCGACCATCGTTTGCATTACGAATGACAATGTAACTCCACACCTCATCATCTCCACTAGGTTTCTTATATCCCAGCCTAATCTGGTTGAGTCTCCATGTCTTATCTAAACGTGGTATATTAATTCCTTCCCACAAATTTTTTAATCCAAAATCCACTTTATCCTTTAAAAGGGAAAGGTCATTGTCATTTCCACATACAATAACATTCTGTGTATTGGCAAACATTATGGCATTCATACCAAAATAGGAAGCTTCCATCTCACTCTTGCCTCCCTGTCTACCTCCAACCTCCATATATCCCTTCTTCTCTATCCTACACTGCTCCAACGCTTCTGCTCTAATCCACTCATTGTCACGTAAATCTGGATAGCTTTCCACCCTAATATCATTTCCATGCTCATCCTGTTGATCAAGCCTTATCTTCCAATGATTCAAATGCCAATACAACCATCCACTAAAGAAAATCCCATTGACAGAAATTCCTCCTTTAATCTTTTCTTCCTCCCATTTAATAAGTTGATTAAACTCATTAGTTCCTGGAGGAGGAAGACTCTTCATATTCCTGAAGAATTCTGTACTCTTGATTTCCATTATCTCTGCATTCTATGTGGCACCTCACCCTTACCTCTGGCTTCTTTTTTGGCTTCCTCTTTTTCACGAAGTGTATTCACTACTTCCAAAAGAGAAAGATAGTTCTTCATTGTATCCTGAATAAACTTTCCCTGTTGCTCTATAGAAGCAACAACCATAGGCATTGTTCCTCCCCTGGCTGTTGGTTTCCATTCAATTCGATCCTTCAGAGCTTCAAAAGGATTGGCATTTATATATCCCCTCCATGTCAGAAGTTGTTGTTCAGCCCAATCCAACTCTGTAGAAATGAATATACTTTTCTTTGCTACTGCCATGTTAGTGTTTAATTATATCATTGAACATCTCATCAATCGATGTTATATAATTCTTATTCTCTTGTATAAGATCATTCACCTCATTCATAAGCTCAAAGATCTTCTCCTCATTATATAAAATCTGACGTTGTTTGTCTCTCTTATACATAAAATAGCTTTCCATAGGAGTCTTACTTTCAAGTAATCCAGTAATAACCTCACATCCTCCATTAGGACTGCAAGAAGGAATCTCTCCCTCACTTTCACTGTGTAAGTTTTTCATAGCTTATAGTTTTAATCCTGAAGCCAAAACTGTCAACTTCTGTACAGCTGGAGCAACAATCTTCATCAATAAATTGTTGATTAACTCATTTGCTTTGTCTCTATTTGCTTGTGCAATATTCTCTGTAGCAGCCAATGCTGCCAGTTCTCTAATCGTTGCAAAAGCATCCTGTGTGTGTGCATTATTTACGCTCATATCAATTTAATAATTGGTTTATATCATCATCCGTAAGAATCTTCCTTAACACTTGTGGCTTATTGTTATCATCAACAGGAACATTCATATATTCTTCTTCAACAAATATTCCCACATGATCAATCCTCTCACCAACATTCCCTACAATATCAATATAACAAACTCCCGAATTATAAAGATCCAGAAGCAAATCAATAAATGACTCCAAAGGAATCTTCTTCAATCTAACCTGGTTATTCATTGTCATCAATATTTAATGAATCTTCTTCTTCCTCTGTAATAACAGCATCCCATCTCTTAAGCTCACATCCATGTGAAAGACATTTGGTTTTAGCAATCAAAGGACATCCACAATTTGTACAATGTTCATATAGATCATTAAGCCATGTATGTTGTGGAGCATTAACAGAATTATATTCACACTTCCTGCAAATAGCCATTCTCTCTTCAGAGACCTGTTTAATCTTTTCCCTTAGCTCCTGTGGAGGAATCAAATGGTTTCTCCATCCCTCTACAATATGTGACCAATTAATCTTCATTTACCTTCAGCTTTAATACCTTGATATTCAAATTCGTACCATCCAATTTAGCCTGTGTATTCTTCCTTTTCTGCTCTGTCAAAGGGCCTGAGAGTAGCTCCTCCAAATATCGCTTACTATTCTTATACTTCTGCATTGTTCTCACAGCCTTCGTACTGTTAAATAGAAATCTCCCAAATCCAGAAAGTTCAACACTACTCACTGTTCTCATAGCTTCAATCATTGCATTAAACTCATGATTGACAACAGCTTCAATCGTCTTCTCAGGCACCATCAACGACACAGCCATCTTACGAATTATAAACTGTTTAACAGAAAGTGAAATAGGCTTATCCATGTACCAAATTTATTTCCAATTTAATATTCAAACCAAAATTCAACTGTATAACAGGAGCAAGCTTAATCTTCCCCCCATCCTTTACAAATATCCCCATCTTCTTTAACTTGGAAACAATATTAGAAATTGTAGGACTTGAGCTATTATACTTCTTACAAAACTCCTCCTTCACATTAGCATAAGACATGTTCCCTCGTACAGCAGTGTAAGCCATCAACTGTACCTCTCTCTCTGTGAGCTTCAAATTATTCAAAGCAGAAAGCACATTATAATACCTCTCCGCTAATACATAATTGTCCTCATTCTGGAAGCTTAATTTTTGTAAAATAATCTTGTTGGCCATTATTTAGTTTTATCTCTTACAAAGATATAACAAATTTAATTATTTTTTACCATGATAAATTTGGGAAAAAGAATTTATTCCTGGAGATAAGAAATAGTTTTTTGATTTTTTAATCTTCCTGGTTAGAAACTCCCCCCTAAGACTGTAG
>Ga0194039_1001289_pt1 | contig 13598 bp, 10 predicted proteins | sample JunL228m_MetaG_FD_148679 | JGI IMG/M metagenome (GOLD analysis project Ga0194039, IMG submission 148679) | Anoxic zone freshwater microbial communities from boreal shield lake in IISD Experimental Lakes Area, Ontario, Canada - Jun2016-L227-8m | ecosystem: Environmental > Aquatic > Freshwater >...
CTTCATATCCAGCACAAAGACCATCTCGTTGATGGAGTCAAAGAGTGTCTGGAGGTTGACAGAAACGTTTTTTACCTCCTCTTCCGCGATCATCCGCTCGACGGTGGTGCCAAGTTCCCGACCGATTGCGATGAGGACCTGTTTTTCATCGGCTGAAATAGTGTACCGTTTAGTACTTGCAACATTGAGTGCACCGATTACCTTATTTTTTGAGACAAGGGGGATACTTGCCAATGAGAGGAAATGGTATATTTTTGCAAATTCCGGGGACAGTTCCTCGAAATGTTCGGTAATGATCGGCTCGTTCCTGGTAAACAGGGTATCATACGGCGGGGCATCAATCGGTATTGAGCGACTTTTTTCAACAAAATCTACAGGGAGATTTTTAGTGTGATGGAGGGTTGCTGTCTTTTCTGCCTTGTTGATGAGGTAAATTCCACCCCCATCGAAGTCAAGCAACTCCAGCGCCCGGTCAAGCGTGCCCCTGAACAGTTGCTGGAGCGTATCAGCCTGGTTCGCGGTGATAATGACCTCGTTAAGAATTGTAGTAATCTTTGCAGATTCTTTTAATGATTCGGCAATTAATTTGCGGTGCTCAATCTCTGTCTTCAATTGGAGGTTGGCTAAGAAAAGGTCCGCAGTCCGCTCTATTACCTGCAGTTCGAGGTCGTTATGTGCGGTTATCAGCGCATCTTCGGCCTTCTTGCGCTCTGTAATGTCAGTTAAGAAGTTGAGTGTGGCGGGACGGCCTTCCCAGTCTATTGCAACGGCGCCGAGATCAACCCATTTTATGCCTCCCTCCCTGGTGATCAGTTGTATCGAATAGTGTGGGAAATATTCCTCATGCTCCCCCTTCAGCAGCCGGGAATAAATTCTCATCATACTGTCGTGGTGAGAGGGATGAATATACGAAAGGAACGGAATAGTCAGAAGTTCCTCTTCCGAATAACCGGTGAGCTCAATTAATCGTGGATTGATCAGACGCAGTTTATCGTCCTGGGCCACCACAATTGCTTCACCTGCATGTTCGAACAGGTGCCGGTATTTATTTTCACTCTCGGCAAGCGCTTCTTCTGCCTGTTTCTGCCGGGTCATATCCCGGAACGAACTGATGAGGGAGAACTGACCGTTGACCTCAATCGACCCCCCGCTGATAGAGACTGGTACCCGCCTGCCATCGCGGGTGATTACCACGGAATCGACGCTGTCGTTCATTCCATCCAGGATCTTCCTGAAATTTTCCATGGTCGCGCAACGGACATCTTCGGGATAGAGGGCATCGACCCGCAGGGAGAGAAGTTCCTCACGGGAATAGCCTGTCAGGACTTCTCCTTTCCGGTTGCAGTCAGTGATCACCAGGTTTTTTTTGTCGGTGACAAAGAGTGCATCGCTGCTCTGTTCAAACAACGTACGGAATCGCTCCTCGCTCTCTTGAATGGCTTCTTCTACCTGTTTTCGTTTGGTAATATCCCGGCAGAGGGTGAGGATCTGCATTGTTTCACCGGATTGTAAGGCCGCGGCATTGATCTCGATTGGGACAATTGTACCGGTTGTACTCACATAATCGATCTCCAGGTTATGGATGAACCCGTCCTTCATACACTGGCTGACCGCCTCCGCGTTCCTGTCTTTCTCGTATGCAGCAGTCCACTCGAGAACACTCCTTCCAGCAATCTCCTCAAGGTTCACATGGCCGGTCAGGTGGACATACTCCAGGTTTGCATCCAGTACCCGGCCCTGGTCGTCAAGGATCACAAAACCGGTGCCGGTAGTGTCGACCAGCGTGCGGTACTTTTCTGCGGTCTCCCGCAGCGCCTGCTCGGGGTCCCTGATATCCGCGATATTGCTGATTGCCATCCGTACCGCTGTTGGCACATCGCCAAAGCCGGTGAGCCGTACGCTTTCCAGTCGTGCTGGGAAGACCGACCCATCCCCCCGTTTGATCATGAGGGTAGTAGTCAGCCTATTCTCATGGTTTAGCACATCTGTAAAATACTGGTCCCAAAACTCAAGATCTGCTGGGGCGACCAATTTCCCAAACTGTGCCATCTGCAGTTTGTCGCGGTCAATTCCGAGGAGAGTTGCACCGGGATAATTCACCTGCGTAATCGTTGCGTTGCAGGCCAGGGTGAAATAGCCGACCGGAGCGAATTCGTAGAGGTCAAGGTACTGGTCCCGGGACTCTTCGAGCTGGTGCTGAACGGATCGGAGTGCCTCGTTCTGCATCTCCAGTTCTCTCTGGGTCTCCCGGAGTTCCTCTTCTACCCGCATCTGCCTGGTGATATCCCGGAACGAACCGATGAGCAGGACCTGGCCATTCACCACTACCCGTCCGCCGGTGATGGAGACCGGTACCCGCATGCCGTCGCGGGTGATTACCACGGAATCGACGCTGTCGTTCATTCCATCCAGGATCTGCATGAAATTTTCCATGGTCACGCAACGGACATCTTCGGGATGGAGGGCGTCTACCCGCAGGGAGAGGAGTTCCTCACGGGTATAGCCAGACAGGATTTCGGCTTTCTGGTTGCAGTCGGTAATCCCAAAGGTCTTCGGATCGGCAACGAAGATAGGATCTGATCCCTGTTCAAACAACATGCGGAAACGCTCCTCACTCTCACGAAGTGATTCTTCAGCGTGCTTGCGCCCGGTGATATCCCGTACTACCGATACCACTACTCGTTTTCCCATGAACCCGATCACGTGGGCATTAACCTCTACCGGAAGTACGGTCCCGTCCTTTCTCCGGTGCTCAGTCTCGAAGATCGCGTGACCGGTTGAGTTTAACTCTCCAATAATCTTGCTGAAAGGCCGGTTGTGATACCCGGTGACAAAATCAAGTGGCCCGTGCTCCAGCATCTCTTCACGGGTATACTGCAGCATCAGGCAGGCAACTTTGTTTACTTCGATGAATTTCCCGGGCTTCCCACCAGGTCCTGTCTCGTGGATATGGACTCCATCATTTATATTGTCAAAAATACCCCTGAATTTTTCTTCGCTCTCTCTTTGCGCCGCCTCGATCCGCCGGATATCAGAAATATCGCTGATTGCCACCCTGGCCGTCGTTACGCCGCTGATGCTGGTAAACCTGACCCCTTCCAGGTGGGCAGGGAAGGTTGATCCATCCCCGCGTGTAACCTCAAGGGTAACAGACTGTTTATTGTCCTTCCGGAAAAGGTCGACAAAATACCGGTGCCAGTGATTGGCCTCTTTCTCCGCGAAAAATTTCCCGAACCGTACTGTTAAGAGGTTACTCCGCGGTACGCCAAGAAGTGTCGAAGCAGTGAGGTTCACAAACGTGATGATGCCCTTGTCACTCAGCGTGAGGAGAGCGACAGGGGCAAAATCATACAGGTCCAGGAACTTGTCCCGCGACTCTTCAGCTTCCAGCCGGGTCCTCCGGAGCTCTTCCGCCTGGGTCTCAAGTTCGACCTGGTATACCTGCAATTCGTGGATGAGTTCATCGGGGGTCTGGCCTTCTAATTCTGGAGAACTCTTCGGGGTGCGTGCGAGCTGTTCCTCTGCATCATCCCGTATTGTCCGGGTGTGGTCCGCAATTGTTACATCCCGTTCCGTCTTCTTTTTTGAAGGCATTTTTAGTCCTCCTTTTCTCCCGGCTCCCGGGGCGAAATAGTCCAGGGAGGTTACTATAACCGGAGATTAGGACAGTAGTGAGCTAACCCGCCTAGTATTGAAATCCATTCGATTGCTGCTTTGAGTGCACGCAGGGTTGTATTTATCACCGGGATCTCATTGATACCCGGCCTTGTACCCCAATAGTCGCTGATAGTTAAAATAATATTGTTAATTTCAAAAATTGAAATTGTTGCCCCACGCAGGATACGTATCACTATCGGTCTCTGTCGGATTTCCATGATCAGAATGGGCTGGGACACGACGGTGATACATCACGCCCCCTTCGGCAACGTAATCCCGGACCGTGCCCTCTTCCCCTGCCCGATGGTTTCGCGGATCGTGATGCTAGTTGGAAGAGCTCAATACATCGTAGACCAAAAAAAGCTCAACACATCGTAGACCTCATATGCTCAGTTAAGGTCCATAACATCGTATACCTTGCTGACAAAAATGGAGTTAAAAATTGGCTTATCACCATTCTGATTTGGTAACTATGAAATTGTAAAAATGAGTTTATGGGGCTCCGCCCCAAACCCCGATGAAGAGAGTTCCACCGCCCCCGAAGGACGCCCCGGCGGCGGTTCAGTGGGTGTTGACGCGATTGTTCATAGTATTCGCATTTTTTTAGGGCTATTTTCAAATTCTAATGTTTGAATGCCGTTTTATTTCATTTGTTGATATCCAATGTTCATGTTATCTACCGACACAAAACAACGAAGAAGCAAAAAGTTCACTCCTATCGTGTACCGTTTCTTTAATCCCGTAATCTAATCGGTTTAGCTCATGAACAACCATATTTTCATCGTTATATGCTATGACGAGTAATTCTTTCTTGGTATCAATTGTCGCCCAACAGTATTCACCGATATATTCTCCTCCGACGTGAAATCGCTCATTAAATATGCTCACATTCCCCTTACCATCCACCATTCTGATACAATGGATCTTGCCAGCAACCAAGGGAATGTTATTCACATCAATCTCTAAATCAGGCCGCAAAATTCGTTTGGGGCCTATTGATTTCAGGTCTGTCTCTTGTAATTTTCGCTCATTAAATTTATTCTGCCTGGCGTAGAAGATCTTAGATTTAACCCGAATATCCTCTAGATCAGTGAATGTTTCCTGTTTCCAAAACAGCCGGTCAAATCCCTTGTTAAACTCTTCAATCGTACCATTCATCCAAGGCTTGGCCGGGGCAATGAACACTATCTCGATCCCAATATACAGGCACAATCTGACGAATCTGCTGAACGACCTTGGATGTTTATAGTCCCCGGCAAAAGACATCCCGTTATCTACCTGTAGATATCTGGGTATTGGATGACATTTCCAATAATCCAAGAGGAATTTCATCGCGTTGTCCATACTTTTTTCGATGTATTGATTTCCAGCGACTTGACGTCCAACTACATCTTTGAGGTGGATTGAATTTATCGCCCCGAATCCTTTGATATGTCTTGGACCGACAAAATCTATCTGGTGCATCTCGTCAATAAATTCGAGCTTGAGTAGGGTGTACCGTCCTTTAGATTTAACCCTCTTATATCGCTCTTTCGTGTTTACACGCAATTTATTGCGTTTGATGATTCGCTTAATTGTGGATTGGGAGGGAATATCCTGGGGAATGTACCCCAGTTCTTCCATTCGAAATTTGATTGACTCTGATCCCACAAAAGAATATCGAGTGGAGTCTTCAGTTCCGTCTATCAATGATTTCCTGATTGCAACGACGGCAGTTTCTATTCGTTCATCGATTTTTTTGCGTATTGTACGAGGTCTTTTTGGAAGATCTTTATACCATTCATCATTGCCGGTTCGGTATCTCTTCCACCATTTCATGAACCAAGGTTTAGATTTGCCAAGGCTGCTGTAGATTTCTACTGATTTTTCTCCTTCAATATGTCGTTTTATAGCTGCGATTCGTTCTTCTTCGTAGATCTCTCTCATCGTGCTCTTCCGAAAGAGCATTGAAATGCGGCCTATATCGTTGGAGGTATACGATGTTATGAATCTTGATCATCAATATGAAACAGTCTACGATGTGCTGAGCCTTTCCAGCTAGTGAAGGACAGGATCTCACGTGAAAGGGTTAAATCCATACCGGTGTTATTGCTTAAGCCCCGTTCGAAGATCTTCTCCTTCTCTTCAGCAATGACACCTTCGCCATCGTCTTCGCGCACCACGACATAATCGCCATCGCGTTCCTCAACACAGGACCGGAGCATTGTATCCGGAGGATGAACAATATCCCGATTTCAAAAAAAGTCAGAAATCCCGGTATGAATGTCTCCGGTGTTCGACTTCGAGCACATGGATGATTAGCACATCGTCATGAATTGATAGCAGGACTCGTACATCCTTATGGACCCTGAGTGAGTATATCGGATGCCTGGGGTTCGAAGCTTTCATTTTTTTGATGAAATGGTATGGGGCTTTTTTCAACTCATGGATAGCCAAAACAACTTCACGAGCAATTTCCTTTGAAAGTTTTTCAAGGTCACGATCCGCACGGGGGGTATACTTGATGGCATATGGACTCATTCAACCCCATATTTCTTCATGATATCAGATTCAGGGATCATTTTCCCCTGCCGTATTTCATCAAGAGCTTCTTCGAGACCTTTAATAGCGTCTTCACTTAATGACTCTTCATCAACTGCAAGGAGGACCAGACGTTCGATAACATCGTTATAGGATTCCTTTGGATGTCGTTTTAAGGAGTTCAGCTGGTCTTTTAGATCTTCTCTGATATAGATGGAAGTTGCTGCCTGCATAGTAATGCTACTATGCACCTATAGGTAATAAATATGAGCACCCGGCATCTGGTATCCAGCTTGCAAATGGATACGTACCTCCGGACCATCTGCCTTATTTTTCATCGTTATCAGTCCTGGATTCCATTATCCTTTCTGCCTGGCGCCATATCCCCTTCAGCACCACCATTTCGAATCGTGCTCCTTTTCCAGGCTTGCCTGTCTCACGGATCGTGATGCAGGTACTATCGGGGATCTCACTGCAAAGATGAGACCCCGTAACCTTCCGCATGTTCTTCATCAGCAATACGGTCCGCTTATACTCTCTCGATCACCCTTTACATCTCAATTAAGTCTATCCTTTCTAACAGCATTTTGGCCTCTTCTTCATTGTTTGCCGTTGCCACGCATTTACCGTCAGCATAGATTTCTCACACGGCGTTCTTTTTGGTCGTCCAGACCGTCATTTCCACAGCCCTTTCGGCACGGTGATCTCGAACCGTGCCCCCTTCCCGGGTTCACCGGTCTCGGTTATAGTCATACCTGACAGGGCAAGAAATTCGTGGACAAAGAATAAGTCGAATTTTCCTTCTCCTGCGACAATCCGCTCAAATATCTGTTGCTTTTCACCGGGAGGGATGCCCACACCATCGTCCTCGCAGATGAGCGTGACACCCTCCGCGGACTTCTTGCAGGAAAATGATATGCAGGTAGTTTTCTTCCCATGTGTTACCGCATTATCTGCGAGTATAGCAATTACCCGTGATATCAGGGGGTCGGAATAAATACTGAGCTCGTGGAGGTCGGTGTGTAAGGATACCCCGGTGACGGGTGGGATGGAAATCCCGCGGATAGTCTTTTCCATGTCATGCCACCCGGGCTTATTGTCCCCTATATTCTGGTAATCCTTGGTATTGTTAATCAGGTGGTGGATAGTCCCAAGGAGGTTTTTTTCTTTTTGGTAGAAGGCCTGCCGTTCTTCCTCGGTCTTTGCTATCGGGATAATATCCACAATCCCCCGTAGTGCGGTGACTTTGTTCTGGATATCCTGGTAAGCCACATCATTCATGAGTGCCAGCTTGGCGTTCGTCAGGCGAATGGTAGCCTCCACCCGTATTCGCTCTGCATTTTCTCCTTCGAGCTGCCGGACCGTTTCGGCGAGCTCTTCTGTCTGCTCCCTGACCCTTTCTTCAAGTTCCAGGTTCATTTTTTTGATCTCCTCTTCCGCTTTTCTTCGCCCGGTGATGTCTTTTGAAGAGCAGATTGCAGAAATTACCTTCCCACCAGTGTTTTTAATCGGGGTGATCGTGGTCATATAATACCGGTCACCATCTGCCCCGGGGACATCTCCCTCCATAACCCCCGATTCTCCGGTCCTAAAGACCTCGTCCAGGATCGCGAAACGCTTCCCTGCCTCTTCCTTTGGGAAGGTCTCCCAAATGGTACTACCGGTTATCACCCCGGCCGGCTTCCCTAACCATTCTGCCAGGGCACGGTTAGCATACGTATACTGGCCAGCGGCGGTGAACGAAAAGATGGGATCGGATGATTCCTCAATAAGAATGCGGTATTTCTCCTCGCTCTCCCTCAACGCTTCCTCTGCCTGCTTGCGCTCGGTAATATCGCGTGTCACCCCGATAAGCACCTCCTGGTCATTCCAGGTACCCTTCGAGATCCTCGTTTCTACCTCGATACGGGTACCGTCTTTTGCGAGGACCGGCACCGGGCAGGAATGAACAATTCCCGCAATCATGCCCTGCACATTCCTTAATGCTTCGTCCTGTCGTTCCGGTACGTGGAGGAAAAGAACATTTTTGCCTATCAGCTCCTGTTCCGTATACAACAGTCGCTGTTCCACGGCACCGTTCACTTTCAGGATATGGCCCTGCATATCGAGGATAAAGACCATCTCTTCGATCGAGTTAAACAGGGTCTCGAGGTTATATGCCGACTTTTTCGCCTGATCGAATGCAGTTAACCGGCCGAACGTACTGCCGAGTTCCTGTCCGATTGTAAGGAGGATCTGTTCTTCTTCCCCGGATATCTCGTACCGTTCCCTGCTGGCGACATTCAATGCACCGATAACATCCCCCCGTGACACGATGGGAATACTGGCGAGCGAAAGGAAACCGGACTTAATCGAGCGCCCCTTGTCTATGTCATCATAATTGGCACTGATAATTGGCGTACCCCTGGAAAACAGGGTGTGGTACGGTGCTTCGACGGTGGATATCGTCATGACTTCTTCAAGGAAGGCATTGGATATATTTTTGTAATGGGCGAGGGTCGCGGTCTGTCCACCGGGATCTACAAGGTAGATACCACCAGAATCAAAATCCAACAGGTGCATCGTTTCATCAAGAACTTTTATGAGGACATCGGCCAGGTCTTCCGCATTGTTTGCCGTGGTGATGACCTTATAGAGGATTGAACGAGTTTCTGCCTGCCGTAGCTGCTCTTCCTCCATCTGCCTGAGATCGGTGATATCAGTGACCGCAATACGGACCGCCGTCATCCCATGATTGCCTGAAGTTCGGAGGGCTTCCAATTGGGCAGGAAATGCGGTGCCGTCCTCCCGTCTCATGAGGAGATGGTGGCACGTTAGTTTCTGCCCCTGCTGCAGCACAGCCTTAAAATACCTGTCATAAAATTCCAAATCTTTTTGGGCTACATAGTTCCGGAACGGTGCTTTAACCAGGTTGCTCCGCTCAATCCCGAGGAGTGTAGCACCTGCGAGGTTCACCTCTGTTATCAGCGCCTCGTCGTTGAGTGAGAAATAGCCAATCGGGGCAAAATCGTACAGTTCAAGGTACTTGTCCCGGGATTCTTCGAGCGCTTCCTCGACCCTCCTGCGCTTCGTGATGTCCCGGGCCGCTGCAAATACACCTAATACCACCCCCTTCTCATCACGGTAGACTGATGCACTGTAGAGTACCGAAATTGTGCTACCATCCCGGTGTCGCAGTTCAAGGGGATAATCCCGGACCGTCCCCTCATTGAATACCTTCCGGTACCCGGCCCGGGCGTTCTCTGCTTCGGTGAAATAATCGGAAAAGTCCGTACCGAGAAGCTTATCCCGCAAGATGCCTGTCGCCTTCTCCGTCGCATTATTGACATCGGTAATGGTACCGTCCTTGCCGATGGTGACCAGCGGGTCGACACTTGCCTCGATCAGGGAGCGGTTGTACTCTCCTGCACGCTGCAGGGCCTGTTCCATCTCTAAACGGCGGGAAATATCCCTGAATGTGCCTTCAATGCTTGCCGGGTTCCCTGCGGTATCGAAAATGATATGTGAATTAACTGATAAATGGACCGGCCAGCCGGCCCGGTGTTTCAGGGTGACCTCATAATCGTGGACAGATCCATTTTTCCGCAAATCAGAAAGGAATTTTTTCCGGTCTTCCGGGTGCAGGTAGTAATCTGTTATCGGTGTACCGATAAGTTTGTCCGGCGCCCACCCGAGGAGGTTCTGGCAGGAGGGGGAAATAGCAACAATAGCACCTTCCATGTCAGCATGGTAATAGATATCGTCCAATGTCTCGAAGATCCGCCTGAATTTCTCCTCGCTTATCTTCAGTGCCTCAATCTGCCAGATATCTGTAATGTCACTGACCGCGATACGGACGGTTGTTACCCCGGAATTGCCGGTGGTACTGACGCCCTCCAGCCGGGCAGGGAACAGGGTACCATCACCCCGCCTGAACGTGAGCCTGCAGACCTCTTTTTCAGCGGTGTCCAGGATATTGCGGATATACTGGAGATATGGGAAAGCATCTTCTTCCGCAATGAATGTGCTGAACCGTTTCCTGAGCAGGCGGTTCCGTTCCACGCCGAGGAGTTGCGCGCCCGTGAGGTTCACATCAGTGATTAAGCCCTTGTCACTGATTGAAAAATAGCCGAGCGGAGCAATATCATACAGGTCAAAGTACTTGTCCCGGGATTCGGCGAGCGCCAGCTGGGCCTCCCTGAGTTGCTTTGCCTGCATCTCAAGTTCGACCTGGTGGACCTCGAGTTCATGGACGAGTTCCCGCAGATTCTTCCTTGCGAGAACGGTTGGAGTCGCCGGGGGACCGCCGAGTTTCTTTTCAGCTGCATCCCGCATCGCCCGCTTACTGTCCCCGTTTGTTACGTCCCGTTCTGTCTTCTTTTCTGCAGGCATTTTCGTTCTCCTTTCCTGCCGGCTCCCGGGCAGAATACTCCAGGAAGGGCACTAAAACCGAAAGATGAGATAGTAGTATATATAGCAAGAAGGGTATTAAAATTCATTTCCTCGCTATTCTTCAGTTCACGCAGGTCTGTTATAGGTAACAGGGATCTCACGTTACCTTGGCTTTATATATAAATGGTCGTTGATAGTTAAAAGCAACACTACTAATTTCAAAAATTGAAATTATCGCCCCCAACCGGAGCGCATCCCCGATCGCCCTGTTTGGAATTCCAGGGTCAGAAATAGGTTGGGGTTCGACGGAGGAACATCATGACTTCTTCGGTACTGTCATCCCGGACTGTGCCCTTAGCCAAGGCTTTCCGGATTCATTAGTGTCGCTGATGTTTGAGGGCCATAGGAATTCCCGGCCCCCACTTCGATGACGATGATTTTTGGATGTGCTTTGGAAAGGGAGGCTGAGCTGGTTGACGTAGCGCTGCCAATGGTACCCGACCTTGAGAATCGTCTGCCTGGAGATTCGTTTGGCTATTGGCAATACGGGTTTCGGCATCGGCATTGACGTCACCCATGAACAGGGATGAAACACTTCCGTAGGTCATCTTCAGGACGATGGAGTTCTGGTTGACGTCGTCCGAGAAGGTGGCGGTTGGGTTGAGGACCGAATGGGTAAGGCCCGTGTCCGGGTTGATCGTATCTCATGGTGGGGCATTAAGGTGACCAGGGGCAATATGGGAACCGGCAAATCCTGCGTTTATGGAGGCGTATATGGGACTTTTGGAAAGGGGTAACCCCCAATAAAGGCCAGATATCGGTTGGATCTGACGAAAAACGGCCAATTTAGCCTTATCTGCCATCCAACCCCATCGGAGCCAGATGCGGGCGATTTAAACGAACGAGAACGGATTTTACAAGTCGGGGTGGGGTGTATATACCCCGTTAGCGGTATCGTTTCGATAATTCGGGCGTATAATAGAGGGATTTTCCCGATTTTGGGGTTATCGACAGGTAAGAACGGGGTACCCGCAGATATTGTTGGATGACTACCTGGATCCCGGAGATTCCGGATACGTTTAGCTTTTCGGACTATTGGCTCATGAGTTGGGAACTGGCCGATGAGCTTCGGTTTGAGAAGTCTGGCTGGGATTGGGGCGACTACGGATCTTGGTTATGTGAATTCGATCGGTAAGGACCGGGATGGGCAACGGGCGGTTCAAAATCGGGGAGGACGTGCGGTGGCGCTCGTTCGCGAAGACGTTTGATGTGGTGGGGTAAGGGGGCGATTTTTTTGGTTGTTGAATGATTTCGGGATATTGTTGTGTAACAACTGCGGAAAGAGATTCACTCTTCTGTATCGGATGAATCCGGTGGCTGGACCCTTTACGAGTATCCGGTTTCTGGGTGGTCTGTCCAACAATTATCCCAGCGGATTGGGCGGGCCCCCATGGACGCCGAAGCGCCTTTCGGGGTGTGGATGGCCCTGAATATTTCACCCACCGTCTCCGCATCTATTCCTTCCGATTCAGGGGGCAGGAGGTTCTTCACAAGCATCTCAATGCACTCCCTTGATTCTGCGGCGAAAAGTGCCCGGTATTGTTCAAATTCAGACATGGCGGCTCCGTTGGAGTGTGCTCCTGGAAGGGGGGTCTGGCTTTTCGTCAATGTTGAACTGGCAAATCACGGTGTATAATCTGGCATTCCGGACATACTTTAAAAAAACCAAAATTTGTTTATTATTAAGGAGGAGACTACCGTCGCCGGCCCCATACTGCGATTCCTACCGTCAGAACGATGGCGCCTATCGGTGCATACAAGAGCAGGGCGGATTTTGTCTGCTGATGGGGTTGAATTGGAGTAGCAGATGTTTGAACTGGAGGCGCGGAGGTTTGTGGTGTCAGGTTTTGCTTTTGAAGTGCGATATTCCGCGCCTCCAGTACTGTGGTTACCTCGACTGCAGTCAAATTGGGTTTTGTGGTAAGCGCATTATCATAGGATGCAACTGCTTCGGTATATCTGCCGAGGGCACTCAGCGCACGTCCGCGGTTAGACCACACTTCGGAGTCGATTCGACCACTCATCGCATGATTATACGCTGTCAGCGCTTCGTCATATCGACTTAAATTGTAAAGTACATTTCCTTTGTAGTTCCATGCATAGGAAGAATTCTGGTTAACTGCAAGGGCTCGATTAGATGTAACAAGCGCCTCATCATATCGTCCCAGAGCATCAAGTGCACACACCTTGTTTTCCAATGCATTGATAAAATCCGGGTTTTGTTCGAGAGCTTTGTTGTACGCTGTAAGTGATTCACTATCACGACCAAGCTCATGAAGGGCAACCCCTTTGTCATTCAATGCATCGATATAATTCGGGTCGATTTCAAGAGCTTTGTTGAATGCGGTGAGTGCTTCGTCATATCGAAGTAACGTGTTAAGTGTATTCCCTTTACTTTTCCATACATAGATTGATCTCGGATTGATTTCGAGAGATTTGTTGTACGATTTCAGCGCTTCTTCATATCGATCGAACCTGCTAAATATAAACGCTTTTTCGCTCCATGTACCTGCCGAATTCGGATCGATTTCGAGAGATTTGTTGTACGATTTCAGCGCTTCGTCTTCTCGACCTAACTTCATAAATGTCCACCCTTTGTCGGTCCATGTACCTGCCGAATTCGGGTTGAGTTCGAGAGTTTTATTGAACGCTGCAAGTGCTTCGTCATATCGAACAAGCCTATGAAGGGCATTCCCTTTACCGTTCCATGCATCCGCATAATTCGGGTCGAGTTCGATGGTTTTATTGAACGCTGCAAGCGCTTCATCATATTGACCTGCGAAATAGGAAGAATTTCCTTTCTCGTACCAGTCTGTGGCAGGAGTAGCGGATACTGGAGATATCCACAACGCTGCTATGCTTAAAAGGACAAGCAGCAGGGTCCATTTCTGCCATGAAATACTAAAGAGTGTAAACAAACGAACCATTCTGTCACCTTTCAGATTCAATTATTCTCCTATAATATCTCCATTATTTGGTCAGGTCCATTC
>Ga0194039_1001291_pt1 | contig 13594 bp, 10 predicted proteins | sample JunL228m_MetaG_FD_148679 | JGI IMG/M metagenome (GOLD analysis project Ga0194039, IMG submission 148679) | Anoxic zone freshwater microbial communities from boreal shield lake in IISD Experimental Lakes Area, Ontario, Canada - Jun2016-L227-8m | ecosystem: Environmental > Aquatic > Freshwater >...
CTGAGCCCGTTCAATGCGTTCCAGTTCCTGCAGGGGCTCGAGACGCTGCCGCTGCGGATCCGCCAGCACTCGGAAAACGCGCTCGCCGTCGCAAAGCACCTGAAAAGCCACCCCTCGGTCGTCTGGGTCACCTATCCCGGGCTCGAGGACTCGTCGAACCACGCAACCGCCGCAAAGTATCTCAAAGGCGGGTTCGGCGGCATCGTGGGCTTCGGGATCAAAGGCGGACTCGAGGCCGGAAAAAAATTCATCAACTCGGTGAAGCTGTTCTCGCACCTGGCGAACATCGGCGACGCGAAGAGCCTCGTCATCCACCCGGCCTCGACAACCCACCAGCAACTGACGGCCGCCGAGCAGGAGACGACCGGCGTCACGCAGGATTACATCCGCCTCTCGATCGGCATCGAAAACATCGCCGACATCCTCGAGGACATCGACCAGGCGCTGGCTGTAGCCGGCGGGAAAAAGGCCGCAAGCCACTGAGCTGACACCACCGGGCTTGCCTGGTGCGAATGGGGCGTCGCCTGTTTCGCACTGGCAAGCAAACCGCTTTTCTATGAATTTGTTTTCAGCAAGCTGACGGCGGTCAACAGGAAGAACGCATCCATGCCAAAAAAATCAAGCGGTCGCGCAGAGCCGGCGGTTTCCCATGCGGAAGCCGCTTCCGCGGGCGGAGTCGGCCGCGTCCGCACGCATTTTTTTGAGCACAAGGGCGCGGCGTTCGAGCTGCGGTGCGGGGCGGTGCTCGACGGGTTCACGCTCGCGTATGAGACGTATGGCCGGCTGAACGCCGCGCGGTCGAATGCGATCCTCGTCTTTCATGCGATGACCGGGAGCCAGCACGCGGCGGGGAGGAATCCGGATGTCCCGGGTCTTGACCGACGCTGGACCGAAGACCTCCACGAGGGGTGGTGGAACGACTTCATCGGGCCCGGCAAGGCGCTCGACACCGACAAGTTTTTTGTCATCTGCGCGAATTACCTCGGGGGATGCTACGGCTCGACCGGACCCGCTTCGATGAACGGCCGGCGACGCTGGGGGGCGGATTTTCCGGTGATCCGGATGGCCGACATCGTGGACTCGCAGATCAAGCTCCTCGACCACCTCGGGATCAAGGTTCTGCACGCGGCCGTCGGCGCATCAATCGGCGGATACCTGTGCCTGAGCCTCGCCACCCGGCATCCGGATCGCGTGAGGATCCTTATCCCGATCGCCTCGGGCCCCGAGACGACCGTGCTCCAGCGGCTGATGAATTTCGAGCAGATCACCGCGATCGAGCTCGACCCGGCGTTCCGCGGCGGCGCCTACGACCCGAGGCGCCCGCCCCGCGACGGGCTCGCCGCCGCCCGCCGGATCGCGCACAAAACCTTCGTCTCGCTCGAAGACCTCCACGCGAGGGCACGCGGGGACGTGACCGACCATGGATCGCCGTTCGGATGGTACGAGATGAACCATCCGGTGGAATCGTATCTTTTCCATCAGGGCCTCAAGTTCGTGAAGCGGTTCGATGCGAACACCTATCTGCGGATCCTCGATGCGTGGCAGTGGTTTGATCTGGTGGCCGAAGCCGGCGGGGACGACGACATCTTCTCCCGCTGCAGGGATCACCGGTTCCTCGTCTTCAGCATCGATTCCGACGCCTCGTTCCCGCCCGCCGAGCAGGGCCACCTCGTGAAAACGCTCGAAGCCGCCCGCGTGCCGGTCACCTGGATCACCGTCCACTCCGGAAAAGGCCACGACTCGTTCCTGCTCGAGCCTGCCCTCTTCACTCCCCACATCGCACAAATCCTCGGGCGTCTTTCCTTTTAAAAAATGAGGCCGGGGAGCTGCTCCCCCCCGACCCCTACCACACTCAGGAAAAAATCACACGAACGCTTCGGCTTTCGGCCTCTCTTTTTTGCCGAGAGCTTTGCGGAGCTTGAGCAGCGCGATGTTTTGGATCTGGCGGATCCTCTCGCGGGTCACCCGGAATTTGACCCCGACCTCCTCGAGGGTTTTCGGCTTTTTCCCGTCGAGCCCGAACCGGGAGTTGATGATCCGGCGCTCGCGGTCGTCGAGCGCGTCGAGCAGACCTCCGACCTCGTCCCGCAGATCCTTGTCTCGGAGCATCTCGAAGGGATCCTGCGCCCCCTCATCGCCCACCAGGTCGCCGAAGCGCGTCGTCTCGTCGTCTCCGATCTGCTGGTCGAGCGAGGTCGGGCGGATCGCCGCGCTTTTCAGGGCGGTGACTTTCGCCGCCGAAAGGCCGATCTCCTCGGCCAACTCTTCGTCCGACGGCTCGCGCCCGAGCTCCTCGGTCATCTGGGTGGAAACCCTGCGGATTTTTGCGATCTTGTCCACGAGGTGAACCGGCAGGCGGATCGTTTTGCTCTGGTTCGCCAGTCCGCGCTTGATGGATTGCTTGATCCACCACGCGGCATACGTGCTCAGCTTCCCGCCTTTTTGCGGATCGAACCGCTCGACCGCTTTCATGAGCCCGATGTTGCCCTCGGAAATCAAATCCAGAAGCGGCAGCCCGTAATTGCTGTAGTCGCGGGCGATCTTCACCACCAGACGAAGGTTCGAGCGCACCATGAGCGATCGGGCTTTCTGGTCGCCGCGCTTGATTTTGCGTGCGAGCTTCACTTCATCCTGCACCGTCAGAAGCGGAAATTGTGCGATCTCACGCAGGTAGAGCTGGAATCCTGTATCAGAATCTTCGATGGCCATAATCTCTTGGTGTTTGTTCGGGCGTTTCTTTTGCAGACACGTCGCATCGCCGGAGAACTTCTCTGCTGTTGGGATCTCTTCGATGTTTCATTGTCTTTACTTGTCAGACACGGTAACGGGCGAATTGTTCAAAAAATCCGTTTTTCTTGATCCAGGTCGCAAAATGCGGCCGCTTTTTTCATCCGGGGCGTTGCAAATCCGCCGGGCGGTGGAATATTTACAGTTTTGGCAGGTTTTTGACGATCGCGCTTTACAGGGAAATCCTTCGGTGGCGATAGTGGGTGCCTTGCGATGAAAAAGGAAATCGGGATTGGACTGGCCGGCTTCGGCACGGTGGGGGCGGGGGTTTACAAGAACCTCGCGCGCAACGGGGCGTTGATCGAGGAGCGCACGGGCACAGCGTTTTCGGTGCGGCGGATCGCCGTGAAGGCGTTCGACGAACCGCGCACGGTCGAGGCGCCGGACGAGCTTTTTACCGAACGCGCGGACGATCTGATCGAGGATCCGTCGATCCGGATCGTGATCGAACTCATGGGCGGGATCAAGTTCCCCCTGGGGTTTGTCCGCCGTGCGATCGAGGCCGGAAAAACCGTCATCACCGCGAACAAGGCGCTCCTCGCGGAGCACGGGAAAGAGATTTTCGATCTGGCCGAGGCCAAGGGCGTTCCGGTTTTTTTTGAGGCGGCCGTGGCCGGCGGCATCCCGATCATCAAGGCCGTCCGCGAGGGGTTTGTCGGCAACCGGTTCGAGGCGATCCACGGGATCCTGAACGGCACGAGCAATTACATCCTGACCCGGATGACCGAATCCGGGCTCGATTTTGCGCCGGCCCTGGAGGAGGCCCGGAAGCTCGGCTACGCGGAGGCGGATCCCACGCTCGACGTGAGCGGGTGGGATGCGGCGCACAAGGCGATCATCCTCGCCTCGCTGGCGTATGGGTTCTGGGTGGATCCGGCGCAGGTTCTCGTGGCCGGAATCGAAAAAATCACGGCCGCGGACATCCGGTTTGCGGAGGCCCTCGGCTACCGGATCAAGCTCGTGGCAACGATCAAGGCCGACGAGAGCGACGCGATCGAGGTGCGCGTGGTTCCGACATTGATCCCGAAGTCGCAAGTCCTGGCTTCGGTGAACGGGGTTTTTAACGCGGTGTCCGTGCGTGGGGACGTGGTCGGGGAGACGCTTTTTTACGGACGCGGTGCGGGGCAGGATCCGACATCGAGCGCGGTGCTGGGCGACCTGGCCGAGGCGGCGGCAGCGCTCAAGTCGCCCCGCGGATCCTGCGGGTTTGCCTCTCACAATTTTTACGGACGGTGCAAGCCGGTCGGCGACTCGGTCTCGAAGTTTTACCTGCGGCTCGGCGTCGAGGATCGTCCGGGCGTGCTGGCGCAGATCGCCGGCGCGCTGGGCGCTTCGGACATCGGAATCCTTTCGGTGATCCAACCGGAAAGCGTCGCCGACGGGCCGGTGCCGCTCGTGCTCACCCTGCACGATGCGCCGCTCGCGCGCATGCAGTCCGCCACCGCGACGATCTCCTCACTCCCCTGCGTGAAGGGCGAACCGCTTCTTCTCCACATGGAATCCTTTTTGTGAACGCACCCCTCCACGACCGCGGGGTCATTTCCCGCTACAAAAATTATCTTCCGGTGACCGATGCCACGCCGGTGATTTCTCTCAACGAGGGCTCGACTCCGCTCATCCACTCGCCGCGGCTCAGCGGGCGCACGGGCGCGGAGGTCTATCTCAAATACGAGGGACTGAACCCGACCGGTTCGTTCAAGGACCGGGGGATGACGGTCGCGATCTCGAAGGCCGCTGAGCGCGGCGCGCACACGGTCATCTGCGCCTCGACCGGCAACACGTCCGCCGCCGCCGCCGCCTACGCCGCCCGCGCGGGCCTCCGCTGCGCGGTCATCCTCCCCTCGGGAAAAATTGCCGCCGGGAAGCTCGTGCAGGCGTTCATTTACGGGGCAAAGGTCGTGGCGATCCGCGGGAATTTCGACGACGCGCTCCGGCTCGTGCGCGAGTTCGGAGGCGTCGAGGGGATCTCGATCGTCAACTCGATCAACCCCGACCGGATCGAAGGACAGAAAACTGCGGCGTTCGAAATCATCGAGGAACTCGGCGAGGCGCCGGATTTCCACATCCTCCCGGTCGGAAACGCCGGCAACATCACCGCGTATTGGAAGGGCTACCGGGAGTTTCACGCCGCCGGACGCTCGTCGGTCCTCCCGAAAATGGTCGGCTTCCAGGCGGCTGGAGCGGCTCCGATTTTTCACGGGCACCCGGTCGAACCTCACACCGTCGCCACCGCGATCCGGATCGGCAACCCCGCAAGCTGGGACGGAGCGAACGCCGCCGTGAAGGAATCCGGCGGGTGCATTGACATCGTCACCGACCAGGAGATCCTCGACGCCCAGCAGTGGCTGGCTTCGCACGAAGGGATCTTCGTCGAACCCGCCAGCGCCGCCAGCGTGGCCGGACTCCTGAAATGCCTCGACGGCGACCGCTGCGCCGCCTGCCCGCTTGCGGACGCCTTCCAATCGGGAAAAAAAATCGTCCTCACCGTCACCGGCCACGGGCTCAAGGATCCCGAAGCGCCGGTCAAGCACGGCGGCTTCGCACCGATCGAGACAGATGCGGACTTGACCTCCGTCCGCCGGGTGCTTGATTGATCCGCCATGCCAGTCGTTGTCCAAAAATACGGAGGCACGTCGGTCGGCAACCCCGAGCGGATTATGAATGTCGCCCGCCGGGTCGTCGAAACCCAGCGCGCCGGGAATTCCGTCGTGGTCGTCGTCTCCGCGATGTCGGGCGTCACCGACAATCTCATCCGGCTCGCCAGGCAGGTTTCCGAGCACCCGACCGCCCGCGAGATGGACGTGCTTCTCGCCACCGGCGAGCAGACGACGATCGCGCTCACGGCGATGGCCCTCCATTCGCTCGGCGCCCGGGCGATCTCGCTCACCGGCGCCCAGGCGGGAATCATCACCGACGGTCTGCACACGAAGGCGAAAATCGCGAACATCACCCCGCGCCAGATTCGCAAGCATCTCAACGAGGGATTCATCTGCATCGTGGCCGGCTTCCAGGGCCAGACGCTCCAGGGCCACATCACCACCCTCGGCCGCGGCGGCTCCGACCTCACCGCCATCGCCCTCGCCGCCGCCCTCCAGGCCGACCATTGCGAGATTTATACCGACGTGGACGGCGTCTATACCTGCGACCCAAGGGTCGTCCCGGACGCCCGGAAACTCGACGTCATCTACTACGACGAACTCCTCGAAATGGCCGGCTCCGGATCGAAGGTCATGCAGTCGCGCTCGGTCGAGTTCGCCAAAAAATTTCGTGTGCCCTTCGAGGTGCGCAGCAGCTTCAACAACAACCGGGGAACCCTTGTGAAAGCAGAACAAAACGGATTGGAAAATGTCGTCGTCCGCGGCATCAGCATCGAACGCAACCAGGCGAAAGTCACCATCACCCACGTCCCGGACAAACCGGGCACCGCCTCGCGGATCTTCACCGCGCTCTCGGAGGCCCACGTCATCATTGACGTCATCGTCCAGAACGTTTCCCTCAGCGGCTCGACCGACATCTCGTTCACGCTGGGCCACGACGAACTCGAAAAGCTCGGGGGGCTGATCGACGAGGTCGCGAAGGAAATCGGCGCGGGTGAGGTCATCAAAAAAAGCGGCATCGCGAAGCTCAGCGTCGTCGGCATCGGGATGCGCTCGCACTCGGGCGTCGCCGCCAAACTTTTCGAGTGCCTCGGAAACGCGGGCATCAACATTCAGATGATCTCGACCTCGGAAATCAAAATCGCCGTCATCCTCGACGAGTCGAAAATCGAAGACGCCGCCCGGCTCTCCCACAAGGCGTTCGACCTCTCGGAGGAGACCCTGCCGGAGGTGGCCGGAGGAACTCCGCCGATCGGCAAATAGCCCGGAATTCCGCAGGAGATCACGCGCCGCGACGCGATTTCAGAACCACTTCTTGCGTTTAAAAAAGAGGAGCATCCCGGTGACGGTGCTGAGGATGACAGCCCAGAAAAAAATGTATCCGAACGGCCAGTTCAGCTCGGGCATGTTCCACCTCTGGTCGGTGTTGAAATTCATCCCGTAAACCCCAGCGAGAAATGTCAGCGGGATGAACAGGACCGACACGATCGTGAGCACGCGCATGATCTCGTTCGTGCGGAACCCGAGGCTCGAGAGGTAGAGATCCATGAGCCCGGCGGTCAGGTCGCGGTAGCTCTCGATGATGTCGATGATCTGGGTCGTGTGGTCGTAGCAGTCGCGGAGAAAAACCTGCGTCCCGTGTCCGATCAGCCCTGTGTCGTCCCGGATGAGCGTGTTGAAAATCTCGCGCTGCGGCCAGGCGGCGCGGCGCAGGAACAGGAGGAGGCGCTTCGCCTCGTAAAGCTTTTTGAGCGACGCGCGCGAGGGTTTGTCGAGGAGCTCCTCCTCGACGGCCTCGATCGAATCGCCGACCGATTCCAGCACCGGAAAAACCTGGTCCACCGTCGCGTCGAGGAGCGCGTAGGCGAGGTAGTCGGCCTTCATCTTGCGCGAGTAGCCGAGCCCGGATCGGAGGCGCTTGCGCACCAGTTCAAAAACATCATGCCCGCGCTCCTCCTGCAGCGTGATCACGAAATACTCCCCGAGAAACAGGCTGATCTGCTCGAACGCGAGCTGCTCGGCCTCGTCGAAATAGACCATCTCGCTGACGATAAAAAAGTGGTTCGGGAAGCGCTCGATCTTCGGCCGCTGTGTGGTGTTGAGCACGTCCTCGATCGCGAGCGGATGGATCTCGAAATAATCCGCGAGCTTTTTGAGAAGCTCGACGTCGCCGAGCCCGTCGATGTTGATCCAGTTCACCTTCGTCTTGTCGAGCCGCGCGGCCAGTTCCTCGAACGTGTTGAATTCCGCCTCGAGAATTGTCTCCGCGTCATACTGGATCAGGCTGATCTCGGCGCACATCTTCGAGCCCTCGCGCGGGAGGAGGGTGGCGGGCGGCGTGCCGGCCGGTTTGTAGTTGATCCGGATCATCGGAGTTTTTTTCGCCGGACCCTTTCCGGCGGAACCCCCGCACGCTGGCGGAGCGGCGGATTCCTGACAATGGAAAAATGGTCCCATCCCGCGGGCCATCCATCGGGAACCCGCCCCGGGGCCGTGAGCTCTCCGATTCGGGTGAGCGGCGTGCGGGGGAACGGCCAGTCTTTCAGCAGGCGCCGGGCCCGTTGTTCCGGCACGGCAAAAAGCAATTCGTAATCCTCTCCGTCGGTGAGCGCGGCGTGCGTGCCGCAGCGCGCCGGCAGGCTCTCCACATGGAACCCGCATCCCGATGCCCGGGCCATGCGCGGCAGATCGCTCCCCAACCCGTCGCTCAGATCCATCATCGCATGCGGGCGGACATGACGGGCGAGCCAGCGGCCCTCGGCCAGACGCGGGATAAAATCCAGATGGTGCCCGGCGAGCGAGCCGCCCAGTTTTCCCGTCACAAAAAGCCAGTCGCCCGGACGGCCCCCGCTGCGCAGGACCGGACGCACGCCGTCCATCGCGCCGGTCAGTGCCACCGAAACCGCAATCCCGCTTGGCTGCCGGGAGATCTCGCCCCCAGCAACCGTCACGCCAAACCGCCGCGCCGCACGCCGGATCCCCCGATAAAAGTTTTCCCAGTACCCGGCGTCGATGTCCGGCGGGGAGAAGATCGTGACGAGCGCGAATTCCGGAACTCCCCCCATCGCGGCGATGTCGCTGAGCGGGCGGCAGAGCGCCTTCCAGCCGACCCGCGCGGGGTCGTGGCCGCGCAGGAAATGCACGCCCTCGACCACGCAGTCGGTTTTTAAAAGGAGGTGCCGCCGACCGCAGCGCACCACCGCGCAGTCGTCTCCCGGCCCCACCACCAGATCCCCGCGCGTCCCCAGCCCGCGCAGAATTTTTCCCAGCAGCGCGTCCTCGTCCGTCATTTTGCGAAATCCGGCCACAGGAGAGCCGCGGCGATATTGAGGGCGTTGAAGGCGGAGTGCATCGCGATCGGCGCCCAGAGCGACCCGCAGCGCTCATAGACGAGGGCCAACCCTAAACCGACGAGCGTCAGACCGGGCAGAGCCGGCGCGTGCCAATGGATGAGCGCAAAAAGAACGGACGTCCCGAAAATCGCAGCAGCCCTTCCGAGATGGGTTCTCGCCACGCCGTAGAGGCAGCCTCGGAAAATCAGCTCCTCGGTCACGGGAGCCGCGACGACCGCGACCGCGGTGACCGCCGCCCGCTCGCGCCATCCCTGGCTTTGCAAAAGAAATTCCACAATCGGCTGCAGGCTTTGCTCCGGGCCGGCCCAGGCATAAATCAGCGCCTGCACGAGAAAGATCGGCGGCAGGAACATGAGCAGCCAGCCCATGACGACCCATAGGTTCCATCCGCCTGCGCGCAGCCCGAACGTCCGCACGAGATCGAACCCGCGGAACATCAGAAACCCAAGAACAAAAAAGACGAGCCCCGCATAAAGTGCCCCGCCCCTCAACACATCTTCGAGATCCAGCCTGTCGGCAGCGCGCCCGGACGAACCCGCCGCCATCGCCAGAAACAACGCGACAAGCCCGCCCGACATCAGCCCCTCCGGCCAGCCCCAGCGCGCAGCGGGAAACCCGCAGGGATTCGCAAGCGCCCGCGGCAGGGCCCGGCGGAAGGCCGCGATCGCAACAACCGAGCCGATCCCCAACATGATAAATTGCACGGACACGCGGAGACCGATACCTGCTCGAAAGAAAAACTTCCAGCCCGGTTATTGCACCCAAATCGTCGCGTCAGATCGAGCCTGGAGAAACACGTTGCTTCGCTGCGCTTCGGTTGTGCTCCCTGCACCAAACATTCGTCTTCCCCTTTTTCCGAAGCGCTATCGCGCTGGTTTTCCGTGTTCCGCGACATTGTGCCTGGCTCCGGCGGGCCTGTGGCGGAACTCTGAAAGTATTTCGTGCTGGCCCGTTTTTTTCAATACTTCCCTCTTTCTGGACAGGAATGAGTTGTCAAACGCTCGCGATTAAGATCATTACTCAGCCCACAGCCCACCCTATGGCATCCCCGCACAGCTTGCTCGCAGTGGCCGGCATTCTGTTGGCCACGTTTCTCCCGTGCTCGGCGCTCGCCTCGCCCTCGATCACTTCGCTGCCCGCAACCCTGTCTTCCCCGACCGGCGTCAATCTCACGGTCACGGTCGGTGATGCAACCAAGGCCATCGGCAATCACGCCGACATCGCCGGCAGCAACGTGACGTTCCATGTGGCGGCCACCGGCAGCGGCACGTTGAGCTACCAGTGGCAGCAGAACGGCTCGCCCGTGTCCGGTGCCACCGAGGCTTCGCTCCCGCTGTCCAACATCCAGCCCGCCAACGCCGGCTCCTACGTGGTCGTCGTCACCGATTCCACCGGCTCGACCACCAGCCAGGTCTCCACGCTTACCACCCAGCCGGCCAGCCAGTTCGCCGCCCCCGGCACCAGTGTGACCTTCCACTTCGGCCCGCTGGGCGAGGCGCCCTTCACCTACCAATGGAAGCTGAACGGCACCGCCATCGACGGCGCCACCGACGCCACCTACACGCTGGCCAGCGTCACCACGTCCAATCCGGGCGGATACAGCGTGACGGCGACCGACGCCGAGGGCGCGGCGACCAGCAGCTGGCTGGCCGTGCTCACCGTCCTGCCGACCATCCCGGCCGCCACCGCGACCGTCGAGGGAACGGTGGGCACCGACTGCTCCACGGCCATCACCTCCGCCATCACGGCGGTGAAGACCAGCGGCGGCACGGTGATCTTCCCCGGTCCCGGCATCTATTATAGTCAGGCGTTCACGCTTCCCTCCAACGTCCGGCTGCAGGTGAACTCCGGTGCCACCCTGATGGCACTGCCATACACCGCCTCGGGCGGCTTGCCGGCCTATGTCGGCACCACCGACCTCATCACGGTCGCGAGCGGCAGCACCAACGTGGAGATCACCGGTGGCGGCATCATCGACGGCAATGGCGGTTCGGGCTGGTGGGGCACGGCACCGAACTACTCCAATCCCGTTAGCACCCGGCCGCGCCTCATCCGCTTCAGCGGCTCCTCGTCGAAGCCCATCAACAACTGCTCCGTGCATGACATCACCCTCCAGAACTCGATGTCGTTCCACATCATCAGCGCCTACACGAACAACATCACGTTCAACAACGTCACGATCATCGCACCGAGCAACTCTCCCAACACCGACGCCATCGATCCGGCCGGCAACAACATGCTGTTTTACAACTGCCACATCAGCAACGGCGACGACTGCATCGCCGTGAAGGCGGACGGCACGCCGTGCAGCAACATCGCCGTGTCTAACTGCGCCTTCGGCACCGGCCACGGCCTCTCCGTCGGCGGCCAGACCAATTCCGGCCTCAACGGCATGGTCGTCACCAACTGCACGTTCAACGGCACGACCAGCGGCCTGCGACTGAAGGCCGACCCGACCCAGGGCGGCCTCGTCCAGAACCTCACCTACGCCAACATCACGATGACCGGCGTCCAGTATCCGATCGTCTTCTACAGCTACTATGGAGGGAACGCCAACATCGGCAATCCGGGCGACGGCCGGGCCGAGACCGACGCCGCCGTGTTCAACGCGAACCCGCCCAACACGCTCCCGGGCGTGGCCCCGCCCTTCTGGAAGAACATCCTCCTCAGTGATCTGAACACCACCGGCACGACCGGTGCTCACAACGTCATCTGGGGCCTGCCGCTCGCCAGCACCACGCCCGACGGCTATTTCTCGAATGTCGTGCTCAACAACGTGTCGCTCGACAAGAACCTCGACATCATCGACGCCTACGACGTGCAGTTCACCGGCTCGACCAGCCTGTCGCTCTTCACCTACAACGCCCTCGTCATCACCTCGCAGCCGCTCAGCACCGCGGTCAATTCGGGCGCCGGCACGTCCTTCACCGTGGCCACCGCGGGCACGAGCGGCGCGGCTACCGTCCAGTCGCCGGCCATCCAATGGTATTTCAACGGCACCGCGCTGGCCGACGGTACGCAAGCCGACGGAACCACCGTTGCCGGCGCCACGACCTCCACGCTCACCTTGGGCAATGTGCAGCCCGGCGACGCGGGCAGCTATGCCGCGAAGGCGAGCAACAGTCTCGATTCCTACGGCGGCAGCCTCGTTGTGCACAACTATGCCGTGTCCTCCACGAGCCAGCCGGCCCAGCTCACCGTCAACCTCAGCTTCAGCGACTGGGCGGCGCAGTGGAGTCTCACTGGCCTGCAGGCCGGCCCCGCGGCGAACCCCGCTGGCGACGGCATTGTGAACCTCGTGAAATTCGCCCTCGGGCTCAACCCGACCGTCTGCGCCTCGAAGGGCCTGCCCACGCTGACTCAGGAAAGCGGACAGTATGTCTTCCGCTTCACTCGGCCGCTTCTCCTGTGCGGCATTACCTACACCGTGCAGACCTCGACCGACCTGGTTAACTGGACCGGCACGATTGCGACCACCGTCGAGTCGTCCACCAGGACAACCGAAACGCTCGTCGCGACGCTGCCCGCCACCGGCCCGAGGCTCTTCGTGCGCCTGCAGGTGACCCAGCCGTAGCGCCATTCCGGGCAGTGCGTGGCCCGGAAGTCCATGGTGTCGCTCAGCTTTCGAGCGCCTTTGCGATCCGGTCGCAAACCGTCTTCAGCGTCTTCACGCGCGCATACCATTTGAAGTTCGCGGGGATCACCGTCCAGGGCGCCTCGGGCGTGCCGGTCTTCTCGAACATCTCTTCCGCCGCCTCGTTGTGCTCCTGCCAGTGCCTGCGGTTCCGCCAGTCCTCGTCGCTGATTTTCCAGTGCTTGTAGGGATCGGCCTCGCGGCGCTTGAACCGGCCCAGCTGCTCGTCTTTGGAAATGTGCAGGTAGAGCTTGATCAGGACCACCCCGTCGTCGGCCAGCGCCTTCTCGAAATCGTTGATCTCGCGGAACGCTCGCTTCCACTCGGCCTCGGTGCAAAATCCCTCGACCCGCTCGACCAGCACGCGCCCATACCATGAGCGGTCGAAAATCGCCATCTCGCCATGCGCGGGCAGCTTCGTCCAGAACCTCCACAGGTAATGGTGCCGGAACTCCTCGGGCGTCGGCTTCACGATCGAATACACCCGCACCAGCCGCGGATCCAGCCGCTCGACCACCCGCTTGATCGCCCCTCCCTTGCCCGCCGCATCCGGCCCCTCCATCACCAGAATCACCGGCTTCTTTTTCTCCCGCAGCAGCAACTGCATGCCCAGCAGCTGCAACTGGAGCTGCTTGAGCTGCTTTTTGTAGTCCTCCTGCTCCAACGATTTCGACTGGTCCAAATCGTCGAGGCGGATGCGTTCTTTGTTGGCCATGAAAATGAAGTCAGATCCTCATAGACAGATTCCCCCGCCGGGAAAAGCGCGGAAAATAAAAATCGTCCGGGGAGCATGCGCGTGGGCTCCCCGGAATCCTGATGCCGCCATCATTTGGCTTCCTCAACATGGCGACGTTGGAAACATTGACCCATGTCATAGAATCTGCATGGAATTAATTTCTCTAATTTTATGCAGAAAATCTCTTGACAGGTTTTTAAAAACAGACGCATCGTGCGTTTGCATTGGTTTGGGGGGTTGGTTTTTTTATGGAGAGAAATATCACCAGCGGAGGGTCTTCCCAAAACGCACGGGAAAGATCCGGATGGTTTTCCACTCAGGCACTCAGGCACTCAGGCACTCAGGCACTCAGGCACTCAGGCACTCAGGCACTCAGGCACTCAGGCACTCAGCCGGGGAGATATTTTCTCCGACGGTCTGGAGCCTCGTGAAGTCCGCTCTTCTCGCTTTCGCTCTGGCTGGCATTGCCACGCTGCAAGCCGCTCCC
>Ga0194039_1001292_pt1 | contig 13593 bp, 10 predicted proteins | sample JunL228m_MetaG_FD_148679 | JGI IMG/M metagenome (GOLD analysis project Ga0194039, IMG submission 148679) | Anoxic zone freshwater microbial communities from boreal shield lake in IISD Experimental Lakes Area, Ontario, Canada - Jun2016-L227-8m | ecosystem: Environmental > Aquatic > Freshwater >...
CCAGTACTTGGGACGCATGCACGAACAAACGCGCGGGCGGCCGCTCTTTGTGGTGGATAGCGTTTACCGGTCAAAAGACAACCCTCAAATCCCCCTCCGCTAAACACGCTAAAAACGCTAAAAAAAGCAGCCATCCCGAAAGGAGATAAGAGCGTCCGGCACCCATCAAGGTTCCAGTTTGTTCCAGTTTGCGGCAAACTGGAACAAACTGGAACCTTGAAGTCCCTTTCCGCACTACTCGTTTGCGGGGTTCACTCCCAGTCGGATCCCCGACCCCGCTCCACCCAGGCAGGCTTCACCGTCAGATCAGCTTCAACTATCATAAGTCGAACACTTCAACACTCAGTGGAAGCGAGTTGGTGAATAGCAGCCCCGTGTTTCAAATAGTAGGCGGCCACGCGGACGTATTTCTCGGCGAGCGCTTTCAATGCCGCCCTTTCCTGTGGTGTCAGAGGGCGCACTATTTGTGCCGGAGCGCCCAGCACCAGCGAGCCGGCGGGAATCTGCTGGCCCTGTGTGACCAGCGCATTCGCGCCGATCAACGACTGATCGCCAACGACGGCGCCATCCAGAATGGTGGCGCCCATTCCAACCAGCGACTCGTCCCCAATCGTGCATGCATGCACGATGGCGGCGTGGCCAACGGTGACATAATTGCCGAGCAGGCACGGCCATTCGTCCGCCAAGTGCAAAACCGCGTTGTCCTGGATGTTCGTGTGGTGACCGACCGTGATGCGATTGAGGTCGCCCCTAACCACCGCGTTGAACCACACGCTGGCGTAATCGCCCAGGGTAACGTCGCCCAGGACGACCGCGCCTTGGGCGACAAAGACGCTCTTGCCGATCGTCGGCTTCTTGCGCAGAAACGTATCGAGCTGTCCATCGAGTGAATTCATCCGCTGGAGTTTGAGAGAAACCCGGTCGGTCTTCCAGAAAAGACGCATCTCGCTGAACCGTTTCATTCCAATTCCAAAGATTAGCCTTTTTCTCGGGCACAAAGTCGTGTTCAATCCCGTTAGTTATGAGCCAGACACATCCTTTGACGACGACGACCTTTGAACTGCCCGGCTACCGGGTAGTCAAATCGTTTGGCGTGGTGCGGGGCATCATTGTCCGGTCCCGGTCAATTGTCGGCAACATTGGCGCGAATATTCAAAGTTTGTTTGGCGGGAACATCTCGCTCTACACGTCGCTTTGCGAGCGGACGCGGCAGGAAGCGTTCAACGAGATGATTACCCATGCCGGGCAGTTGGGTGCCAATGCCGTCATCGGTGTGCGTTACGACGCCACGGAGCTGGCGGCGGGCATCACCGAAGTTCTGTGCTACGGCACGGCGGTGTATGTGGAACAAGGCAGTTAGGCGGGTTATATGAGTTTCACCGTTACATGATTAATGATTACAGCGGGGTTGCACTGGTTTTGGACTTTCATCCTTAACCTGCAGCTCTCAACCCTCAATTCTCAACCAAGCGAATGGCCGGACATAGCAAGTGGGCAAAAGTAAAGCACTTCAAAGGGGCAATCGATGCGAAACGCGGGAAGATCTTTTCCAAGTTAAGCAAAGAAATCACCATTGCCGCCAAGCTGGGCGGCGGTGATCCAAACATGAATCCGCGGTTGCGCATGGTGCTGCTCAAATGCCGCGGCGCAAACATGCCCAATGATAACATCGAGCGAGCGCTCAAAAAGGGGACGGGCGGCGGCGAGACGGCGAATTTCGAGGATCTGACTTACGAGATATACGGGCCGCACGGCGTAGCCGTGCTGGTGGAGGTGAGCACGGACAACCGTAATCGGACGGCGTCGGAAATCCGGAGTATTGTGACCAAGAATGGCGGGAGCATTGCCACCGCCGGCTCGGTGACGAGGCTGTTTCATCGCAAAGGACAGATCATCATTCCGCGCGAGGCGGCGAACGAAGACCAGTTGATGGAAGTGGCGCTGGAGGCGGGCGCGGAGGATTTCAAAGCCGAGCCGCAAGGGTATGAGATCATCACGGACCCGGCGCATTTCGAGGCTATCCACAAGCAAATCGAGTCAAAAGGCATCAAGCCGGCGGTGGCCGAGGTGACGCAGTTGGCGACAGTTACTGTGCCATTGACCGGAGATCAGACGGTCGTTGCGGTGAACAGACTTATCGACGCGCTGGAAGATCATGACGATGTAAAGGAAGTGTATTCGAATGCGGAACTTCCCGATTAAGAGTCCGTTGCTCTCTTAGACAGGCCGTCGCGCTGATGAAGATAAAGCCGCTGAGCGATGACAGCTTTGTTGCCCGAGTTCTGGGTTGGCTGGCCGGGGCCATTTTTCGCCATCGGCCCCTGTTTCTTTATCCCCAGTTGGTGCTGTGCGGGCTCTGCGTGGTTTACACGGTCAAATACCTCCAATTCGACACCAGCCGCGACAACCTGGTAGGCTCGAACAAGAAATACCACCAGAACTTTCTCCGCTTCAAGCAAGAGTTTCCGACGCAAGACGACCTGGTGGTGGTGGTCGAAAGCGAAAACCACGAGAAGAACCGCCAATTCGTCGAGCGGTTGGGCGCGAAGCTGGAGGCCGAGCCCAAGCTGTTCCACGATGTTTTTTACAAGGGGGATCTCAAGATCATGGGTTCCAAGGCTCTGTTGTTCGTCCCCGAAAAGGATTTGGGCGAGCTGAGCAAGACGCTTAAGGATTACCGCCCGTTCATCGCCCAATTCACCCGCACGACAAATCTCGTCTCGCTCTTCAGCATGGTCTGCGCGCAGTTCCGGACTGCCAAACGGGAAACCAACGCTGAGAACGAGTCGCTCGTCAAAGCGCTCCCGGCACTCGAGCGCATCGTGCGGCAGGCCAAAGACAGTTTGCTTCGCCCGGGCACTCCCCCGTCGCCTGGAATCACCGCGCTCTTCGATGCCGGCCAGGAGGCCGAACAGCAGATGTACATCACCTTCGGCGGCGGGCGCATCTACCTGGTCACCACCCAGGCCCCAACCGAGGACCTCAATGATGCTGCCGTGGCGCGCATACGCCAGTTGGTGGCGGAGACCAAGGTCGAGGTTCCGGGTCTTAACGTCGGCCTCACTGGCGAGCCGGTGTTGGAGTTGGACGAAATGGCCCAATCGCAAAAGGACACAACCGTGGCTGCCATTGTGTCGCTCGTGCTCTGCGCCCTGATCTTCATCTACGGTTACCAGGAAACCGGTCGGCCGGTGAAAGCCACGATTTGTTTGCTGGTCGGTCTGGCCTACACGCTGGCTTTTGCGACCTTCACGGTCGGCCACCTGAATATCCTGACGATTACCTTCGTTCCCATTCTGATTGGGCTGGCCATCGACTACGGGGTGCATCTCATTTCACGCTACGAAGAGGAATTGCGCCGTGGCAAGAGCGAGGAAGCCGCCTTGACGAAGGCCATGGTGTTTACCGGCCAGGGCATCTTCACCGGCGCGCTCACGACCGCCGGCGCCTTTCTAGCCATGGGACTGACCAGCTTTAGAGGTATTCAGGAAATGGGCATCATCTGCGGCGGCGGCCTGCTCATCTGCCTCGTCCCGATGATCACCATGCTGCCGGTCCTGCTCCTGCGCGGCGGCCAGAATGTGGTCGATCATCAGCAGGCTGGCCTGGGAGAAAAACGGGCGCAAATCGAGAATCTCTGGCTTCAGCGGCCGAGACTCGTCATGGGCATCACTTTGATGCTCTGCGCCTTGGCGGCGACACAACTCAGCAAGGTCTATTTCGACTATAACCTGTTGAACATGCAGAGCGCAGGCTTGCCGGCAGTCGAGTTTGAAAAGGACCTCATTTCGGCGACCAACACCATCCCTAACGAGACCAACTCCGCCCCCAAGTCCGTGCTCTACGCGGCCGTTATCGCGACGAACTTGCAACACGCCGTCGCGCTCGAGCAACAGCTTACCAACCTCCCGGCCGTTGCCGGGGTGGATTCCATGACCAAATACCTGGTGGAAGACCAGACCCGCAAGCTCGCCATGATTGGTGGGCTTAAGCAGGAGCTTAGTTCCCTTCGTTTCGATGATCCTGATCCCAACCCCGTTGACCTTCCGACACTGAGCCGCATCCTCTACTCGACCTCCGGCTTCCTCGGCATGGCGTTGGAAAAGGTCCAGCAGGAGGATCCGGTTTTGAGCAAGCAACTCGCGTCCTTGTACGAGGCGATTGAGGATTTGCGCAAGGAGATGTTCCGCGGCAACTCCGCCAGGGTCGAGTCCAATTCTCTCAAGTTGGCTGAATTCCAGCGTGCCCTTTTTGACGACGTGCGCGAGACCTTTCACGTCCTGCAAACCCAGGACGACCGTGCTCCCTTGCGGGTCGAGGATTTGCCGGCCACGCTGCACGACCGGTTCGTCGGGGTGACCGGGAAGTATCTGCTGATGGTAAATCCAAAGAAAGATGTTTGGCAGCGGGAGAACCAAAAAGAGTTCCTCGAGCAATTGGAGAAGGTGGATCCAAACGCTACCGGGACTCCCGTTCAGCTTTACCATTACACCGACCTGCTCAAGAGCAGTTACGAGCAAGCGGCCTGGTACTCCCTTGGCGCCATCGCCATTCTGGTCTTCTTCCATTTCCGCAGCCTCGTTTCGGTCGTGCTGACCCTCGTTCCCGTAGCGGTTGGCTCTCTTTGGCTGGGCGGATTGATGGGGTGGTTCCATGTCCCTCTCAACCCGGCAAATATTATGACCCTGCCACTCGTCATCGGCATCGGGGTGACCAATGGCATTCACATTCTCAATCGCTTTGCCGAGGAGCAAACCCCCAATATCCTGGCGCGCAGCACTGGCAAGGCCGTGCTTGTCTCCGGGTTGACGGCAATGGCGGGTTTCGGCAGCTTGATTCTGGCCAGGCACCAGGGGATAAAGAGTTTGGGGTGTGTTATGACTGCCGGGTTGGCCACCTGTATGATCGCCGGATTAACGCTCTTGCCGGCACTTTTGAATCTCTTGATGCGCCGAACTGTACAAAAAGAACAACCCAGTGTCGACAATGCACGATCGACACTGGGTCGGGAGGAACCGAGGTAAAAACCTCAAGTCAATGTAGCAATTTTAAAGAAATGCCGGTTAATGTCAATAATTATGTTAAGAGAGAATTGCTCGGCAGGAAGATCGAAGCGTTAACGTTATTGCTCTCGATTTCAGGCTGCAGAAGCCACTTTTTACTCTTGAATGCTCCGTTACCGTTAAAATGATATTTGGCAAAATCATGGTCCAGGTTCGACAAAAAACAGCATGCTGGGCAATTATGACCCGCATTTTTCTGTGTTGCTTCGGTTTTCTGCTTAGCCTCCCATCTCAAGTCCGAAGCGCTGATTTCTCGAATGCTGGTCTGTTGTTCGATGAGTTTGACTTAACACTTACGCTCGGCCAGCGCACTGAGGCACTAGGCCCGTTTTTCTACTCGGAGCAGAAAGAAACGCAGCGCAGTTGGGGCGTGCCGCCCCTGTTCACGCATACTCAAGATCCGGCCACGGAATCGGAGGAATTCGATCTCCTTTACCCGCTCGTGACCTACGATCGCTTCGGGGACCAGTATCGCTGGCACGTCTTTCAACTCCTGAGCGTCGGCAGTGGCCCAACCCAGCATGAGGACACCCGGCGGCGGTTGACGCTCTTCCCTTTTTATTTCCAGCAGCGCTCCTCCGATCCAAGTGAGAACTACACGACGATTCTTCCCTTTTATGGGCACATCAAGAACCGCCTGTTCCGTGACGAAATCTCGTTCGTGATGTTCCCCCTTTATGTTCAAACGCGCAAAGCGGACGTCGTCACCGACAATTATTTATACCCCTTGTTTCATCTCCGGCACGGCGAGGACTTGCGCGGTTGGCAACTCTGGCCGCTGGCCGGACGCGAGCACAAGGGTATCACCACCCAGACCAATGGCTTCAATGATGTCCAAACCATCGGCGGACACGACAAGTTCTTCCTGCTCTGGCCGTTGTTCTTCGAGCAAAAAGCGGGCATCGGCACCGCCAACCCGCAGTGGATGCAAGGCTCTATTCCCGCCTACAACCTTCTGCGTTCGCCCCAACGCGACTCCACCACGGTGCTCTGGCCGTTTTTCTCCCGCATCGATGACCGTGAGAAGCAATATCGTGAATGGGAAGTGCCCTGGCCTTTCATCATCATAGCCCGCGGCCAAGGCAAGACCGCCACGCGCGTATTTCCGCTGTTCGGCCGCGCGCATAGCGCCTACCTCGAAAGCGATTTCTATCTTTGGCCGGTCTATAAGTTCAACCGCGTTCATGCCCCCCCCGCAGATCGCACGCGTACGCGGATTTGCTTTTTCCTCTACTCAGACATCACCGAGAAGAATACCGAGACCGGCGGCGCGCAGCATCGGACGGATTTCTGGCCGCTCTACACCTACCGGCGCGATTTCAGCGGAAACAGCCGCCTGCAAATTCTGGCCCCGTTGGAGCCCTACTTGCCCAACAACAAAAGCATTGAACGCGATTATTCTCCGCTCTGGTCGGTTTGGCGTTCCGAGAACAATCCAAAAACAGGCGCCGCCAGCCAATCGCTGCTCTGGAATCTATACCGGAGAGAAACCAATCCTGTGTCGAAGAAAACCTCGCTCTGCTTCGGCCTTTTCCAGTCTCAATCCGATGTGGATGGCACACGCCGGCGGCTGTTTTATATACCGCTAAGAAAGTAATTGGCTCGGAAGCACAGTATAGGCATGATTACGCAGTATTGGAATATAACGCGACTGTAAACCGCAGAAAACAGGCAAACCACCGATGACGAACATCGTTCATGGCTATCAGCGAATAGCACCGAAATGGAGTTTTGATCTCCAGTCGGCGTGTTCCATGACCGGCATCCCTCTCCGTCGCCGCATTTGTTTGCGGAGTTCGCAGGTGTTGCGGGCGGCTCTGGCCCTGCCGGTTTAGCTCATTTGGCCCTTTTGCCTCGTTCACTCTTTTAACTGACTAGCGCGCGCCATGTTTCAAAATGTCGGAGAGATGGTGGTTCTGTTTTGGCGCACGCTCCTGTCGCTGCCACTGACTTGGCGCCAGCGTCAGAAGGTGATTGACCAGTTCTTCGAGATTGGCAACGCCAGCCTGCTGATGGTCTGCATCCTTTCGTTTTTCATCGGCGGTGTCATCGCGCTCCAGACCGGCCCGCTGCTCGTCGAGCGCGGCTTGGGCAGTTACGTTGGCGGGGTCGTCGGCTTTTCCATCTGCAAGGAATTGGCTCCCGTGATGATGTCCATTCTCATTGCTGGCCGGATTGGCTCCGCCATGGCTGCCGAAATCGGCTCGATGCGCGTTTATCAGGAAATCGATGCCCTGCGCACGATGAACATCAACCCGATCCATTATCTGGTGCTGCCGCGTCTGGTGGCGATCGCCGTCGCCCTTCCGCTGCTGGTGACCTTCGCTATCCTCGTGGGTTGGCTTGGGGGCGGATTTGTGTGTGTGGCCAATGACCACATCGCCATCTCGTTCCCCGCCTTTTTTTCTGCTCTCCGTGACACAGTGGATGTTCAAGACGTCGCGAATGGCATTTTCAAGAGCTTTATTTTCGCGCTCGTCATCGCCGTGGTCTCCTGCCACCAGGGGCTGATTACTCGGGGGGGGCCGCGCGGTATCGGCCGCTCAGTCACCAAGGCTGTCGTCAACTCCATCGTGTTGATCGTCATCTGTGACTACTTCCTGACCCGGATCCTGATCAAGTGATGACCGATCACCCCTCCCATCAGCAGGGCGTCAGCGTCCAAGTGCGCGGGCTGCGCAAATCCTTTGACGGCCAGGAGGTGCTGCGCGGTCTCGACTTTGATGTCCAGCCCGGCGAGATATTCGTCATCATGGGCCCCAGCGGCAGTGGCAAGACTGTCCTGCTCAAGCACCTCATCGGGCTGGAGGTGCCCGACGCAGGCGAAATCCTCATTGCCGGTCAGTCAATCCAGTCGCCTGAAGTCATGAGTCAATACCGCATGGCCATGGTCTTTCAATCGGGCGCCCTCCTCAACTCCCTGACGGTCGCCGAAAACGTTGGCCTTTACCTGACCGAGCATCGCCTCAAACCGCCCGAGGAAATCGACCGCATCGTCGCCGAAAAGCTCGAGGTGGTTGGCCTCAAAGGCACCGAAGACAAAATGCCCAGTGACCTGTCCGGCGGGATGAAAAAGCGTGTCGCTATTGCCCGTGCGCTGGTGATTGAACCCCAGTTGATTCTGTACGACGAACCGACCAGCGAGCTGGACCCTTTGTCCGCCGTGGTTATCGCCGAGGAGATTGTCAACCTGAAGGAGCGCATCCAGGTCACCTCGCTCGTCGTGTCCCACGACCGCGAGCTGGCATTCGGGGTAGCCGACCGCATTGCGGTCATCGACCAGGGCCGGATTCTGACCGTCGGCACGCCCGACGAAGTCAAGCGTTACCCGGACCCGCTCGTTCAACAGTTTTTGCGCGCCGATTTTAGAAAGCGCTAACGAAAGGAAATAAGATGAAGAACACTCTTGAAACCCGCCTTGGACTCTTTGTTGCCCTGGCGGTGCTTGCCGCCGCGATCATTCTGGAAATGGTCGGTGGTGTTGAGCTATTCCGGCCCGGTTACCACATCCACGCACTGTTCAACAGCGCCCAGGAGCTTAAGGAAGGGGACCGCGTCAAAATGGCTGGCGTTGAGATTGGGCGCGTCGAACGAATCAGGCTGGACGAGGTCAACAAAAAGGTGCGGGTCACGATGAAAGTGCGCAAGGATGCCGTGAAGGAAGGCAGCATCGCGACGATCAAATTCACCGGGTTACTCGGACAGAATTTCGTGGCGATTGATTTTGGCGCTCCGAGCGCCCGGCCTTTGAAAGACGACCAGACGATTGACACCGCCGAACAGGCCGACCTCAGCGCCATGATGCAAAAACTGGATAGCGTCGCAGGCAACATCGAGAACATCACGAAAAGCTTCACCGGCGTAAAGATTGACAACCTCGTCGGGCCGCTAATTGACTTCGTGGAGCACGCCAAAGGCCCGCTCACTGCCACCATTACGAATCTGCAATCGATTTCCTACGACCTCTCCTCCCAGATTTCGCAGGGCAAAGGCACCATGGGCAAACTCATTAAAGACGAAACGCTTTACAACTCAGCCCTGGCGGCCGTCATCAACCTGCAGTCCACGTCCGTCGAGATAAAGCAAACGGTCGCCGAAGCGCGCAAGATCGTCGATCAGATCAACTCCGGCGAAGGCACCGTGGGAAAGCTGGTGAAGGATGACGCCCTGTATCGGGAGACCACCGCGTCGATGACGAACCTGAAGGAAATCCTACAAAAGGTGAATCAAGGCCAGGGCACGGTTGGCAAACTCATCAACGACCAGGAGTTTTACAAGAATGCCAAGATGACACTGCAGAAACTGGATAAAGCGACTGAAGGTCTGGAAGACCAGGGCCCGCTGAGCGTCATGGGCATCCTTGTGAATAACTTGTTCTGACGCCGCAGACCAGGTTTGCGCGCGGATTGATGAGTTGGCGGAGTAATGGTGTGAGGAGATGCGTCAATGCTCTCCTCTTATAATCCTGCATCGCCCTTTTTCTCCACACCCCTTTCTCGCAGGTAAATTGCCTTCAGATATTGGGCTTCTTTGAAAGTTGCGGGATGGTCGAGGGCGTGGCCGGTGGTTTGCAATTCGTCAAAATCGCGCCCGGTCAGCCTGGTTGACTGGCGCACGGCCGCGAAGAATTCCTCCGCCGCTACGTGAGCTGAACACGAGCAGGTGACCAGAATTCCGCCGCGCGCAAGGTGTTCAGCGCCCAGCTTCGCCAGCCTTCCATAAGCGCGCACCGCCCCTTCTCTCTCCGTTTTCCGCTTCGCGAACGACGGCGGATCCAGAACGATCAAATCAAACTTGCGCGCTGGCTGTTGGCTGAGCCATTGGAACACCTCGCTCTGGATAAGTTCGTGGCGGCAGGAGGCCACGGCGGCGTCTGACTGATTGAGAGCGAAATTTCGCTTCGAACTGGCCAGCGCATGGGCGCTGATGTCCAGATCCGTCACCGAATGCGCTCCGCCGCGTGCGGCGTACAAGGAAAAGCCCCCGGAGAAACTGAACGCGTTCAGCACATTCCGTCCGCGCGCCAACAATTCCACCTGCCGCCGGTTTTCGCGCTGGTCCAGGAAGAAACCGGTCTTTTGCCCTCGCATCACGTCCGCCTCGAATCGCAAACCCGTTTCCTGAAAAACGACCGGTCCATCGAGCGGCGGCCCATGCAGGACATCACCATCCGCCTTGCTGAAGCGCTTCTCGGCAACCTCTCGGAGGTTGCGACTGAGCCGGAGGACGATTCGGTCGGGGCACAAACGCTCGACGAATAATCTGGTGCTTCCCTCCAGGCGCGGCAGCCACGCTGCCGTGTAAAGTTTCAGCACTAACGTCCGGTCATAACGGTCCAACACCAGGCCAGGCCAGCCGTCGCTCTCGCCATTAATCCAGCGCAACCCGGTTGTTTGTTGATCGAACAAACCCTGCCGCAGCCGCAGCGCCTGATCGAGCCGCTCCGACCACCAATTGTCATCAACGGCCTGCGGCTTGCCCGCGTGCAGCACTCGCAGGCGAATCGGTGAATCGGGATCGAATAATCCCAGGGCGAGAAACTGGTCTTTACGGTCGTAAATCACGGCCAACTCACCCAGCCGCCCTTCCCGATTCTGCTCCTGAATGCTCTCAGCAAACAGCCAGGGATGGCCCGAGCGCAGAATGGTTTCGGCCGCCAGGCTGATTCGCAGGCGCAACCGCGCGAGTTTCTGCTCTTCGCCGCGCGGCTTCATGCAAAACTGAGGTGATCAACGGCAGTGAAGTGGCCGAACCGTTTGGTTAGCCTTTCGCACTCGATCATCGCGTCGCCGGACATAAAAAACAGGTTAATCACCTCCGCGAAGTCAACCCCGCCAGGACCAGGAAAGCGAGCTTCAATGTCTGCTCCCTTCCACCGCTCAGGGCGATTCAAGAACCTGCAAAATCGTAGCCGCCGACGGCAGTCGGCGCACTTTTCCTCGATTATCGGAGTGTTAGCGCCGACTGCCGTCGGCGGCTACGATTTCTTGAAACCACCCTGTCCACCGCTTCCATGGTGCCTGTCACGCACGCCTTTACAATGTTGGCGAGACCAACCAAAATGGGTGACAGATGCGTGCAGGAACTTGGATTACGACCCTGGTCTGGCTGTTGACGGTGGCCATACGCGCCATGGCCGATGAACCCGTCCCCGGTGTGAATGCCTGGCCTCTCGAGGTGCCGAAGGGCGGTCAACCTGGCTTCACTCTGTTGTCAGGTAACCAGACGGGAATCCTGTTCACCAACCAATTGCTTCCCTGGCCGGAGGCCACCAATCAGAACCTGCTGAATGGCGCCGGCCTGGCGCTCGGAGATTATGACGGCGACGGTTGGTGCGATATTTTCCTTTGCAGTTTGAACGGCAGCAGCCGGCTGTACCGGAATCTGGGCGGGTGGAGATTCCAGGATGTCACCGAGTCCGCCGGCTTGGCGAATTCCAACATGCTGGCGCGGGGCGCGGTATTTGCTGATGTGAACGGCGATGGTGCGCTCGATTTATTGGTGACCTGCTCAGGCCAGGGAACCCGGCTGTTTCTCAACGACGGAGCGGGCCATTTTCGGGATGCGCAGGCGACCGAACTGGTTGATAACACTGGCAGTATGTCGATGGCGCTTGGGGACGTGAACGGGGACGGCTCACTTGATCTTTATGTGGCTAATTATGGCGAGAACACGATACGAAGCGGGATGAAGATCAGCACCAGAATAGTCGGTGGCAAGGAACAGGTGACCGGCAGATATCGGAACCGGCTGAAAATTATTGGCGGTAAACTGGTCGAGTACGGGGAACCGAGCGTCCTTTTTCTGAACGACGGCCACGGGAAGTTCCGCCGGGTATCGTGGACGGACGGGACGTTCCTGGACGAGAGCGGGGCTCCGTTGGCGGAAGTGCCCTGGGAGTTGAGTTTCACGGCGGCTATTCGCGACATCAACCAGGACGGAAACCCGGACATCTACGTTTGCAACGATTTCCAAGACCCGGACCACCTATGGCTGGGCGACGGGCGCGGCAGGTTTCGCGCCGTCGCGCGGCCAGCACTCCGCAGCACGCCGCATTTTTCGATGACCGCAGACTTCGCCGACATCAACCATGACGGTTTGGATGATATTTTCGTGACGGACATGATAAGCCGCTCTCACGAGTTGCGCATGCGGCAGGTAAAACCCGACATTCCGCCAATCGCGCACACGCGGGAGAAAGTGTGGGACAGGCCCCAGGTAAGACGCAATTTTCTGTTCTTGAACCGCGGGGACGGCACCTACGCCGACATTGCGAATTATGCGGGTGTCGCCTGCTCGGACTGGTCATGGAGCGCCGCTTTCCTGGACGTGGACCTGGACGGTTACCCGGATATCCTGGTCGGCACGGGGCATTATTATGACACGCAGGACCAGGACGCCATCGAGCGTGCGAGCAGGATAAGCCAGGCGGAGAGGGACGATTCACGGAAGACGCTTTCCTTGTATCCGCCGCTCGTGACGCCCAACTTCGCGTTTCACAACCGGGCCAACCTGACCTTTGGAGAGGTTGGGAAGCAGTGGGGATTCGATTCCGTTCAAGTATCGCACAGTATTGCTCTGGCGGACCTGGACAATGACGGCGATCTGGATGTGGTGGTTAATTGCTTGCGGTCACCCGCGCTGGTTTATCGAAACAACAGCTCGGCGCCTCGCGTGGCGGTGCGGCTCAAGGGATTGCCGCCCAACACGCGGGGAATCGGCGCGCGAATCAAACTATTGGATGGCGCGGTGCCGGCGCAGTCGCAGGAGATGACCTGCGGCGGACGGTTCCTTGCCGGAGACGCGCCGCAGCGCACCTTTGCCGCCGGCCAGGGCGACGGGCGCATGACGCTGGAGGTGACCTGGCGCAGCGGCAGGAGGAGCCTGGTACGGCACGTAAGAGGGAACTACCTGTACGAAATTGACGAAAGCGCGGCCGTTCCGGCGCCACCACCACCAGCGCCAGCGAAGCCGGCTCCCCTGTTCGAGGACGTAAGCGCGGCGCTGGGCCACCGGCATCTGGACCCCGCCTATGATGATTTTGACAGGCAGATGCTGCTGCCGCGCAGGTTAAGCCAGCTTGGACCCGGTGTCGCCTGGTTCGACTTGAACGGGGACGGCAAGGAAGACCTGGTCATTGGTGGCGGTCGCGGGACCCGTCTGGGAGTTTACCTGAATGCCGGGGGCGGGCACTGGCAGCAAGCGGGCGGGCTTTTGACCAATGCGCTGCCGGATGACGCAGCGGTGTCGTGGTGGGAGTGTTGCAGCCCGGCACTCGGTCAGTGCTGGTGGGCCTGGCGCATTATGAAACCCGGCAAACGAATCTGCCGGCGGCATTGCGGTATGATTGGACGGCAGGCGGGGCCGCCATCGGGTCGGCAATCCCGGCCTTCGGGGCGAGCAGCGGTCCGCTGGCGCTGGCCGATGTGTATGGGGACGGCAACCTGGATTTGTTTGTCGGCGGCCGGCTAAAGGCAGGCCGCTATCCGGAGCCAGCGACCTGCGGGATTTTCAGAAACCAGGGCGGACA
>Ga0194039_1001294_pt1 | contig 13568 bp, 9 predicted proteins | sample JunL228m_MetaG_FD_148679 | JGI IMG/M metagenome (GOLD analysis project Ga0194039, IMG submission 148679) | Anoxic zone freshwater microbial communities from boreal shield lake in IISD Experimental Lakes Area, Ontario, Canada - Jun2016-L227-8m | ecosystem: Environmental > Aquatic > Freshwater >...
TCCTACATTAGGACTTTTGATCGCTGTTATATACATCGATAATCCTCTCTGATTTACTCAAATCATTTTGACTTGAGATTATACCAGATTTGTTACCGATGTATTTCAACCTACGCAGACTTTCCAGAAAAAGACTTAGTTGTTTTGAGGAGAGCAAAGCCTAAACCGAGTGGAGCCCAAAAATTTAAACCTCGAAACACAATTGAAATCGCGGTCGCCTGAATTGGAGGTACTCCAAATGAGGTAAATATTACTACCATGACTACCTCAACTACACCAATTCCTTCAGGCTGGGGGGATATAACTCGAGCTACTTCACCGAAGGCATAGCCGGCGATTAGTGCCCCGTAGTGAATTTTGTAGTCGAAGGCCAAAAATATAACAAAAAGCGAGACGATGCTTACTGCATGGGCGATGAGGGCGATGAAGAGAGTAATGATTAATTGCTTCTTATTCCCACGGACGAGATGAGCAGCTTCAGTCAGTTCTCTGGCAATATTCGTTGGCCAGGCTGGTGAAATTTTACTTGGGCGATGGATTAATTTGGTAAAACTTTTTACGAGACGGTATACCCAGTTTGTGACCTTGAGTGTGAACTTGGGAAATCTATAAGAAGTAAATATTAGTATCCCGGGGATGATTGTTGGGAAAATAAATATAATTGAGCCGATTATCTCGTAATTATTTAAAAGTCCAGCCCGCTTCAGATAAACCAAAGAAAAAACGAGAATAAAGGAAAAAGCCATATAGCCAACGATTGTCGTTATTACTGAGGCAATAATTGCTTTTGGGGAGGACTCCTTTCTTCTGGCAGCATCATCAGCATAAAGAATTGTTCCTGATTGGCCCCCTGTTGGAGCGAGAACATTTACAAAGAGTGAACCAAATACTAGAGGGACGAGTTCTATAAATTTTCGATGTAGGTGTACAGTCTTGAAGGCTGATTTTGTCATAAAGGTGTAGACGGTGTAATACAATGCTTGAGTAATTCCGGCCACGACAAGCCACAGCCAACTTCCTTGTCTTAAAGCCTCAATAAATTTACTAAATTCCTCGTGGTGGCTAAATATATACCAAACAAAAATAATAATTAATATGCCAAAAACAAGATTTCTAAGTAGGTGTGATTTAGGCTTCATCTTTATTTTTCTCTAATTTTATATTTGTTTTGTACTGTTTATTTAATTTTGCCATTGTCAAAAATTGTTTGATAACTTTATGTAAAGGCATAACTTTTGAAATTTGTTTTACCATTTTTAGTTCATTAAGCCAACCTCTTAGAATTCCGACTTTTTTAGCTTTGTTGACCACAATCAGATTTGGCAAGCTAATAGATTGAAAAGTTGCTCCACGGTCAATGAAAGATTTATTCATCAAAGTCTCTAGGCCAAAACCGATTTTAGGTTTTGACCATATATATGGATCCGAAAGGAGCTCTTTTTTAATCGCCCTCTCGCCACTGACCCAGTCAACTCCCATAAATTTCATAAATTTAAATGAATTGCCGCGCAGGCTTAAAGTCCAGTCAACTTGATTGTCTAGGACTGGATTCACTAAAGCGTTTATGTTTTCTGGCTTTAGATTTACCAAGTCGGCATCTAGTAAAAGGACGACATCATTTTTTGCGATATCAACTCCCTTTTTGACTGAAAGTGTTTTTCCTAAATTATGTTCATTTTCTATCAAAGTTACCTTATACTTCTTCACAACATCGGAGGTATTGTCAGCGGAGCCATCATTAATAACAATTACCTCATCTATTAGAGGATGGTCTTCGACAATGGTTAGAACTTTCGATATCCGTGCTTCTTCGTTGTAGGCGGCGATGATAACACTTACTTTTTTATTCATGATGTGACTTTTTCCTTTATTACCTGTATTATATAATAACAGTGAAAGTAATACATATACTATGAGAATAGCAATTTTTACAGACACATATGTGCCACAAAAGGACGGCGTTGTTGCAAGTATTGATCGTTTTACGAAGCTCATGGCTGATGATGGGCATCAGATTATAATATTTTGTCCAAAATGTGGTCGGTTTAAAGATAAGCCCTATCCTAATATTACGATTAAGCGCTATCTCTCTGTAACTCCACCAACCTACAAAGATTACAAAATGGCTCTCCCTTTCGTTTTGAGCGTCACGGCTGATCTAAAGGAGTTTGCTCCAGATATTGTTCATATCCAAACACCTCTTGGGATTGGCTGGATGGGAATTTGGGCCACTAAGATTCTAAAAATGAAAAATATTCAGACTTATCACACATATATTCCTGATTTTTTAGTATATTTGAAACCAACAACCTTCTTGGGAATAAACAAAATCGCTTCCTATATCAACTCATCCAAACTACTAAAGGACCTAATCGAAGCAGATATTTCGAAAGAGAGCTATGGTTCTTCCAGATTCCAGAGCTATATTGGACAGCGAATTAAGGAAATAACTGAAAAAGCTTCGAAAAATAATAATGGTAAATTTTCAGAAAGATTTGGACGTGATTATACTAGGGTTGTTTACAATCGAGCTGACCTTGTCTTAACGCCTTCTGAAGCAATGAGAAAGACACTCATAAAACAAGGTGTCAAGACAAAGGTTGAAGTATTGAGCAATGGGATTGACTATGATCTTTTCAAGAAAAAAACAGATTACCGGATTACTAATAAAATGATTCATATGGGAAGGATTGGTCATGAAAAAAGTGTGGATGTTGTAATCGAGGCATTTGCTATTGCCGTAAAAGAAAACCCAGCTTTGAGGCTTGATATATTGGGTGATGGTCCAGCGAGAAAAGCTCTCCAAAATATGACAAAAAACCTAGGGCTTACTAAGCAAATTAGATTTGGGGGAGCCTATGATATTAATAAGGTATCAAAAGAACTCTGTCAGTATGATTTTTTCGTGACTGCAAGCACGATTGAGACTCAAGGGATTGTTATCCTGGAGGCAATGGCTTCGGGACTGCCTGTCCTGGGGGTAAACAAGCTTGCTGTACCAGAAGTGGTCCACGACAAGAAGAATGGTTATATTTCAAGACCCTTCAATGCTAAGGATTTGGCTAAAAATATGCTCAAAATACTTGAAAGCGAGGAGAGGCTCAGAAGGTTTGGGAAGGAATCATTAAATATCGCCAAAACACACGAAATAAACAAATGCAAAGATAGACTGGCTCATTTTTACGAGATGATCTCCGAAAAATAATTATCTATCTTTTAACTCTCGAGCTAGATCGCGATTGATGTCGCGGTTTTTTATTAATTTCCTTTTGTCGTATTTTTTTAGACCACGTGCCAGGGCAATCTCTGTCTTGACTAAACCATGAGTCAAATAAACTTTAACTGGGACAAGAGTTAGTCCTTGGGTTTGGACGGCACCGATCAAGTGATTAATTTCAGCTTTATTTAGAAACAATTTACGTGGTCGAGTTGGCTCAGAATTATTCAAGCTGGCGGGTTTATAGGGAGAAACATGGGCATTTGTTAGCCAGATTTCATTATTTTTGACAGTAGCAAAAGCTTCCTTGATGCTAATATGGCCAGACTTGATTGATTTTACCTCGGGTCCAGTCAATTCAATTCCAGCTTCATATTTTTCGATTAAGTCATAATCGAAGTGGGCTTTTTTATTGTCAGCGATTACTTTGATATTAGCCATTTTTGCTTTCAAATTAACTCAAATGTAATTATACTATTATTATGCTTAAAGATGAACTACAGAAACTAATTTTTAATAGCGTCAAAAACGCCTATCCAAAGACAAAAATATTACTTGCTGACATTGAATTAGAAAATGCAAAGAATACTGAATTTGGTGATTTGGCTTCAAATATTGGTTTTAAATTAGCCAAAGAGCAGAAACTTTTACCCCAAGAGGTAGCAAGCAAGTTAGCCGAACTTATTAGAACAAATTGGCCTAAGCATCTTTCACAGATTATCTATAGCTCTCATCAACTTGGCTACATTAATTTTAGTTACAATTATTCATTTTATGTAAAGCAAATATTAGAAGAAGGGCAATGCTTTGGGAATCTTGAACTTCTTCAAAATAAAAAAATTCAGATTGAATTTATCTCTGCAAATCCGACTGGACCCCTGACTTTAGCAAATGGGAGAGGAGGATTTGGTGGAGACGTGTTGGCCAATCTCTACAAAAAAGCTGGTGCCCAGGCAGAGCGAGAATATCTTGTAAATGATGGGGGCAACCAAGTTAAGATACTAGGAGATTCTGTTTTGATTGCGGCTGGACTGATGAGCGAGAAAGAAGATTCTTATCGGGGTGAATATATAGAAGCCTGGGTTAAAGAAAATTCTGAAACAATCAAGGAGTTTCAGGGCGATTCAAAGCAATTGGGTCAAAAAGTAGCAAAAGATATCTTAGATAGTCAAATAAAAAAATCAATCGAAAAAATGAATATAAATTTTGATAATTGGTTTAGTGAACAGAGTTTGATTGAGAGCGGCGAAGTAAATAAGGCCCTGAGTGATTTTGAAAAGAAAGGCCGTAGCTACAAAAAGGATGGAGCGCTGTGGTTTAAAACAACTGATTTTGGTGACGACAAAGATCGAGTTTTAGTCAAAGCAGACGGGGAAAATACCTACTTTGCGAACGACGCGGCCTACCATTGGGACAAATTTGCAGTTAGGGGATTTGATAAAGTAGTAAATTTTTGGGGCGCTGACCACCATGGCTATATTGGCAGGATGCAGGCGGCAACCGAGGCGATGGGGTTTAAGGATCAACTAGAAATAGTAATTATGCAGTTGGTTCGCCTTATTCAAAATGGCAAAGAAGTACGGATGTCAAAACGGAAGGGGACATACATAACTATGGACGAACTTCTTGATTTGATTGGTGGGACCGAACAAGAAGCAAGCGATGTCGCGAGATTCTTCTTTCTCTCGCGTTCCTTTAATACTCACATGGATTTTGACCTTGATCTTGCTCGTGAACACTCAGAAAAAAATCCTGTTTTTTATGTCAAGTATGCCTATGCTAGGCTCTCTGGAATTTTGAAAAATGCCGAAAAAATGAATCTTCCACAAGCCAACCTAGAGCTTCTCCAACATGAAAAGGAAGTTGACCTAATCAGAGAGTTAATCAAATTACCGGAGCTCATCGGAGCAATTATCGAAGACAAAAACTATCCTGTCCATTTACTTACTTTCTATGCTCAAAATTTAGCGTCAAAATTCCACTCATTTTATGATCAATGCCGAGTTATTGACGAAAAGGACTTTGAGCTTACGGCGGCTCGTTTAAAACTTGTTGAAGCCACAAAAATTGTTCTGGGTATCACCATGAAAGATTTAATAGGAATAGATACTCCAGAAAAAATGTGATGAAAATAGGAAACCACAAAAAGTATCATGTTAGTAAAACCGCACTTATTTTAGGTGCGGTTTTTTTATTAATATTTTTGACTTTTGTTATTGCAGGCAATTTTAAATTCGAGAGAAAACCTAAAAGCGATGCGATTGTTTATGAATACGAACAATATTATTTACTAGCAAGCCATTTTACAGACGATGTTGATACAATGCCATTTAGCGAACTTAAAGATGCGCTAGTAAGAGGCTCAGGCCAAGATATGTTCGTTAGCCTTGAGGAGAAAGACAATATCAAAAGGATATTTGGGATTGAAAATTACCAACCAAAAGTCCGGTTTGCCAAAGACCGAGATATAGTAAATACTTTAATAGATAATAAAAACTCATTAGCAATCATTCCCTTTCGGGCTGCTGACTCTAGAATTAAAACGTTAGGGATTGATAACAAAAAATTGTGGGATAAGTCTGTTGAGGGTTATCCCCTTCATATCAAAGTAAAGACAAACGATAAGTACAAGTCGGAAGGCGCATTTGATAAAAATAAGCTAACTCTGCTGACAAACATAGGGGATGTAATTTTGGGTCGCCATGTTGCCTATAAGATGAAAGCATATAATGACTACACACACCCTTGGCTTAAACTATCCGGCCTACTTAGCAAGGCGGATATTACCTTTGCTGACTTAGAAACACCGCTCTCAGACCGGATTTCACCACCAGACGAAGGAATGAGTTTTATCGCCCCACAAAAATCAATTGCTGGACTAAAACTTGGAGGGGTGGATGTGGTAGCACTGGCAAATAATCACAGTACAAATTACGGGACAAATGTCTTTGGGGATACTTTGGACATTTTAAATAAATCCGAAATTAAATATGTGGGCGGGGGAGTAAATTCAACAGAAGCTTATAAACCATTAATAATTGAAAGAAACGGTTTAAGGTGGGCTTTTGTAAATTACAATTCTATAATTGGAGCAATTAATGCCACTGAAACTTCCCAAGGAGTGGCAAAATTTGGGATTAAACCATGGGCAGAGACGGACAGTCCAGAAGATCTGGCCATGATTAAAAAAACCATTATTGAGGCAAAAAAGCAGGCTGATATAGTTGTTGCTGAATTTCATTGGGGAGTTGAGTACAATCCGAATCCTATTCAATCACAGATAGATGTAGCTCATGCAGCGATTGAATCTGGAGCGAATCTTGTTCTTGGTACCCATCCTCATGTTGTACAGGGTATGGAAAATTATCAGAATACTCCCATTCTGTATTCTCTTGGTAACTTTATTTTTGATCAGGAGTGGTCAATAGAAACAAAACAGGGCGTAGTGGCAGAAACATATTTTTATAATAAAAAATTGGTTAATGTGAGTTTAATCCCTTATCAGATCGAGGACTATAACCAGCCCAGACTGACTAATCCGACCGAATCAAAAATAATCCTCGATAGGATTTTTGGAGCATCCCTCTCAAAAGATTATAAATAAGTTAGAGCGTTAGCTTGTAAACTATCCCATCCGCAGAGACATATCCTGTAGTCCCGGAAACATATAATCCATTTAAGTTGTTAAACTTATCAGATACTTGCTGGCTAATAAATTTACCATTAAGATCGAAAACGACTATTCTGCTGCCGCCCCTATCGGTGACATAAAGATTCTTGACTTCCTCACTAGCAAAAAGGGTATTTGGTTTATCAAAAGCAAATGGCAGGTTTGAGATAGTGAAGCTTTGTTTTTTTCCTGCTAGGTATTTTACAATCGATCCATCTGATCCTAAAACATAAATGCTACTGTCTGTCGCTATTCCGACACTGCCGCTAACGTTGGAACTGTCTGTGATATAATCTGTTCTTTTGCCATACCCTGTGCTTGTCTTTAGCCTTTTATAAATCTTTCCGTTTGCTGAGTCTAGGGTGTAGATGTTTGTTATATAGCTGGTCATGGCGACTGGTTTCTCTATTTCTCCCGCGGCATCTTGCTTGTTTATTTTTAGCTCCTTGGTGTCAAATTCATAGATATTGCCCTTATCTGTGATAAAAACCAAAACACTTCGTCTAGTAACTTGGGTTGCAGCCAAAATCTTACCTTCGAGGGTTGGGTTATCAACGGCGGTAGCAACTTCACCCGATGTGACACTCACAGAAGCAATATTGCCATTATCTTTGTTTATTAAATATAGAGTTTTATTGATTAAATATGGTCCAAGCGGAGATTTTCCAACAACTTTTTGAACATCTGCTAATTTGGTTGGGTTGATGCGCACGACTCCTTCGGCTTGATCAAGACTTGAATTAATTTTCACAAGTAGGGCGGTAGCGTCCTTATCTACATACTTATTTTTTGTCAAACTTTCTGCAATTTTTTGGGCTTCTTTAAGTTTTTCAACGGCTTGCTTGTTGTCACCACTGGTAATGGCACTTTGCCCAGAGTCATATTTGCCTTGAGCCTGAGAAAAAGAAGCGTTAGCAAGCTTTTCGTTTTCCTTATTCTCTCTTCCATGCCAAGTCAGATAAACACCACCGATTAAAAGAATGACAACAATAGCTGCCGCAGCCAAGGCATAACCTCGCTTAACAAATAATCTGCTAGAAAGTTTTTTGACTTTGCTTCCGGCGGTTTGTACTTTTGAGAAATTGAACTTTTCTAGCTTTAACCACTTTGGCTTATCCGAGGTAATACTTTCCTTGATGTAGATTTCATTTGCAGTTACTTTTGGGGAGGTCTCGTCAACTATTTCATCTGATTCGTTAATCGTTAGATCATTAATTTTTCCTTCATCTTTTTTTAGTGATATTGCCTCATCTGTTTCAATAAATATTTTCTCTTTTGTTTGCTTTGGAGGTTTGTTTTTGTTAAAGGAGTCAATTAATTTTCTTATATAAGTTGGGATATTTTTCAGAAAAGGGATAATTTTATCGCTAGTAAATACCATGGTTGCAGCCCAAGTGGCCGCGATAACTAGCCAAACCCTTTTGAAAAATGGAGCCGAGGCATCTAGAGCATCTTTGACTGGCTTTCTTGGTTCTGATAACCAGACATCATCAGATTTATCTTCGATTGTTTCATTTGAGGCGGCTTCTGGTGAGATTGCCTCTAAAATAAGAATTGCATTTGGACTACTTTCTCCTGTGCCACCTTCAATTAAACTGGCCAGATGACCAATTGCTACCTTTGGCTGAAATTCAGTTGAATATTTTTGGAGCTCGTCCTTAGAAAGGCTAAAAAAGACTCCAGGAGTAACGATAGCGACCCGGTCACCCTCATTTAGCTCACCACTTGCGATATTGATGAAGGTTCTCAACGGATTCACTGTATCTCCACCCAGGTCATCGCTGACGTGGCTTGACTTCTCTCCACGATATAAAAAAGCCTCAGTTTTGCCAGCCTTAGTGATGTGAAATTCGTGGTTGCTAAGAATGCCCAGGATAGCATTTAGATTATTTAGCCAGCTAATTTTACCTTGATTTGTGGCATCGGCCAATTCTTCATTAACCCTGGTTAATGCGACTTCAAAGCTAATTAAAGGATCACGAGTTAAATCTTGATAATACTCGCCATGAAAGGCATCTAGAATAAGTTCTGTTATTTGCTCCGCTTCATTATGAGGTGCATTTACATTTATAACTGCATATATCGAGCCGTGGTTTCTTTCGTCTACATCTTGAGGTATATGTTCATACGTAATAGCGACACCCTTGCCGCGATGTCCTTTTCTAGTTTCAGTCGAAAGTTTTGCCGTTCTGGCAATTAATTTTTTGTGCATCTTGCTTTTTATAAGAATTATAACTAATAAAAACTATATCATTTTTTTTGACTTTCAACAATATTTTGGCTCAAAATAGGAAAGCCCCGACGCTTAGGCGTCGGGGCTGGATTCTCCCTCGATGATTTTCTGACATTGATTCACCCACATTAGAACGCGTGGATAATTGTAGCGAAGCGCTCCAAAGCAGATTACTGCGAGCACTCCCCATGCCCCGAGCTCTACCCAGAACGGTTTATGGCTGAGACCAAAAGCCTCATACATGTAAACCATGCCAACTGCCAATGATAATATCACGTAGCAGGAGGTGATCGTCACGTTAAGTAGAAAACGGATTTCCTTGGGAACTCTTTTGGTCGCTCGAAGAATTTTACCTATCAATGCAGATAGTAGCAGAATGACGGCAGGCCAGAAAAGTCCTTGGTGAGTTAACGCTACTCCAGCTAGAATAGAGGGGAAAAAGACCGTATCCCCGACTTTGTCTAATTTCCTGCCTAGCTCGGATTCCCATCTGTATCTTCTTGCTAGCCAACCATCTAGCCAGTCGCTCGCGAGAGCGACCGCTAGAAGGATGAAAGCAGCAAACCATTCTTGATAGCTAACTACGAGGGAAAAAGCTACGAGAGACAGAATTAACCGAAGGATTGACAATATGTTTGGTAGGTTTTTCAAAAATCACCTCGAAAGTGAAGTTTTTACTCACGGATTTCGTGCCACGCGATTATATAACCAAATATTAATATAGTCAAGGTAACTTACTTTCTCGAAACATTTTTGTATGTTACTATTTACCCATGCTAAAAAAGAAAAAAACACACTTCAAAGAAATCCCAATTGAGAAAAAACAAAACCATCATTATTGTTTAAAATCCTTTTTAATAACGGCGACAATTATAGTATTTGCTGTCATTGTGTTAGGAATAATTTATTGGCAGTACGCAAAGTTTCCCTCACTCAGCAGTCCAATCACAAAGACTTATACATGGGACTACAAAGAAACACCTTATACATTAAACGAAACCTTATATAAAAGTACGGCAGAATATTATGGAAAAAAGATAAAGGGTATCTACTCCAACTTTGAAGAAAACTCTATATCAAAATATTTCAAATATCCAAAGCAAGACAAATCCATCTCTGAAGTTGCAAATAAAATAAAATTATCAGCAGAACAGGGCAAATTAACTCCGGACCAGACAATTGACCTAACCCTGGACTATGTCCAGTCCCTGCCATATGATGAAATTCGAGCCAAAACTGATCTGACACATCCGCGTTATCCATACGAAACTCTATATGAGGGCATAGGTATTTGTTCAGACAAAACCCTCCTTACGGTCGCTATTTTGAGGGAACTTGGTTATGGCACGGCTGTTTTTATGTATGAATCTGATCAACATATGGCTCCAGCTGTTCAATGCCCAACAGAATACTCAAACTATAACTCTGGTTACTGTATCGCTGAAACTACAGCAATCGGCCACAAAATTGGGATTGTCCCAGAGCTAGATCAAAAAAGCCTTCAGGCTGTTTCAAGAGCTGAAGTTCCGACCTTTGAAAACCAAATTAAAAATCCGCTTGCTCCCAAAATACTTTCAACGCCTAAAATCTACAGCAAAACATCGGGCAATATTTATCAGGGCGTAATCCAGACTGTAGCCAACGAAAAAGAGATTGCTGAAATCTCAGTCTATCTTGGACAGCAAAAAATAAGGATTGATGCAAGCGAGGCAGAGCTTACTCGGCTAAAAAGGGAGTTAAATATGTATGACACGCAAGAAAACATAAAAAAATATAATAGTCTCGTACCAACATATAATAATCTGGTTGCAACAGTAAAAGCGCAAATCGAGGAATACAACCAGAAAGTAAATCGATATAATTATCTGATCAAGCAATAAAATACTTGACATAAACAATAAAAAAGAGCATAATCTTGGACATTATCAACCGCGACGCATCAGAAAGGTGGGACGAGTTGGGTAACCTCCAGACCTCCCTGTTTAATCAAAAGAGCTGATCGTCCGGCAAGATCGAGCCTTGCTCCAGTAGCCCCCACGAGGTTGGGAATCGGACCCAGGAGCCAGTCACCTGTTAGACTGAACCGGTAGCTTGCGAAAGTAAGCTTTTGACAGGTTGTTTTGTCTCAAAGCCCGAGGCAAAATGTAATAGATTATAAATTAGGGCACCTAGATCCGGAGATCACCGGTGACTTTGTGGGGCATAACTCCCCGGCCTGGCCAGCCGCAAAAAGGCAAATCGCATCAGGGAATGATGACTAGGCATCTGAACCTGATACGTCCAAGTTTCCAGTCCCTCCGTAGCTCAGTGGGAGAGCGGCGCAGAGGCGGGCGATAAGCCTGCTACATTGCGAGGGTCGTGGGTTCGATTCCCACCGGAGGAGCCAAACTGTTCCATGAGCGCGCCATTTTTTCTAGCTTAAAAAAGCTAGAGAGGAAGGCACATACCCAGAGCATGGGCGTCGCGCTTTGATCATGGGACTAGACCCTCCGCCACCAAGCACCGGTTTACAGCCGGAATCGCTGGGGGCGGAGGGTCACCACTAAATAATTATCCATGCAGCAACTTATTAGTTGTTGTTTTTTTGTTTCTGGGCCGTAACAATCAAATTATTATTTTTATCTTCTTTATTGTCACTCAGTGTAATCTCACCAAAGCCTGTTTTATTTAAAAGATCTTCAATTTCAGTTTTTCCCCAAGCGTGAAAATATCTTTCAGCCAAGACGTTCTTATTGTTATCTTTCCAGGGTTTTAGAAAGTCTCCATATTCTAATTCAGTCTTCGTTGACTCCTGGCTTATATATTTCTCATCCATTTCTTTCTTGAAAACAGGGTCGTCCCAAAAATACCAAACCGTGATTAGGATAGTTCCGCCTGGCCTTAGAATACGGTTTATTTCTAAAAAAGCATTTAGCCTTTGTTCTTCAGAAGGAATATGATGTAGTGTGGCAATTGATAAAACATAATCGAATTCATCATCAGAAAGTGGCGTTTTTAAAAGATCGCTGACGATAAAATTTTTGTCTGGATACTTTTTTTGTGCAAGCTTGATTAGATTTTCGCTGATATCCAGACCTGTATAGCTAATATTAAATTTCTCTAAAATCTCTATGACTCGGCCGTTACCACAGCCCAGATCAAGTATCTTTGAGCCTTTTCTAATTTGTAAATTTTCAATGGCATCAGCTACATGTATCCAGTTAAAGGATGATCTAGTACTAGAAAAGTGATCGGCAACCTTGTTATAATCATCACGCGTTTTAGTAACTAAATTTTGAGCAAAATCTTTATCCATATGAATTACCTCGAAGAAATAATATACACATTAATTGAACAAAAAGTAAGCGATCAGGAACAATTTCGAAAGGTCGTCAGTTCAATTTATGCCAAGTCTAATGTTAAAGGATTTGAGTCCAATGTCAAACTCCGCGAGGTCTATAATACGTTAGTAGCCGAAGGGGATGTCGAGCCAAGCGAAACATTAGAAAAGCTCTTGATAACCAAAAGAATGCGCTCCTTGTCCGGTGTTTCAGTCATAACAGTGCTGACAAAAGCCTATCCCTGTCCCGGCAATTGTATATATTGCCCGACAGAAATCGATGTGCCAAAAAGTTATTTATCGAACGAACCAGCAGTGATGAGAGCTATTTTAAACAAATATGATGCCTTTGATCAAATCAAAACTCGCTTGGATTCATTGAAATTGCAGGGGCACCCGATCGATAAAGTCGAACTAATCGTGATTGGCGGAACCTTCTCTTATCTCCCTCGTGACTACCAAGAGGAATTTATCAAAAGATGTTTTGATGCTCTGAACGGCTCAGATTCAAAAGATTTAGTCGAGGCAAAAGCGAAAAACGAAAAGGAAAAGTCTCGTTGTGTAGGGCTAACCTTGGAAACTAGACCAGACTATATAGATGAGGAAGAGGTGAAATGGTTCCGTTATTTGGGCGCGACGAGAGTGGAGTTGGGAGCCCAAAGCCTAGATGATAAAATCCTTGAATTGAATAAACGAGGGCATAAAATCGTTGAGACAAAAAAAGCGACTAGATTGCTCAAAGACGCTGGATTCAAGATTTGTTATCATCTGATGCCCAATCTTTATGGTTCAGATGTAGAAAAAGACAAAAAACTATTCCGAGAAGTTTTTTCTAATTCTGACTATAGACCTGACTATATAAAAATATATCCTTGCATGGTGACAAAAAACACTCCACTTTTCAACTTATATAAGAAAGGGGAGTATCGTTCGTATATGAATGAAGAATTAATTGACGTAATAACTGATATCAAAAAACATACACCTTATTGGGTTCGAATAATGAGAACGATTCGAGATATTCCAGCGACTAGCATCGAGTCAGGATCTGTTACTTCTAATCTGCGACAAGTAATATTGGAAAGAGCCATAAAGGAAGGTTGGCAATGTCACTGTATACGTTGTAGGG
>Ga0194039_1001296_pt1 | contig 13561 bp, 12 predicted proteins | sample JunL228m_MetaG_FD_148679 | JGI IMG/M metagenome (GOLD analysis project Ga0194039, IMG submission 148679) | Anoxic zone freshwater microbial communities from boreal shield lake in IISD Experimental Lakes Area, Ontario, Canada - Jun2016-L227-8m | ecosystem: Environmental > Aquatic > Freshwater >...
ATCCACAACTCAGTAACATTTTTGTGATAATACGCGTTTTCAAAATCCTCTTTTTTAAAAATATGATAAACATGATATTTTTTATTCGATTTTTTAAATCCATCAATTAAAAGGGCAACACAATCAACAATTATGAGACTCTCGGCAAAATCGGTATATACCGGAAAAATTATTCCGACGTGATTCTCGTTGGATAATAGATTATCTGATTGCGGATATTGGATCGATTTTTCTAAACTTTTGGTATATAGTGATGCCTTGCAAAAAACAAAATACAAAATTATACTCAGGAAAAAAATGGTTGTAAAGATAAAAGTCAGAGATCCTTGATTTGCAAATACAAAATTTTTATGGTCTCTTATTAAAAATATCGCTAGAGAGAAAACAACCAATAAGGTAATTCCAATTGAAACAGATATCCTATTTTTTTTATCACAATTCATATAATTTAACGTATTTTTTGTTAAAAATTCGTACCAAATCCATCTCAAACATTCGAATAATTTTACCATATGATATTGATTAAAATTCGAGGTAGATAACGATTTGTCAATCTAATTACCCATGGGAGGGTTATTTTCTAATAAATCGTCCATTTCATCCTGCACCGAAATTGCCCCCAATCACTTTCGCACTCCATACCCCATTACTCATATTCCAATAACCTCACTTTTTTACGCATGGATCTCCGCATCAACGACCGGATTCTATTACAACCCGGACGATTCTATGCCGTAGTCGCACCCATCGAAACCTTCCTCGCGGGTATAAATGACAATCCCATTATCGGCAGATACACGACCGTCCTTATTGGCGGGAATTTTTCATGACTATTGAATGGCATAAACCGTAGTTCAGGTAATTTCGAGATACGGCGTGCATTTACGGTGCATCAATTACTGACAATCTTACGAGAAGAATATCACAGTATTGTGATTGTTGAACATGATCCGACAATTTACGATGATGCAGTCGAAGTAAAACGCGTAATCCCACCAACAATGAAGGATGTATCGCGAGATTCAATTTTTGTTTTATACGCCCCGAAAATGGATCGACATTTTGCATATCTCGCACATACCGCAGATCATCTCATTTGTTACGATGATACGAGTGATTCGATAAACCACGATTTCAGGAAAATGCGAAAAAAGGGTCTATCGAATTCGCAGAAGACGTTGTTTTGAGAATCGATGATTACCACTCTGTTCACCAGTACACTCAAGTTAGAGATACTGGGTTACGGGGCAAATAACTCCATTCCAAGTCGTTTTGACGATTTCAGACGCGCAGGGGAGAGTTTTTCGCGGTCATACGATTTCATCCGTGACGTGACGATGATATTGCAGGGATTGCGTTCGTGGATGTAAAAATCTGCTTACACATGAGAACTGTATTTAGACGGGGCACGGTTACCGCACAAAACCCCGCATGACGAATCAGAAAACACTTTTTTAGACAATTGAATGAGAAAAAGGTACATTTATCCTCATTGCAGGTAATAATCTCAATCAACTGATTGTCGTGCCGTACGGATCTTCACCAACTGAAACAAAGACATGCCCGAAGTGCGGGAGTTCTTTTAATGGTAGAATGATGTTCTGTGCCTATTGCAGAACCCCTCTAGAACAACAGAATGCACCAAACGTTACCAATCATATTATGGGGATAACAACACTCCCTGATGCGATGTTCCGCGCAAATCCCCAGCATACCGGTGAATATGACAACTGCGGTGTTGACCCCTCGAATACTTTGTTATGGCGGTTTAAGACAGGAGGTAAGGTGAATTCATCGCCAGCAGTGTCGAACGGTATCATCTATATCGGTAGTGATGATAATAACCTGTATGCAATCGATGCGGCGACGGGGAATGAGAAGTGGCGATTTGCAATGAGTGTTTATGAATCGTCTTCACCTTCGGTGTCGAATGGAGTCGTTTATATCGGAAGTTTTGACAATAACCTGTATGCAATTGACGCGGTAACTGGGAAAGAGAAGTGGAGGTGCAAGACAGGGAGTTATGTGCAATCCTCGCCAGCGGTGTTTAATGGTGTCGTCTATATCGGCAGTGATGATAACCTGTATGCTATCGATGCGGGAACGGGAAAGGAGATATGGCGGTTCAGGACTGGAAGTAGGTTGAAGTCATCGCCAGCAGTGTCGAATGGGATTGTCTATGTCGGGAGTGGTAATAAGATCCTCGCGATCGATGCGATGATGGGCAAGGAGAAATGGCGATTGACGACAGGTTGGTTAACTTATGTGGAATCATCACCGGCAGTATCGAACGGGGTTGTCTATGTGGGGAGTTCAAATAGGAACCTGCATTCAATTGACGCGTTAACTGGGAAAGAGAAGTGGAGGTTCGAGACTGTAGATGATGTGGATTCATCGCCGGCAGTGTCAAACGGTGTCGTCTATGTTGGTGGGAAAGATAAGAACCTGTATGCCATAGATTCGGTGACTGGGAAGGAAAAGTGGCGGTTCGCGACGAGGGGTTGTGTGTACTCCTCGCCAGCGGTGTTTAACGGTATCGTTTATGTCGGAAGTAATGATGGAAACCTGTATGCCATAGATGCTGTGACTGGAGAGGAAATTTGGAGGTTTACTACGGGGAGAGAGGTGAAGTCATCACCAGCGGTGTTTAACGGTGTCGTTTATGTCGGAAGTAATGATGGAAACCTGTATGCAATCGGTGCAAATGCGAAACCCGTACTAACTTTCACATTTGATCATATCAGTCTCATTGCCAACCGATGGCATAAGATTGGGGTGCCAGTTTCAAATACTGGTAATTCTCCTGCATTCAATGTTAATCTATCCTTCTCGGATGAATTTGAGGTTAAACGTGTTCAACCGATCACTGTCGAAGCCGGAAAACTTGCAACGGTTGAGTTCGGCATCCTATCAACAAGAGATGGAACGATTCCTTTTGAGATTACACTTGATTACCGAGACGCTGTAGGAACTCGGTTCAAAGAATCACAAGCGTTCTGGATCGATGTCGTTGAAAAGGAAACGATCCCACCCACCCCTAAACCTGTGAATGAAGTATCAATCTCGGAAAAAAATGAAACACACCCTCAAATTATATACAATATATCAGGTAGTGCCCATATCGGAGATAAAACGCAAACTGATATCAAAGATAGCGTAATTCAAAGATCAAATTTCGGAACCGGAATTCCTTTAGACAGAAAGGTTTGTCCAAGATGCCAGAAAAAAATTGAGGGTAATGAAAAATTCTGTTCGGATTGTGGACAAGACCTCAGGGAATAACATCAGGTAATTTATGCAAAATGGGGCGGAACCCTTTTTAGACGATTGAATGAGAAAAAGGTACATTTATCCTCATTGCAGGTAATAATCTCAATCAACTGATTGCCGTGCCGCCAGATTCTCCACCAACCTCTACAAAGAAATGTCCAAAGTGCGGGAGTTCTTTTACGGGGGTGTCCGTTTTTTGTAAAAATTGTGGGACTCGTCTTACAGAACAACAGAATGCCCCAACCGTTCCCAGTCAGACTAATGGGATAACCACACTTCCCTACGCGATGTTCCGTGCCAACCTCCAACATACAGGTGAATATGACAACTGCGGGTTCGAACTCCCGAATATTTTGGTTTGGCAATTTAAGACCGGTGGAGGTGTGCGTTCATCGCCAACGGTATTTAATGGAGTCATCTATGTTGGGAGTGATGATAAGAACCTATATGCCTTCGATGCAGTGACAGGGAAGGGGAAGTGGCGATTCGCGACGGAAGGTGGGGTGCGTTCATCGCCGGCAGTAGTGAACGGCGTTGTCTATGTTGGGAGTCGTGATAAGAACCTATATGCCATCGATGCAGTGACAGGGAAGGAGAAATGGCGGTTCGAGACGGGATGGGATGTTTTTTCATCACCGGCAGTGTCGAACGGCGTTGTCTATGTTGGGAGTAAGGATACCAACCTTTATGCATTGGATGCTGTGACTGGGAAGAAGACGTGGCGGTTCGCGACGGGAAGTGATGTTTTTTCATCACCATCGGTATCGAACGGTGTTGTCTATGTTGGGAGTCGTGATAAAAACCTATATGCCATCGATGCAGTGTTAGGGAAGGAGAAATGGAGGTTCTCGACGGGAAGTGATGTTTTTTCATCACCATCGGTATCGAACGGTATTGTCTATGTTGGGAGTCGTGATAAAAACCTATATGCCATCGATGCAGTGACAGGGAAGGAGAAATGGAGGTTCTCGACGAAAGGTGCGGTGGGATCATCACCGGCGGTATCGAACGGCGTTGTCTATGTTGGGAGTGATGATAAAACCCTGTACGCAATCGATGCAGTGACAGGGAAGGAGAAATGGAGGTTCTCGGCAAAAGGTGCAGTGGGATCATCACCGGTGGTATCGAATGGCGTTGTCTATGTTGGGAGTGATGATAAAAACCTGTACGCAATCGATGCAGTGACAGGGAAGGAGAAATGGCGGGTCATGACGGAGGGGGAAGTAAGTTCCTCGTTGGCGGTGTCGAACGGCGTTGTCTATGTTGGGAGTGATGATAACAACATGTACGCAGTTGGAGAGAACATTTTCCACATGTTTGCCTCTTGCCAGACAAAGGTGGAGAAACTTATCAGGTATAACCAGCTCTTCACTAAATCGTTGACTGAGGTAAAGAATCAAATTGATGCCCGAAAGTATGATGACGCACGAAAAATCCTGAAAAAATCTGAAGATACCCTTGATGCTCTACTAAAATGTGAGTCATCCCTTGAATCATGGAAAACGGAAGGGTACGTCACAACGGATCTCGAAACATTTCACCCCAAAAATACAGATGAACTACTATCAGTGTTCCGGCAGTACTCACAGGCAATTCATCGTTTAGAAACCATCGATCAGGAGTTCAAATCAATACAAAAATCATATCCTCAACTTATTGAGCAACCGGAAAATGCTCGTATTATCTACACCATCGAACAGAACCTGAAAAATCCTACTCGGATAGATGCGACGGAAAAAGACGTCCACTTGTTCGACAAAACATTACACCAGCAGTTACGAATAACCAAACTCAAAGACAAATCACATAAACTTCTCGCCGAAACCGAACAGTTAGTATCCATTCCAGCATCAATAAACACAGATCTTCAGACTCAAGATGAGCATATACTTGAACGAGCCATCAAAGAACTCGAATCACTTCGTGCAAATGCGAAACCAGTACTTGCCTTCACATTCAATCATACCGATCTCATTGCCAACCGGTGGCATAAGATTGGAGTACCCATTTCAAATACTGGCAATTCTCATGCATTCGATGTTACACTTTTGTTTTCGGAAGAGTTTGAGGTGAAACGAGTACAACCCATTACTGTCGATGCAGGAAAGATCGTAACGGTTGAGTTCGGCATCCTGCCAAAGAAAGATGGCACGATTCCTTTTGAGATTACACTTCAATACCGGGATGCAATAGGAACCCCATTCAAAGAGACACGCGAGTGTTGGATCGATGTTGGTGAAAAGAATATGACCGCATCTGTAGGTCAATCCACAACAAAAACAATATCGTCCCAAGATCCCCAAATTATCCGTGCGTACGAGTTCTATTCTGGATATATACGATTAAAAATCTCCGTGAAAAATCCAACTCCACTTACCATTCACGATGTCCTTTTAGAACCAGATTTTGATCGTGCAATTCTTTTCTTCGAACGTCATGAACCGGAAGAATATCTATTAGAAAACGAGAAAATTATTCTCGGAACTATCAATCCAAACAATGACCGAACGGTTAGTCTCTACCTTGAACCGACCATCTGCGCAAAAGAGGGAACGGATGTACAATGCCACGTCCGGTACAAGGACGCACAGGGGAAACCCGGATCGCTCGACATGGAACCCCTACGGATTCAGGTTGTCTGTCCTATCTTCGAAACAAAAGAACCGGTGAATATCGGATCACTCAAACAACTCATCGAATCCCTTCCATCACGAGATTCGAAAATATTTTCAGTTCCCCGAAATCTTGATGCACCAACTCAACTGAAACTCTTCCAGAGTGTGATCCAACTCCATGATATCCGGCATATCAGTACATTACGTCGTGCCAACAATTTTGAGTCTTGGTATTATGGAAAGACAAAAGTCACTCAAAAAGATATGGTGATCAAACTCGGCATTGCAAAAGACATGGACATGGTTGAAATAACTGCATTCAGTCACGATCCAAAAGACCTGACTGGTCTCCTTGCGGAAATAAACCGTCACGTCACTGAAGAAGTATCAAAGAGAGGCAATGTCCAGAAGATTTTCAATATCTCGATAAAAGATTCAGTTCTTACGAGGACGAATCTTCTGAACAACTGTGACATGGATGGTAAGTGTAGTGGAGATGTCACCATCGCAGATAGTGTTGTTACTGGATCGAATATTGGGTGACAAATAAGAAGATAATTCACGATGAACACATCTATATGGCGGAAATCATCGTGCATCAGATAAGTGTGGGGTTCAGGAATATGGATCCTCACCATCACGTTTCTGTCGTCAAAAGTTCTGACTGATGGATAAAAGAATACAATAAGAAAAGTGCGGGGGATGGGATTCGAACCCAAGAACTCCTGCGAGACCAGGCCCTCAACCTGGCGCCTTTGACCGGGCTTGGCTACCCCCGCTTTTGTGCCATAACAAAGAGGTTGTCCATCTAAAAGAATGTTATGTTCGATGTGCCACCGGTCAAGCAGTAATGAAGTGGGATATGGATTTTCATCGGTGCGGTTATGAATTAGAGCCGTTATTCTGATCCAGCGCTTATTTCTCGTACCCTGATGGCCCGGGATCAACATAGATGTATATTTATATGCGCTTTTCCCAGTGGTGTGTATGTGGTCTGATATCATCAGTGAATTTGCAGATTCGCCTTCCCAGAGCCGGGTGGTGCGGTTCCTTTTAGAAAATGGTTTTGGGGTAACAGAGGACGGGCGAATAAGCTGCAATGGTATAGAGATGCCGGCAACTGCTGTTGCAAAAGCGATCGGTTCAGATCGGCGGGTTGTGGATTCCACCGCACATCGCATACTTGAGCGCCCGCTTCTAAGGGATATCTTTCTAAATATGCGGGCCACTCCTGACCTGAGCAGGGTTGCCGAATCGCTCGGGTATACGGTAATTACCGTGCTTCCCAAGAATGCCAATGAGCGTGGGATTGTTGGAGCTGCTGTACGCGTGCTATCCGATCACAACCTTTCCATACGGCAGATATTTGTTACCGATCCGCAATTCTCTGAAGAGCCTAAACTGGTAATTATCTTAGAGGACCCGTTGCCCAACGGCGTTATAGAAAAGATCCGTGCACTGTCACAGGTAAAACAAGTTATCATATAACCGGCAAGGAACTAAAAAAACTTTTTTTGGTTTTTTTATTTGCAGAGCAGTTCGACTTCTGTTGCAAGCTGGTACATTCTCTTTCTTACCCTTCGGGGCAAATGAAATGCCGAATCTATACTTTGTTCTATGTTCATCCGTCTGGTGCCGGCAAGTAGGTTGTCCGCATGGCAGACGATCTTCTCTTCAGTTGTTGTGGGTATACAATCCCGTGGAATCAATCCCAATAATGAACATTCATCAGCAGTCAGACCAGCGCCGGTGTGACATTCGACTATCCGGGCAATGTGTTCAGAAAAACCTTTAGCTCTTAAAAGATCTGCTCCCGCTTGTGCGTGTGCTATCGAGTGGGTGCTTCCCCGCCCGATATCATGGAGCATTGCGCCTGCTTGAACCAGAGAAAAATCTACAGAGGAGTTGGCTTGTGCGTATTCACACGCACAATCCGTAACTGCCCTGCAGTGAGCTATAACTTTTGTGCTGCAACCGGCTTCGCGCAGCATTTTTTCATATTTTTCGATCGTTCTATCAGGCATGGCCGAGCGACTCTTTGATAGAGCCGATGCGATGCTTGAGCGCTTTTAAGAGCATCTCATTGTCAAAATGGCCCATCGGCATTGAACATGCAGGACATTTGAATTCATTGTTCATTGCAAGGGGAAAGGTAAATATGATGTGGCAGTCCTTACAGATGAAAAAGTCGTTCTCTTCTTCGTACTTCTCACGCCGTGAAAGTTTTTCTAACACGAGTCCCATATCCTCGCGTATCGCATCGTAGATATGATCCGGGCGGAGCTGCCAAAGGTAGGTAAGCCAACCGGTCTCATTGTTCTTGATACGGTGATATTCGGCCAGCCGTTTTTCATACAGGGTGTAGAGCGTGTGCCGCACGGTGTTTAAGTTGATACCCGTACTTGCGGCAAGGCCTTCATCGCTGTGCTCACCTTCTTCGGGGTACCGTTCAATAAGGTTGAGCCCTTCATCGCCGATCATACGGTGAAGATATGCCCTTATAGCCGGATCATCAAGCATGTCTTTTGAAGAAACCATCACCGTATGTATTGTTTAACGGTGCTAATATGTTTATCCAGCAAAGAAAATGCGGCTTTGCGTGTCTTTCCCCATCCATAGACGCTGACAAGTGCCTGACCGGCTTCAAAAAATGTGTCCGGGTGCGGGATGTCGGCAATGCAGGATTTCAGATGTTTGAGATTTTCTTTTATGGTAATATCCCTGTCAGCAAAAAGAATGCTGCGGACTGCTACCTGTCTCGTTAAGGGAGATGATGGAGGAAGTGTGCCTGCGCACGCGTCAATATGGTACTGGAAGAGATTGCACCCATGCGCCCGCTCAACCGTATCAACGGTTCCCTGAAAACGGGGATTAATCTCAATAGCATACATCTTCTCATCACCGACAACAAAATCGATCCCTATGGTTCCGGTACACCCGCTCGCGGCAGCAATCTGCTCGGCCATTTTCATCATCTGCCCGGAAAGCGGATGATCAAACGGTGTAACTGAGCCGCAGAAGCCAAACGATGATTCCTCACCTCCACGGAGGATCTGTTCGTTTGTTGCGATCGCCCGTGCCTGTTTACCGTCAGCAACGCAGCATACGCTTGCCGGGATCCCGGCGATTATCTCCTGCCGGATATACTCCACATCCGGGTTGAGCATCTCCCATTTCTTTTGTTCAGCAGCGGTTTTTACTACAGCATTCCGCCAGCCCCCGGCACCGCGCCGGGGTTTGATCATGGCAGGAAATTCACTACTTTTAAGAAGGCGGGGAACTGTAACCGCATTTTCTTTAAAAAAATGCTGGATATCGAGTTTATCTAAAAACCGCGCAACTTTTTTCCGTGGAGTACCGCAGAGCGGAATGGTACAGGGCAGTTCTTCTGCACCCGAAGTGACGATAAGTATGTCAAATGCGTGCCGCCGGCACATCTCGTCAACAGCTTCCGGAAGATCTGCAAGATTCTCAAATTTAATCCGGTCTTTTGTGTACCAGAAAAGGTCCTGGTCGCAGAAATGATCCACAGCGCAGACTTCATAGCCTGCATGGAACGCGGATTGCACCACATGGCGTGTTGCAAACCCTGCGACAAGGACCCGGCCTTTCACCGTTCCACCGTCTGTTTTCCCATGCGTGACGGGATGATACTGATCTGTGCGCCAGGAAATTCACAGGAAAACTCTTTTCCTAAAAACAGGTTGTCAAGAAAAAGCGCAAGACTTGAGATTTCGGAATGGGGCTGACCGGTGACTGCAACATTGTAATCCGAAAGCCCGTAGATATCTCCCGGCACTTTCTCGGCACCAACTATGACAAGGATCTTATTGTGCGGCCGGATTTCGTTAATCACATCGGGTAGGTTGAGGCCGTACATGGTGAGATGGACAACCACACCTCCCTGTGCCTTCCAATCCTTGATGCAGGAACGCCACTTCACATTATCCGTACAGAAGAACTCGCCGCCCCAGCGTTCTACCACATCTGCTATGCTCTCTACCACCCCTTTGTCGGCAGCGGCAAGATACATGCCTTTTGCACCCAGTGCCCGGGCTGTGAGGCCGACGTGCGTGGTCACCCGCTGGTCGCGCTCGGGGCGGTGGCCTATACGGAGTATGGCAACTTCATGATTTGTCATGGTAAACGTTTCTTCTCCTTTATCAGGCCGTTTTCAAAAACAATCGGGAAGTCATCAGAATATTTCACTTGGGTTCGTATGAGTGACTCGCCAAAACTGAGCACACGTACAGCATCTCCCGTCCGTTCGATTAAGAATGCCTGGTGTAGGCGGTCAAGTGAGGACTCTGTTTCTGCTGCATCGAGTCCGCTTGAGGCAGCCAGATTTCCTGTAGTAACTCCGGGTTCGCGAGCGATGATGTGATAGATCATCCAGTCGATATCCTCATCTTTCACCTTTAGACATTCCCCATCATGAAGAATAAGGATTGTGCCCGCAATCGTTTTGTGTGGTCACTATCCGGGATATTTTATGCTTCTTACAACCAATGACTGCTCATGAGTGAGAAAGGGGCAACCGTGCCATATTCCCGGCTCGTTGCCATTGCAGATAAACTGCTCGAAGATGCAGATGATGATGTAGCACTGCTTGCCCGGAGTATGGATGCGCTCGAACAACCTGTGCGGGATGAACTTTTAGTATCGGACCTGCTGAACGCGTACCAGGTTTTTTATTATTTTTTCCGCATTGAACCTGATATACTGTTACAGGAACGACTTGACCTTGAACCTGCATCTTCGCTCATCAATGGGCTGATGATCGAAGAGACGGATTTGCTTGAGATGTTCTTTGGAATCCATAATGCACTGCCGGTCATTGTTATCAGCGATGGGGATAAAGTGGTTGCAACGTTCTCCGGTAAATCAGCGTATGAGCAGGGCCGGATATTTCTTAATAACCCGGAATACCAGTGACCGGATTGTAAGTTTTTTTCTGGTTAACTGATGGGTTTCAGGAATTATCTCTTTTTCAATCAATATTTGGTAACTTTTTCCTACTACCGGTCCCCCGCACTGATCAACCGCTCATCAACCTCCGCACTAACAATTGGCGGCAGCATTCCCCATGTGACTTGCTGACTTCCCATGATCACAAAGATTCCACGGACATCATTTGGGTTGATCTGGTCGAGCACGGAGAGATCATCAGGTCGGATCTGGTTGCAGACCGAAGTTGCCCACGCGTCAGCAAGAGCAACATTGCGAGAGAAGATCGTGACTGCATCGGCCACCCCAAACGAGATAGAGGGACCAACTGTAGCAGAAGATGTGCAGATGCCAAGAACCGAATCCTGCGGGGGCACAACAAACGCGATCCGGTTTGAGAGGGCAGCCTCGCCTGCATGCACACCGATTCTCACATTCCGGTCAGAGATGAGTGCGATGTCTCCTCCATTGTCAATCACCCCAAACGTTGCACCGGCCTCCTGCATGGCTTCGACACCAGCCCAGGCAATCGCGCCGGCAACTGCTGCCATCGGCCCGACTCCTGCAGTCCTTGTTGCGTCTGCCATTCTTGTTATGATCAGTTCATCCGAGTCCGGAATATAGGGATCGAATGTTGTCGAGAAAAAAGAATCACGGGCAATATATGCCTCCAGCACCTGTCGCGCTGCAAGCATCCCCGCTTTTGCCGCCTCGATATGTTCCAGTTTATCTGCAAGAATGGTTGCAAACGTCTGCCGGTAACTGAACCGCTCGCGAATCATACCGGTAACGTGAGTGCATGGGACGGGCACGCATCAACACACTTGCCGCAGAGCACGCACCGTTTCTCATCGAGGCTGAGTTTCCAGTCAGAATCGAACGAGAAGACTTCGCGGGGGCAGATGCTGATGCACGCCCCGCAGTCCACGCATTCGCTCTCGTCAAGGCTGACACCGTGTTCGAGAATGTGCACCTTCGCCCCGAGACTTATCATCGTGTCACTGACCAGCTTGCACTGGTCATCCGGTACATCGATGAGCGCCTCTCCTTCAGAGGAGTCGATGAGGGCACGTTCTACATTGATAAGTACTCCGGTATCCCGGACAACCTGCGCGATGATCGGCTTCCGGCCTTTTCCACGCGAGAAATTTACCAGCAGTTTCATTTCAGCCACCTCCCGCCAAAGAGTTTTCCGAGATTCATCGCAGTTAAGATACCCAGCACACGGTGGTCTGCATCAACAACCGGTAGCGCACTGATGTTATACTGCTCAAGTTTCTGCACAGCAATGTCGACAGCTTCCTCTGGCTTTGCCGTGATCACTTTTGTCTTCATGATATCCTTGACAAGATGCGCTTTTCCGGGATTTGCCACCGCTTTTGAAATATCAAAGGTGGTCACGATACCGACCAAAACACCGGCCCCATTGATCACCGGTAGATGATTGGTCTCTCCTTTGAGCAGTTTTTTTGCGGCAGTTTTGATCTCTTCGTCTTCATGGATGCTTACTACATGTCGATCCATAATATCGAGGACACGGGGACCCTGCGTGGTCTGGTGCATTGGCTTAGATACTTTTTTAGCGTCAATCTGGCGCGTGGGAAGAGCCAGCTGCATTTTCCCCTGTTCCACCCATCCTTTCAACTCTGCAGCTACCTGCCTCGCCCTGCGGAAACTGGACAGGGAAGAGGTTTTTACCTCCTCTCCATTGATATCAATCAACCCGCTGCGGAGTTCAGCATAATTTGCTTTGCGGATGACAGGCCGGCTCCGGCTCGGAACTGCATAATCCAGAATGTCGATACTGATATCCTCGTCCCGAACTGCAGTAGCCCGCACGACATCGAGATCGAGCACTGGTAGGGGAATGCCAAGACCCACATACAGAGTAACCCCGTAGCCGGTCATGGTCGCTGCCCGCATATAATCCTGCGACATATCTTTTAAGTTCCCGGTGACCATCAGCGTGCCAAAACCGCCCGCAGGTGAATGCTGGGTCCCTTCTCCGATAACCATCCCCTGTGCCCCACATAAAAAGATCGGAACACCACTGCCAATCAGCCGGAAGTGCGGGTCATTCGAGATCGGGTTGAGCAGTCCCGCACCGGAATATGAAACGTTCCCGCATCCGGGCAACAGTGTTCCCATGTAAGTGTGAAGGGTACGGTCTGTAGTATTGGTAGCCGCATTGTAGCGCTGGTAAGCATTGCGCGGATTGCACATGATCGCTTGGTTAACATTTTCCAGCAGCAGTTCGGTGGTGATCGTGCGGCGGGGGTAACAGTCTGTGCCGCGGGAGCTTGCCCGGAGTTCAACGGATTTTCCCGCAACAAGATCCTCGAGCACATGCGCACCGCCATACTCCTCTTCGCGGGTGTCAGACTGTTGCGTTGCACCAATGTACGTATCAACGGCTGCAAGTCCGCCATAGGCTTCCACATTATTTAGCCAGACCCGCTCCATACGGATCGGTGGTTCCGCATGACCGAAATTAAAAAACGCGCCGGATGAGCACATGGCGCCGAATGTGCCGGTAGTGACTACATCCACTTCTTTTAAGGCTCCCTGCTCTCCGAGTTCGGCAACGATCGCGGGCATCTCTTCTGCGGTGACCACCCGCGCACTGCCGTCACGGATCCGCTCATTGATCTGGCTGATGGTCTTGTGCATATCCAGAAATACGCTTTAATGCATATTTAATATAATCGTTATTACTGAAGGTAATATAT
>Ga0194039_1001298_pt1 | contig 13549 bp, 7 predicted proteins | sample JunL228m_MetaG_FD_148679 | JGI IMG/M metagenome (GOLD analysis project Ga0194039, IMG submission 148679) | Anoxic zone freshwater microbial communities from boreal shield lake in IISD Experimental Lakes Area, Ontario, Canada - Jun2016-L227-8m | ecosystem: Environmental > Aquatic > Freshwater >...
GTAATGTAGGCCTCTTTCCCGGCGGCGGCGGCACGCAGCGTCTGCCCCGTCTGATTGGGTATCCCGCCATCGAACTGATCCTGAAGGGGACAATGTTACCGGCAGCGAAGGCCTTTGAGCTGGGGATCATCGACCGTCTGATTCCTGCGGACACCGATCTCCTGGGAGCTGCCAAGGCTTTTATCCGGGAGATGATTGCTGGAACGGCCAATCTGAAAAGACCGGAACATGATTTTTCCCAACTGGACGAGGTCGTCGAGATGGCCCGTCAGGCAGTTCTCAAGGTGACCCGGGGACGCGCCCTGCCTGCCCCCCTGCTGGCTCTGAAATCCATCCATGATGGCCTCAAGGTTTCCCTGGCGGAAGGACTGGAGATCGAAAAGGCGAACTTCGTTGACGTCGTTATGTCTAACGAGGCCAAGGGGAGCATCAATACCTTTTTCATCAAGACCCTGACGGACAAGCCCAAGGCGATGATGACCAGGGGATTTGCGCCCAAATCTCTGAAGAAGGCCGCTGTCCTGGGCTTTGGGACCATGGGCCGGGGAATCGTCATCGATATTATCCGGAATATGCAAGTTCCCGTGGTCGTGAAAGACATTCCCGAGGCCTTGGAGCCGGGGAAGGCCTTTGTCCGGAAGATCCTCGACGGGATGGCGGAAAAGAAGCGTCTCAAAGGCGCCGTAGACGATTACATGAAACTAATAATTACCACTACCGAATACGGGACGGAATTTAAGGATGTGGATATTGTCGTCGAGGCGGTCTTCGAAGATCTGAAAATCAAACAGCAGGTCTATCAGGAACTCTGTCAGGTGATTCCGGAGGATTGTGTCGTGGCGAGTAACACCTCTTCCCTAGCCATCAAGTCCATGGCCGGTCTGGTAACGAAACCGGAGCGCTTCGGCGGCCTCCATTTCTTCTCTCCCGTATGGCTGATGCAGCTTGTGGAGGTTATCCGGGGGGATCAGACGAGCCAGGAGACAGTGGACAACCTCCTGAACTTTGCCGCTGCCATCAAGAAACGTCCCATCGTCTGCCGGGATAATGCGGGTTTCGTCGTGAACGCCCTCCTGTTCCCAATGCTTCTCGAGACTTTCAAGTATGTCGAGGAGGGTAACGCCATCGAAAAAGTCGATCGTGCCATGACGTCCTTCGGTATGCCCGTCGGCCCCATCCGCCTGACCGACGAGGTCGGCATCGATGTTCCCTACAAGATTTTCAAGGGAATGGGTATCCGCCAGGAGACCCTGGCTAATGTCGTCGAAGCGGGCCGGATGGGATTGAAGAAATCCGGGAAAGGCTTCTTCCTGAAAGACGGCAGCGTCGATCCGGAGATTTTGCCCCTTATTGCCAGGAAAAATACTTGTGAATTAACAATGGAAAAGATCCAGGAAGGCCTTCTTGAAGCAATGGTGAAGACGGGAAAAGATCTCTTGGACAGGAAGGTTGTCGATAACGTGCGGATGATTGACGTTGGCATGGTCTGGGGCGTCGGCTTCCCGGCGGACAAGGGTGGTCCCATGAAATGGGCGGACCTGACCGGCATGAGCAAGCGCTTGTTTGGGAAGAACTTCTATTAAAGAATAGCGGATTGATCATGAATTATGGACGCCCTTCCGCCACTTGATGGCGGAAGGGCGCTTCTTGTGTTGCCCAACCTGCCCCCTTTGCTAAAAAAAGATTCAACCTTTATGCAAGACAGGCACAAGACAAAGCAGCAATTGATCGAGGAGCTGGCATCTCTGCGAACTCAGCTTGAACTGAGGGAAGGCGGGGGCGGGGACACGATCCGTTCCGAGGCTAATCCGACCATTCCTCCGGAACTATATGCCATGATCTTTGATCAAATTCCTCTTGCCATCTCTGTGATCCGGAAAGACGGATTCTTCATCTATGTCAATCCCGCTTTCGTCAGCTTGACCGGTTATAGTCTCCCGGATATTGATAGGGAGAAGAAATGGTTTCAAACGGCCTATCCGGATAAGGAATACCGGCGTAAGGCCTTATATGCCTGGGTCAAGTATCAGACGCAGCAGCTGGTTACCGAAAAGGTTTTTCAGGTCACCTGTAAAGATGGAAAGAAAAAATCCATAGAATTCAATATGATTACAGTTACCGACGGAACCGTGATTTCCATACTGACGGACGTCACATGTTGCGGCGAGGCGGGGGAATTATTCAGGGGAAAAGAAGAACAGTGGCGGCTGCTGTTGGATACTATGAACGAAGGATTCATCACCCTGAATGAATCGGGTATTCTCGTCTTCGTCAATCAGCGCTTTTGTGAAATGACGGGTTATACGCAGGAGGAGATTTGTGGCCGCCCCGTATCTGCCTTCCTTGATCCCGAGAATCTCAGCATCTTTCAATCGGCATTTTCCCAGCGATCCAGGGGGGGCTTTCATCGTTATGAGATAGCCGTCAGGTCTAAAGATGGCCGTCTCCGGTGCTTTCTCATATCTCCCCGACCACTCTATGGCAGTAGCGGGCGATTTGCGGGCAGCTTCGGTACCTGCCTGGATATCACGGAAAGAACACATATCGAAGAGGCCCTGCGACAGAGTGAGGAACAGTACCGCACGATGGTGGAAAATATCAACGATGCGATCTATGTCCATGATTTTGAGGGTAATATTCTTGATGTGAACGACAACGCCTGCCGGATGGTCGGTTACGAACGGGATGAACTTGTTGGTGCCAATCTCGCAAAGATCGACGCGGATTGGGGTGTCCCGGTAAATGTGGATCTCGATGTGCTTCTTAAGGATGACAAAAATATTTTCGAGCGGGAAAATATTCGTAAGGATGGTTCAGTGATACATGTTGAAGTCAGTGTGAAAGTCATTGATCGTGAGGGAAAAGGCATCGTAAATGGATTTGTAAGGGACATAAGCGAGCGTAAGCGGGCGGAGACAGAGCTGCGGGAACGCAAGGAGCGCCTGAAGGCTCTGGCCAATAACCTGCCCGGCGTCGTCTATCAGTTCTATGTCCGCAAGAATGGCGAAATGGGCCTTTACTATGTGTCAGAACGGTCCCAGGAAATCCTGGGAGTGGACAATGATCCGGATGACTTCTTTGCACGTACGTCGGCCTGTGTCCCTTTAGAGGACAGATCAAGGTTCCTGGAATCTATTGAGCAAGCCGCCCTTTCCGTCTGCAGGTGGGAATATGAGGGCAGATTCATCACGCCGGGGGGTGAAGAGAAATATGTCCGCGGTATCTCTCTTCCCGAGGAGCGCCCGGACGAGGTTGTTTTTAACGGGATGCTGCTGGACATTACGGATCAGAAGCGGGCGGAGGATGCCCTCGAGGAAAGCAGGAAACGCTACCAGTACCTGGTAGAAAGCATCAATGAGATTGTTTGGGAGATCGACGCCACAGGACGCTTTACCTATCTAAGCCCGAATATCGAGAAATTGATCGGATACCAGCAGGCGGAAATGATTGGTAAATTGTCTCATGAATATATGTGGGCAATTAATATGGAAGAACTTAAAGGTTGTTTTTCTGATTCCTTCTCCAGTCAACATCCCTTCGTTGCTATCGAAGGGATAATTGTTCATAAACGGGGCGTTCATCTTTCCGTGGAAGTCAGTGGTAATCCTTTTTACATCAAAGAAGGACACTTTGGCGGCTACCGGGGAATTATGCGTGATATTTCAGAGATAAAGACGCTCCAGGAAGAAATGATCAAGAATCAGAAGCTCGAGTCCATAGGGACCCTGGCGGGAGGTGTTGCCCACGATTTCAACAATCTCTTGATGAGCATCCTCGGTTATATCGGACTGGCCAAATTAAACGCCCAGCAAGAGATGATTGTTGAAAGAAGTCTAAGTAAGGCGGAAGAATCTTGTATGCGCGCCAAGGAGATAGCACAACGCCTGCTTACCTTTTCCCGGGGCGGAGATCCCCAGATGAAGCCCATGGATATTAGAGATGCGGTTCGCGAATCCGTTAAATTGGTCCTCAGTGGATCCAATATCCAATGCCGTTATTATCTGGCAAAACATCTCCATCCCGTCTGGGCGGATGAAGCGCAGATCAGGCAGGCTATCGGCAACATTATCATTAATGCCGTGGAAGCTTCTCCGACAGGAGGATCGATTTCTGTCAATGGGGAGAACGTCGCTTACCGAAGAAAAACAGAAAAACCTTTTATAAAACTGACGATTTCCGATCGCGGTAGAGGTATCTCTAAGGAATCTTTAAGTAGAATATACGATCCCTATTTTACGACCAAAGACATGGGGTCTTTGAAAGGAACAGGGTTGGGGCTCTCGATCAGCTATTCTATCATTAAGAAGCACGGTGGTGATATCATGGTACAATCAGAGGTTGGTAAAGGAACATCCGTTAGCATTTATCTGCCGGCATATGGTGATATTACACAAGTTATGAGCACTGTTAAGAAGGATTTGCCGGTTTCAGGACAGCCCGAATCATCTGTCAAACGCATCCTTGTGATGGACGATGAGGCATTGATCCGGTCCTTCATGGAGGATACCATGTCCTTTCTCGGATATGACGTTACGACATGCGATGAGGGGTCCAAAGCGGTGGAGATGTATCGAGAGGCCATGCCATCGCGGCCATATGACCTGGTTGTCCTCGATTTGACCGTCCAGGGCGGTTGGGGGGGCCAGGAGACTATCCAGCGGTTGCTTGATGTCGATCCAGCGGTCACGGCCATTATTTGCAGTGGTTACAGCAATGACCCGGTTATATCCCACTACGGCGCCTATGGATTTAAAGGGGCGTTGGCCAAACCAGCCTCCATAGACCAGATAAAGACGACTCTAAATAAAATCTTCAATAATTAGTCTATTTCTGATACCGGCGCATAATCCCCCAAACTTCGGAACAGGCCCGATGGTAGATCGGTTCATCCACCGAATCCTTGAAGTTCGTATAATCCATTTCTTCTGTATACTTTTTTAGCATATTCACCACTTCCTGCCGGGGAAGTAAGGTTCGGTATAAATAATCCCGACTGGTTGTCTTTGTAACCTTGGCACCGGGAAAGAGATTCTGGATATGATCGGGAAAACGGGAGCGGACGATCAACGTGTCCGGGTCGCGGAAATCCTGAATGATAGACAGAAAGCCTTTATTCGTAAAAACCCACATATACTGTCCTTATTTTTATGCCTTCCGGCTTTTCCTTCCGGAAGCGGGAGATGGTGGCTGTTCCCGTGCCACGATTTCCTCGGCCAGGGCGAGGAAATCTTCGGCGCCGTAGCTTTTCGGGGCGTAGGCGAAGATCGTCTGGCCGTAGCCGGGGGCCTCGGCGAGACTGATATTTTCCCGAATGATCGTCTGGAAAAGCTTGTTGCCGAAGCGTTCGCTGATGATTTCGATGATGCCCTTGTTGAGTTTTTTCCGGGCGTCGTAACGGGTACCGATGATCCCGGTAATCTCCAGATCTTTGTTAAGGCGCTTTTTGACTGTGTCGATTGTCTCGATGAGCTTGCTCATCCCCTTGAGGGCTAAAAATTCGGTCTGCAAGGGGATATAAATCTCCTGACCGGCGGTGAGGGCGTTAAGGGTCAGGATGCCGAGGGACGGCGGGCAATCCACAAGGATGAAGTCATAGCCGTCCGTCTGGCTCAGGGCCTCCCGCAGGAGAAACTCCCGGCCTGGAACCCCGGCCAGCTCCATTTCCAGCCCCGCAAGATCAAGGGAGGAAGGAATAACCGCGAGCCCGTCTATCTGGAGAATGACGTCCTCAATCCGGCGAGTTCCCTTGAAGACGTCGTATATGGTCTGGGTGAGTTCATGGGCCTGTATCCCCAGGCAGTAAGTGAGATGCGCCTGGGGGTCGAGGTCGATGAGCAGGACCTTTTTCCCGATTTTTTCCATTCCTGCGGCGATATTCAGGGTACAGGTTGTTTTCCCGACGCCGCCCTTCTGATTGCATAAGGCAATGATCTTGCTCATGGGGCCTCCATTTTTTATTTTTACATGAAAGCGCCAAAGGTCAGGGCGTTCCTGTCCAAGACGACCTTCATTTTTTCATGAATCAATTCCCGGCCTTTTTCGACAAAAGGTTGATAAACCAGGAGTGAGTCTTCGATATTAATTTGCATACGACTGAGATTTGTGAAAAACATCCGTTTATCCGTCACGATGCTGCCCAGGGTAATGGTAACGCTTTCCACCGCTTCCTTCAGGGGCAGAGTTGCCGGGTAAAAGGGTTGGGTCGGAATCGTTTCCAGGTAATCATCATCGGGCTGGTAAATGGTGATCTGCCGCGCCCATCTCAGAAAGAGGGCAGGGTTGATCTTGAATGCCGGGGCCCATAAGAAGACCTGCTTTTCTTCCATTGCTGGCGTGATGGGCTTGGGAAGGTTGGCGATACGGACCAGATCGGCAAGCGATGCTAAGGGAATCCCGTCGAAACGGAGCTTCATGCGCCAGAAGGGTAAATAACGAAGCGGGATTCCAGAGCCCTCCATGACGGCAAAAGGGATACTCTGAAGAGATGTGCCTTCACAGGACCACATGGATTGGCAGTTCTTGCAGGTCATCAGGAGGGTGTCCTTTGTCCCCTGCAAATCCTGACCGCAATGGGGACACAGGGTGGCGATAAACCGGGTGTGGTCCCGCTCCGATGGGTTCAGGACCGGGTACATCCTGCTGTCGTCGTCCGTCCATGGCACAACCGGTCTCTGATCGAAAGCATCATGTAAGGTGTTTTTTTTCAAGATCATGGGGGTGTAGATGAGACTGACGGTGTCGCCGATGAAAATGTCGTAGAATGGGGCCCCTTTTGCCGGGATGCTCTGGGGAAGCGACTGTTCCGCCTTAAGCGCCGGCCGGAGGAAATCGCCCGGCGTATCGGGAGTGAGAAACCTCAGCTTCATGGCTTGTGGACGCACCCCCAGAGAAGGAACCAGGCCTGTGAGGGGAAGTGCCTTGAGGCTCGTATCGAAGTAGCGATTTGTCGTCTCAAGGGGCTTCATAGTGTAAGCGAGACCGCGGATCCGCCAGTAGGGCATATAGACGAGGTTATCTGCGGCGGGGGCGGGAATATAGTAGTGAAAAGGACCGGTCGAAACAATGAACAAACGGGTCCGGCAGAAGGTGCAGTCCAGAATGCGGTCTGTTTCCTCCATGATTACGGGCCCCCCGCACTGGGGGCATTGATGTTGAATCTGCCAGTTAGATCCGTTCACCGCATTGGTTGCAGAACATGGATTTAGAGATGTTATCCGTTCCGCACTTCAGGCATTTCGTTGGTTGAGGTTTTTGTTCCACCTGTTTGCCGCATTGGGTACAAAATTTAGCATTGGCGGCGAGGTTTTTCCCGCAATGAGGGCACTGCTGGAACACAAGGATCTGATGACCGCAACTTGGACAGAATTTGGCTTCTCTGGTGATTGCCTGCTGGCAGTCCGGACAATGTAAGACTTCGACAGGGGGCGCTGTCGGCTGCGTCGGTGACGGACGGAAGGCATCGGCGAACATGGCAGGCATCATGAATCCCATCCCCATGCCCATAGCGGCCCCCGTTTCTCCCTGATTCAGGGATGCGTTTTCCAGGGCCATGGCGGCCTTCATTTTCAGCAGTTTATTCAGATCATCAAAGATGCCCAGCTTGCTTTTGTCGTCGATGGCCTTCTGTACCTCCGGAGGCGGGGTAATGGAGTTGATATACAACGACGTTAAACCAAGGCCAAACTGGTTGAAATCTTTTGTTAACATATCTTTAAGGCCGTCGGAGAGTTCATTGTAACGGGCAGGAAGATTGAAGATCGTATCAATGTTTTCTCCCATGAAGTCATTGAAACGGGAGACGATAACGCGATTCAGGTATTCGGAGATTGCTTCCGTGGTATAGACGCCTTGGGTGCCGACGAGACTGTTGATAAAAAGGATCGGCTGCAGGATGCGGATATTGAACATCCCGAAGGCCCGCAGACGGATCAGACCCAGTTCCGCATCACGAAAAGCAACGGGATCCCTCGTTCCCCAAGTCAGGTTTGTGAAGATCTTCAGATTGGCGAAGTAGACCTCAGCCCGCAGGGGACTGGTCATGCCCCAGGGCAGGCTGAGGATCTTGGTCAAAACAGGAATGTTTGCCGTTTTCAGGGTGTGACGTCCGGGGCCTAAGGCGTCGCAGGCTTTGCCTTTATAAAAAAATATGGCCGCCTGGCTTTCCCGGACGGTCAGTTGGGCCCCCCACTTGATTTCTCCGGAACCCTCCTGGGGGATTCTCTGCACCATTTGTTTGCCCGATTCATCAAACCATTCGATCACTTCCAGAAAGACGACATTGTCTGTACCCATGATCTCCACCCCTCACGCTAAAGATTTCGTGAATTTTATAGAGAAAGGACCGGGTCATGTCAAGGACAAAGCTATCCTTAGAGTATACGACACAACTCCTGGTAGCATTGAAAATTTGATTTCCGTTAACAATAATTGCGGCATCTTTTTTTAACTATGATGTGAGATACCATATTCATGACTCGCATTGATAAATCGTGACGAATGGGCTAACATACTTAAATCGTGCTTGTTATCAATCGATCAAAGCATTTTAGAAGAAGGGGGTCTACCTTTTTATGGAAGATCCGGGTTGCGGTTGTTTTATTTGCTTTCTTGCTGACTGAAGTCAGCAAAACGTCAATCGCGATAAAGGTGTATGATTTCAAACATAAGTAAATGATGTTGCTTTCTCAGCGATTATGATAAGGGATGATCACGCCGGATTTTTATTTTCACCGGAGACAAAATTTTTGTTTGGAGCAGGCGGGTGCGTTGAAGTGTGGGCTCCTTACCGAAGTAAAGGATTATGATCATATAAAGGTACGGTATCCTTTTGAGTGCAAATCCTTAACCGGACATCGCTGCTTATAACCTGGTTTATATCGTGGGATCGAAAAAAAATAAAAAAAAATCGAAGCAGATAAACCTCACTGTTGATAGATCAGAAATAGCAGCTGCTACCGGCGGGAACCCCTTCGGAATTCGTCCCAATGTTAAAATCATTCTCATCATATTGTCTGCTATCCTGTTACTGACAATTGTTGTTTATTCTAATTCCATAAGCAATGGTTTCGTAAACTGGGATGATGGCGAAAATGTCTATGATAATATCTATATTAGAGAACTATCATTTGACAATATAAAAATATATTTTACTAAGGCTTTGATTTCGATGTATACCCCGCTTGTATACATCTCGTACGCATTAGATTATATGATCGGCGAACTCGATCCACGCATATATCATGCCACTAATCTTCTATTACATCTGCTAAACATAACACTTCTGTTTTTTATTGTAAGGCTGCTTACGAAAAGAATCGAGATTGCTGCTATTGTAGCGCTCCTCTTTGCTGTACATCCATTGAATACCGGAGCGGTTGCGCCTGTTTCAACGCGGAGCGGACTCCTGTATTCATTTTTTTCCCTTGCAGCGTTTCTTTTTTATATCCGCTACTTAAAGAATGATTTCCGGGTAAGATATCTTATTTGGGCACTTGTACTATTTCTGATGGCGCTTCTGTCAAAGTCGGCCGCGGTTGTATTGCCGCTCGTATTGTTACTTACTGATTATTATTGCAAGAGAAAATTCGACGCAAGGGCTGTGGCAGAAAAAATCCCGTTTTTTGTTCTTTCGCTTATATTCGGCATTTTGACCTTTGTTTTCAGGGAAGACGTCGGCCACATGGGAAGTCAGTACGTTTTTTCGGCATTTGACAGGATATTTCTTGCCGGATATTCAATTGTGTTCTACCTTTTCAAAGTTTTTATTCCTATAAAGCTATCAGCTTATTATCCGTATCCAGTCAAGATTGGTGGACTTCTTCCTCTTTGGTTCTATCCGACCCCGCTTGTCATTGCTGCATTTATATTCTTGATTTATAAACTTAGAAACTACAGAAGAGAGCTTATTTTTGGCTCTTTGTTCTTTTTAATAAATATTATTTTGGTATTAAAGATACTCCCTATAGGCGGCGAAATTGTTTGTGACCGTTATGCGTATCTGCCCTACATTGGCTTATTTCTTATTATTGGATGGGCATATTGCTGGATCATCGACAGATTTAATAGTCCATCCGGCTGGATAAATTACTTCTTAATAATTGCTGTAGTAGTTTATAGCATAGCCTTTTCAGTAGTTTCTTATGAAAGGAATAAGGTCTGGAAGGATAGCCTTACCTTGTTTAATGATGTCCTTGAAAAGTATCCCTTAGTAGATGTGGCATATAATAATCGCGGCAACGCAAAAATCGAGCTAAGAAAAGATTATGCAGGTGCTATGGAAGATTTCAATAAGTCTCTCGAGTTAAATCCGGGGAATGCCATTGCATATAGTAATCGCGGCAGAGCAAAAATCGAGCTAAGAAAAGATTATGCGGGTGCTATGGAAGATTTCAACAAGTCTATAGAGTTAGATCCTTCTTATATGTTATCATATTTTAACAGGGCTTTATTGAGGATGGAACAAAAAAATTATGAAGGGGCGCTTGCAGATTATAACCGGGTTCTCGAAATAGATCCTCATATATCCAGGGCATATTACGGACGTGGAAATATAAAAGTATTCCGAAAAGATTATGAAGGCGCAGCGGATGAATACAGTAAGGCAATTGCATTAAATCCCGATTACGCGGAAGCATATCGGAATCGTGGCAATATGCGGATGCTTCAGGAGAGGTATGGTGACGCTGTCGCTGACTACAGTGAAGTTTTAAGGTTGAACCCTCAAAATGCTGGTGTTTATTTCAAACGCGCATGGAGCAGATGGTTTACTTCAGACAGGGATGGGGCCTGTGCTGACTGGCGCAAATCCTTTGAGCTGGGTACTGAAGAGGCTGCTGCTATAATGCAGATGCACTGTTTAAAGTAATTCCGGACCGTATTACCAGAAACAATTGCCGATTACTCATGCCGTGATTTTCTATTTGAATCTCTCATGGGCATATTCCCTGAAGCTTGCTGCGGGGTGGTTCATGTACGACCTCCTGCATTGCCAAGGAGGGGCCAAGTATTGGCCCATTAGCACTATCAAGCGAGGCCGTCATCAGGTTGAGACGGTTCATCTTCCCCCCCTGCCAGAAGAGCCGCCCGGATATACGCAAGTGAAGGCGGATAACCTGTCCTTTAAAGTTGATATTTTTACTGGAATATTATAAAAGTCATCCCATGACTGGCTTCGAGACGACATATCCCCGTATCTACAAAGGCATGGCGCTGATTGCCGATCCGATTCACCAGTATGCCTGTTTTACCGTACCGGACGGGAGCGATCGGACGGAAAAAACGGAGAAGGACCTTATCGATTCACCCTGGCTACAGCGGTTGCGGCGGATATACCAGTTGCAGAGCGCCCGCTGGGTCTATCCGGCGGCGGAGCATACCCGGTTTCAACATTCCCTGGGGACCATGCATGTCGCGGGGGAATTTGCCCGGTCACTTTACCCGAGTCTCCGTGAAATATGTGGAGAAGTACCCTCGGCAAGGTATGTTGAAGAGATCCTGCGCGTCGCCGGGTTGCTCCATGATGTCGGCCATGGTCCCTATGGGCATTTTTTCGATGATCATTTTCTGGATCAATACGGAATCACCCACGAGGACTTGGGGAGACAGATCATTGTCAGCAAACTTGGCAGAATCATAAGGAAAATCAACAGAAGTCCCTCCGGACCGTTTGCGGAGGGTGAGTTATTGGACCCCCTTCATGTAGCCTATCTCATCAAGATGCCTGGCGATATTCAGGAATCGGTACCCCCGTGGCTCCCTTTTCTCCGGCAGCTCTTTTCGGGGATCTATACGGTGGACAATCTCGACTATGTGCAGCGGGATGCTTTCATGTCGAGCATTTCCCTCGATATGGTGGACATTGCCAGAATAAGGTATTACTCATTTTTTACCGACGCCGGCCTGACCCTTCATGAAGCGGGAATTTCCGCCCTGCGCCGCTTCCTGAACGCCCGGTTGACTCTCTACGCCAATGTCTATTTCCATCGGACCACCCGAGCCCTGGATCTGCATCTCCAGGAGATCTTCCGGGATACGATGAAGATCCTCTTTCCCCGGAATCCCCTGGATGACCTGGATGCTTATGGCCAATTGGATGAATGGTGGCTGTTCGATGCGGTCCGGCAATGGCCGATTGATGAAGATCCTGCCAGGAGAAGACTTGGCAAGGAGTGGCAACGGCTATACAGTCGGCAGGTGAAGTGGAAAATGTCTTTTTCAACGGAGATATCCCTCGAAAGCGTTCATAAGGGCACCCGTTTTTCCGAGGCCGGAGATTATGAAAGACAGATCAGAAGCTGTCTGCCAAGATCCCTCAAGAATCTGGCCCTGCGGGTTGATCTGGCTACACAGGACCCACGGCCGATCAATCCCATGGCGCAAACGGACAAGCAGGTCAATATCTTCAATCCCGCTGTGGGTCGTACCTCTCAGGAACCCCTGCGGGACATCTACCGTTTTATTCCGGCCCGGATTGTCCATTTCCGGGTCTTTACAATGACCCACGACCATGACACCGAGGTTACCATGGCGGCGGAAAGTGTTCTGGATAACCCCCGGACGACGTCCAGAACAAATATTTGATGAGGATACAGGGGGATTTTTAGATGCATTTCCATCTGAGAGGTTATTAAGGATGCTCCCACCGGAAACAACCGATATGACGCTGTTTGTCCGGACCTCCAGAGAGGAGGTGGATCAGTGGAACCGACAGCGGATAGTGGATACCCTGATCCGCGAAACGGGGATTGACCTCGAAACAGCGACGGCCATCAGTAAAGATGTGGAAAAAGGCCTGTTTGCTTCCGGGGTTTCTGTTCTGACAACGTCTCTGGTTCGAGAACTCGTAGATGCAAAGCTTGTGGAACGGGGATTGGAGAAGGCCAGGCGTATGCATGCCCGCCTCGGTTTTTCCCTCTACGATGTCGATCGACTCATTCTGCATCAGAATAAAGAAGACGCCAACGTCCCCCATGGCCCCGAAGGGACAAATCTTGTTCTGGCGCAGGGGATCAAGCGGGAGTATGCCCTACACAGCATCTTTCCCCAGGAAATAAGCGACGCCCATATCCTCGGAGATTTCCATATCCATGGATTGGGATATATCGACCGGCCTTTTGCCATCTGTCAATCCCTGGGGTATCTGAAAAAATACGGTCTGAATCTTCCCCATTCCCTTACCGTCGCCAAGCCAGCTAAACATGCGGAAGTTCTTCTGGCCCACATGGTTCGTTTCGGCGCCATTCTACAGGGGTATTTTGCCGGTATCATCGGCTGGAATTTCGTGAACCTGTCTTTTGCCCCTTATCTGGAGGGCATGTCAGACCGGGAAGTACGGCAATTAGCCCAGATGCTCGTCTATGAGTTTTCTCAATTAACGACGGCCCGGGGAGGGCAGGCCATGTTTACTGATATTCACGTTTTCTGGGAGGTTCCCAGGTCTCTTCGGGAGCTTCCCATGATCGGTCCGGCAGGGGAAATCACAGGGCGTACCTGCGGGGAATATGAGGGGGAAGCGCAACGTTTCGCCTGGGCCCTCTTCGATGTCTTTAAG
>Ga0194039_1001299_pt1 | contig 13548 bp, 9 predicted proteins | sample JunL228m_MetaG_FD_148679 | JGI IMG/M metagenome (GOLD analysis project Ga0194039, IMG submission 148679) | Anoxic zone freshwater microbial communities from boreal shield lake in IISD Experimental Lakes Area, Ontario, Canada - Jun2016-L227-8m | ecosystem: Environmental > Aquatic > Freshwater >...
GTCTATCTCGGTGGCGACGCCGGAGCCAAGCTCCTGGAGTCCCTCCGCATTGACTTCAAGAGGATTAAAGACCTCGCCGAGGCCAAGCCCGCTGATGCCCTAATCTTGGGCGGCGACGCCTCCCCCGAGGGGCTCGATGGTTTCGCCCAGGCTGGCGGACTGGTCTTCTGTCTGCCACGCGACAAGTTCACCTGCCTGCCGTTTGCCGTCGAGGCCAAGCCCAAGCCGGTGAACCACACTGTCCTGGGCAAGGCCGCCGCCGACCCGCTGCTTCTGGGACTGGGAAACACCGACTTCTATTGGAAAGGTGACGTCACCATCAACGCCTTGGAAAAAGTCGAGGGCGCGGCTCTCCTGTTGGATAGCGGCGTCCTGGCCCGCGTGCCTCGCGGCAAGGGCGAGTTCGTGCTCTGCCAGGTCGAGCCCGGTATGTTCGACGTGGATAAACGTTTCTGGCTCGACCGCTCGAAACGATTCAACGAGCGGGCGTTGGTGGTCTTGCTTTCCAATTGCGGCGTCGAGATGGCCGCCCCTTACTTCCTGCGCCCGCCGAAGGCCAAGGATGAGCTCGTCGGGGCGGTTGACCTTGCTGGGGAATGGGAGACCTGCCCCGGGCTGCCCACCCAGGAGGCCTGTCCCGCCGGCGCCACCGCCTGGAGCAAGGTTGCCCTGCCTGGAAAAGCTGGCGGCGACAAGGGCACTGTCTGGTATCGCCGGAGCTTTGAGGTTAAGGAGCTGCCCGCTGGTGCCAATGCCAATATCCTGGTCGGCCAGATCAGCGGCAGCGACATCACCTTGGTCAACGGCGTCAAAGTCGGCCAAAGCGATCTGGGCAACCATGTCAACGACGTGGCGGTGGTGAGCCGCACTTACTCCCTGCCAGCGGGCTTGCTCAAGGTGGGCAGGAATGAGATCGCCATACGGGTTGACTTCGACCGCGGCGGCGGCCTCGGCATGCGCGACAGTGACGGCTCCGTCCATCCGCCCATGACCGTGAACTTCTTCAAACCTGCCGGGGATCTGGCCGGCGTGCTGGAACCGTTCAGCCTGGAGGGCAAGTGGAGCGGTTGCGCCATCGGCAAGACTGAGCAGCCTTGTCCGCCCGCCACCGACCCCCGCTGGCACGATGTCACGGTGCCCGGCCACTACCAGCCCCAGCATGCCGACTGGAAAAAATACAACGGGTTCTTCTGGTATCGCAAGAGCTTCACGCTCCCGGCCGCCTTGCACGCCGGAGCCGAGCCCTTCCTCGTCATGGGCGGGGTGGACGACTGGGATACCACCTGGCTCAACGGGACGAAGATCGGCCACACCGGACCGGATAACTTCTTTAATGGCCCATCCGCCTACCACACGCCGCGCATGTATGCCATCCCTGCGAGCTTGCTCAAGGCCGGGGCAAACGAGATCACCCTGCTCGATGACGACCCGATCAACGACGGCGGCATTGGCTATGGCCCGGTGCAGTTAATCTTCGCCGACCCGGAGAAAGTGGAGCGGCGGCAAATGCTGGCCTCAAACTACCTGAACATGGTCGCCGCCGATGACGACCCCTATGTCGCACGCCACTGGTAGCCATGAAACTCAAAATCCATGTGGCACTGGCGGCTTTGCTGGGGCTCATCGCGTTGTTGAAAAGGTGCCAGCGTGCATTTCCTTGCATTTCTTTGGTCAAACAAGAGGCCATGATGGCAGGTCTGCGCAGCAGTATTGCAAGAATATGCACTGACCCGAATGCCGCTAACTTAAGAGCGGTTTGGGATGTAGAAGCGGCATCTTGCCGCTTGGATTTCCCTGGGGAAAGCGGCAAGATGCCGCTTCTACGTTCGCTTAAGTTAGCGCCATTCCACACTGACCCCCAGTTTTCTGGACGGAATGACGGTTTGTGGTGTTCGAAGAGAGCGGTTGGCATGTTGTGGAGGTGAATGGATATGAATTTGATGAGGATCGACTCAGGGCTTCTTTCCGGACATGTTCTGCAGCGTCAACCGCACGGGGCTCGCACAGTTGTCACGGGTGCCTGCAATTGCAGCGGAACGGTATCCGTCACGGTATATCAAGCAGAGAAGATTGTGCGCGGGTTCAAGAGAAGGGAAGCCGGCCGGGCGGAAGCTGGGCGCTTTACTGCCACGATATCCGGCCTGCCAGCCGGTGGACCTTATACCGTTGAAATGGCGTGCGGCGGGGCGCGGATTGCGGTCGATGACGTCTTCGTCGGCGATCTGTGGTTGATGGCTGGACAGAGCAACATGCAGGGCATGGGGAATGTGGCCGATGCCGACAGCCCTCACCCGCTGGTCAGAAATTTCTCCATGGCTCGTCGCTGGGAACTTGCGCGTGATCCGCTGCACTTTCTCGAAGAATCTCCCGACCCGGTTCATTGTGCTTCGCCCCTGAGCCGAGGGGGGGCGAGCCGCGCCAAGAAGCGCGCGGTCAAAGGGGTAGGCGTTGGCGTGCCCTTCGGCAAACTGATGCTGCAACGCACCGGGGTGCCGCAGGGCCTGATCGCCACCGCTCATGGCGGAACCTCGATGGAGGATTGGGCTCCGGCGCTGAAGGATCGCGGCGGCCGTTCGCTCTACGGCTCGATGACCCTCAGCCTCACCGCCATAGGTCAGCCGATCAGCGGCGTGCTTTGGTTTCAGGGCGAGGATGACTGCCGGGAAGGTCGGACAGCCGTCTACACGGCCAAAATGCAGGAACTGGTGGCCGCCATACGCCGCGATCTTGGGCAACCTAAACTTCCGTGGATCATCGCGCAGATTGGTCGGTCTGTCGGCCCCTACCAGGATCTGCCAGCGCCCTGGAGAAGCAGCGTTCAGGAACAGCAACGCCGATTCCCTGAATCGATCGCGCAGTGCGACGTTGTCCCGACCATCGATCTGGAAATCGAGGACAGAGGCCACGTGAGTGCGCGCGCCTTTCCCGTACTCGCCCAGCGCATGGCGCGGGTCGCGGTCCGGCTTGCCTATGGCGACCGCGCCGAAAAACCGGCACCTCAACCGGTGTCGGCGCGTTTTGTCGCTGCCGCGCGGGGCAGTGGCGTGGGGGTGGAGGTCCGCTTCAAGAACATTGTCGGTGGACTGACGTCATCGGGATTGCCGCAGGGTTTCGACCTCGTCGATCGCACCGGGCGATCCTTACAGCGAATCTACAAAACGCTTCTCGCGGGGGACCGGGCGCGGCTCTACTTGGACGGCGAGGCCGTGTCGCTCATGCGGGTGATGTATGGATATGCGCAGAACCCGGTCTGCAATGTCTGCGATGGACGCGGCATGGCGATTCCTGCATTCGGGCCGCTGGCGATTACCGGCTTGCCGCCGTTCTCCGATTTCGTGCTGAAATGGAGGGTGACGCCGGTACGCCCAGGTGAAGAGATCGCCGATCTGGCGCGGCCCACGGAGGATGGTCGGGCGATTAACCGGGAGTTTCGCGATAAATTCGTCACGGTGCATCCGGAATGGGTGGGAAAGACCGGCCATGTCGCCTTCTTCGGCGATGTCATTGCCGGTGAGGACATGGATGCCGAGTTCCATTTCGGCTACGATGGCCCGGTTCGTGTGTGGGTCGGAAAACAGGAAGTGTATGCCGACCCGCATGGCACCAATCCTATTGTTCCTGACGCCCATCGCATAGCGGTCCGGCTGAAGGCCGGGCGCTCGCCAATCACGGTGCTGATGGCGCTGAACAATGGCCGCGCCTGGGGGTTCTGCCTGCGCATGCGGCGCCCTGGCTATGATCCGGCAACGGATCCGAAATTTCCTCAACCTTTACCAAGGGAGTATTAGAAATGACGACCATCGATTCATTGACCTGCGAGGGAAGAAACGCTCCACTCGGCATTGGGACAGGCACTCCCTGCTATGGGTGGCGGTTTTCCAGCGACGAAAAAGGGGTGCGGCAGACGGCGTATCGGATCCTGGTCTCGTCGTCTGGCGAGTCACTGGCGTCGGACGCCGGCGATTTATGGGACAGCGGATGGGTGAACTCACCGACGCAATTTACCGTCGAACATGCCGGGCCTCCGCTGCCGGAGAAAACCCCCTGCTGGTGGAAGGTGATGGCGCGGGTCACCGTGCCCGGAAACGTGACGCTGGAAATAAGCAGTGCCCCGGCCACCTTCGAGACGGGTATCTTCAAGCGCGACAGTTGGCTTGGCTGGTGGGCGTCCGGCGCCGGGAAACCGGTGTATTTGCGCCGCGAGTTCGAAATTCCATCAGAGAAACCTGTGATCCGGGCCAGGGCCTACATCGGCGCCACCGGGGACAAGGCCAATACCTACGAATTGTGGATCAACGGACAGCGCGTCGGCGACGACATCATATCTCCGGGGCAGACTTCGCCCAAGCGCGCCCGTTACCAGACCCATGATGTGGCCGGCCTACTGCAAGCTGGTGCCAACGCCGTGGCGATCATTCACACCAGCAGCTTGATGTTCCAGTTGGAGATCGGCTTTGACGACGGATCATGCCAGGCGGTTTTCCCCGGAAAGGGATGGCGCCAGCGCCAAGACGGGCCATTCGTTACCTTGCGTTCGGACGGCAAGGGCGAAACATACGATGCGCAACTGGAGCCCGCCGGTTGGGAGCGGCCTGGTTTCGATGACAGCACCTGGGCCGAATTCGCGTTTGCGGCACCGTGGAATCTGACGAAAGATTTAGGCCCGCGCTTCCTCGACGCTCAGCAAGACCGGGTGGTTGCCCTGGATACCTTTGCGCCGCGTTCGCTGCAGCGCGGCGCCGACGGCTCGTATATTCTGGATTTCGGGCAGAACCAGCATGGCGTGATTCGCTTTCGCGTGAAGGGGGAGGCCGGCAGGCGGATCGTGCTGCGCTATGGCGAACGGCTTCACGCGGATGGCGCCCTGGACCCGCGCAGCCTGGGTGCTCCGGAACAGGACGAATACATTCTACGCGGCGGCGGTGAAGAGACCTATCAGCCGCACTTCGCCACGCACGCGTTCCGCTACGTGGAAGTGAAGGGGTGGCCGGGGAAACTGCGGCCCGAACAGATCGAAGCGCGCACGGTTCATAGCGACATGCTTGCCGCGAGCGCGTTCTCCTGTTCCAACGAGCGCCTGAATCGTCTGCATCGCGCCGCATTGTGGGCGTTTCGATCCAACCTGGTTTCCGTTCCCACCGACTGCCCGGGACGTGAGCGCAAAGGCTGGACTGGCGACGCCCATTGTCACAGCGAAGCCGACTGCCTGAATTTCCGGATGGGAAACTTCTATGATAAATGGCTGACCGACATCGCCGACTTTCAAGGCGCGGACGGGGCAATCCCATGGGTTGCGCCGGACACCGGGGCATGGAACGGCGTGGTGGATGTGCCCTTTATGTCAGCGATGGTGCTTGTGCCTTGGGATTACTATGAGGCCAGCGGCGATGTCGCATTTCTTCGCCGTCACTATCCCGCCATGCGCCTCTGGATCGACTCTCTCCACGGCGACCGTGACGGAAATCACCTTCTGCAACACGATGTGATCTGGGGTGATTGGTGCAACCATGCCCCCAACCGTCAACCGGAGACGGGCGCGTTCCTGGCCACGGTGTTCTATTACCAGTGCCTGTCCCGTTTGCAGAAGATCGCCGCGGTGCTGAATGAACCCGGCGACGCGGCGAGGTTTGCTCAGCAGGCGCAATCCAGCGCCGAAGGGCTTAATCGTGTATTCCTGCGAGCCGACGGTGGCTATGACGTCGGCTCGCAGGCGGCAAACGCCCTGGCCTTGGTGTCCGGATTCGTGCCGGAACAGGCCCGCGCAGGTACCTTACGCTGTCTGGTCGATGACATTGAACACCATGGCGCCATGCGCTGCGGATGCTTTGGTGCCAAAGTCATTCTTGACGTGCTGGGCGACCATGGCCGCAACGACCTTGCCCTGCGGTTGATCGGCAGCACGCGCGAAGGGAATTGGGGACATTGGCTGACGCTCGGCGCGACCACGGCGGTGGAAGGCTTCTACGGTCTCATCGTCAACTCGCAGAATCATGCATTTTTGGCCGGTGGACTGGATGCCTGGTTCTACCGTCATCTCGCCGGCATTCAGATCATGGAGCCTGGCTATTCCAAAGTCAGAATTCGCCCCTGGGTTACCGCGCCGCTGTCCAACGTCAAGGCGCAGGTCGAAACGGCGAAGGGGCTTGTTGTTTCCGAATGGCGGCGGGAAAACGGCCGGCTCGTGATGAAGGTGAACATTCCCGCTAATGCCGAGGCCGAGATCCATCTGCCGACGGCCGAGGCCTCCACGATCGAGGAGGAGGGCAAGCCTCTGTTGGCGACCAGCCGTGCCGTTCGCGTGAGTGATGGTTGGACCGTCGTGCAGGTCGGTTCAGGCGAATACGAGTTTGGAATCGTCCCGGCCCCGCCGCAACACCACGATGCGGAGGAGGAAGATCGCGCGCTATTGCATCGGTCCGACGGTCAACGCGAAAGCTTCCCGGGACCGAAGTTCTCACTGCCGGATGAATGGCATATCTTCGGCCCCATTGAACGAGGCGACCCGCTGTCAACGGACCTTCTGAAAGCGGTCCCCGCCAGCTTCGAAGTGCGCGGGGTGTCGGTTGTGCCGCGCAAAGTCGAAGCGGAGGACGGACGGCTGGACATGGCGCCGTATATTGGCGGCACGGCCAATGGACACAGCGCTTTGGTCTATGTGCCATTTCACATAGCCGTCGAACGCGTGATCACCCTGAATGTCGGCGCTGATTACTGGTTCGAAGCGTTCCTGGATGGTCAAAGATTGCACAGCACAATCGAGCCGGCGCACGCGATCGCCCCGGCGCTGATTCGGGAGCACACGGTTTGCACGACCTTGGCGGTGGAGAAGGCGGTCAAGAAAGGAAACCATCTGCTGGCGGTCCGCTTCGTCAGCGGGTCCGGCGGCTCGGTCCTGTGCCTGGGTGGATGTTGATCGTCTCGGAAAAGGGACACGCCTTAATATTCGGGAAATGCAACGATTTGATCTGCCACAAGGCAGGATCTCTTTTGTCCTACTTCGAGCATGTCGTCGATGACTTCGCTGCCGACAATGGGGCTTGAGCAGAGGTTGTCCGCCCGGTTTTCCAGACGCCCGGAATCAGAATGGTCTGAGGGTTTTGGTGGAGTCCGGTTTCGCCTTTGATCAGCAGTGTGTTCAGGGCATCCAGCACGGTGACGCCGATGCGCTCGTGCCTCTGGTCAATCCCGGACCAGCCGGGAACATCTGCGGCGAGGTTCAGATGAACGACGGCCAGGGACCCCGGCACGGAAAACCCCGCCTGCTGGAGGAGATTGAGCGTTCCGTTGTGGCAGCAGATGATCACATCCGGGCGGCGGGAGTTGATCTGCCTGCGCATGGTGGCCGGATCCTGTTGCTCGAACGACCACAGCAGAGGATGGTGCCGCCCCCGTTTGTGATGCCAGCCAAGAAATGCGCTGGAATAAGTGTCCCGGATTTCATCCACCCGATCCTGCAGCCACAGGGCCGGCCTGCGGTAGCCGGCCTTTTCCAGCTCATCAAGCACGATCCGCATGTTGCTGTGGCGGTCGCTGATCACGTGCGGCAGGGAGAGTCTGACATCATATTCGTCAACGACCACCGCGGAAAACTCATCCCATGGAAAGCGCGACCAATATTCCGTCTGCTCGGGAAACGGGATCAGCAGCCCATGGATTCCGCGGGCTTTGAGAACTTTTGCGAGCTGGGCAGGGGTCTGATCGCGTATCCAGACCTGATCGATATCGTAACCCAGCTCTTCCGCGCGCCGGCGGCTTCCTTTCAAATATCCGGAGAGCCAAGGCAGCGAGGTCCAGGCATGCTTGGATTTCGCGCTGTTGAGCCAGGCGATATTCCAGACCGCCTTGCGGCGTCCGCGCTTCAGGAGGGACATGAGATGGCATACGCGGGGATCCCCCTTGTAGCCGTGCTTCGCGGCGCAGGCCTGGATCCGGGCCCGCGTCTTTGCCGCAACGCGCGGATCGTTCCGCAGGGCCATGCCGACAGTCGATTTGGAAACGCCGCAGAGCTCTGCCAGCAGACGGACGGTCAGGTTTTTTTTCGGCATAAAAATTGGACTGTCCAATTTATTCTCTTTGCCGCGGGAACAAATCAACAGAATTCTCGCCGGCATGAAATCCTTGAGAGCGGCAATCATCGGTTGTGGTCCCTGCAATGCGTCAAGAGGCGGAGTGAATTCCATTGCGTATGCGCACGCCCGCGCGCTCGTGCCGCTTGCCGGTGTGGAGCTCGTCGCGGCCGCCAGCCGGAACCCGAAGAACGTTTCAGATTTCTGCGGGGAATTTCCCGGGGTGCAAGGATACACCGATTATCGCGAGATGCTTCAAAAGGAAAAGCCGGAATGGGTGAGCATTTGTGCCTTTCCGCCCGACCGCGAAGAGATGGCGATGGCTGCTCTGGAATCCGGATGCGAAGTTTTGGTGGTCGAAAAGCCGTTTGCCGTTTCCATGGGTGCCGCCCGGAGGATCCTGGCGCTGGCAGAAACGAAAAATGCGCGTGTCTATGTCGATCATCAACGCCGATACGGGCGATGTTTTGAATGGTTCCAAGACCAGGTTGCGGGCGGGGAATACGGAGCTGTCCGGCAGGTCAACCTGCAACATCCGGGCAAGGGGTTCATCAACTTTGGCCCTCACTTGGTGGACACCTGCCTGCTGGCTTTTGAAGGCCGCCAGCCGGTTGCCGTTCAGGCTGCCGTGGACTGGAGCGACCCCGCTGTTTATCAAGGCGTCAAAACCGAAAAGAACATTGTGGCAACAGCATTTTTCGATGACAAAAGCCGGCTTACGATCGAGTCGGGCGACCGCTTCACGCAGCCCTGTTTGCAAGCCGTGTGCGAGAACGGCCTCGTCGAGCTCTACCTCTCGCCCCATGATGCCACGGGATCGATTTGCCGGGCGGTTGGCGGCGGGCGGCCCCAGCAGTCGCCGGTCTTTGGCGAGCATTTTCACCACAACGACTCGGACATGAATTTGTTCTATGACCGCGCGTTCCCCGACATGCTGGACTGCTTCCGGACCGGCAAGCCGTGCCGCATCGATGCGGCCTATGCGCTCACGGGATTGGAAATCATCCTCGGGCTCTACGAATCCGCCCGCCAAGGCCAGCGGATCGCTCTGCCCTTGCCCGATGGCGTTTCGCTCAACTCTTCATCTCAACACTAAAACTTTAAAAACTCAAACCCGCGTATTCCATCCATCCTATGAAAACCCAAGCCGTCCTCTTCTCCGCTCCCGGTGTCGTTGAAACCTGCACCGTCGAAGTCCCCGCCCTTGGGGCGCGGGAAATCATGACAGAAACTATCGTCAGTGCGATTTCCCCCGGCACCGAGATCCGCATGCTGGCCGGGCACTACGGGGCCGGCAAAAAGTTTCCGTATATCCCGGGATACAATGCGATTTCCCGTATTGTGGAAGTCGGCACCGAAGCCAAAGAGTGGAGGACAGGGGATCTGGTCAGCACGATAAATCCGCGGCCTTTTTCCGACATCAACTGCCTCTATGGCGGACACTCCCGCATTCAGGTTCACCAGATCGACATCGACCAGCGTCCCATTCCGTTGCCGGAAATCGAAGATCCCACCACCTATGCCCTCGTCGAGATCGGAGCGATCAGCCTGCGGGGAGTCCTTGCCGCTGCTCCGAAACCGGGGGAAAGCGCGGTCGTGATCGGGCAGGGGCTGATCGGGCTGCTGTCCGCCGCATGGCTTCTTTCCAAAGGTTGCCGGGTTGTGGTGGCTGACTTGTCGCAGGAGCGGTTGCAGCGCAGTCGGAACCTTGGAGTGGACATGGCCTTCGACGCCGGGGAACCGGATGTCAAAGCGCGTCTGCTCACCCACAGCCGGGGCGGCTTCGATATCGTCGTCGAAGCCTCCGGTTCACACCCCGGCGCCCAACTGGCCTGGGGGCTTACGCGCCAAACTCCCCCCATGGCGCGGGGGCAGTATATCCGCGAGCCGGTTTCCATTTACACGAACAACTGGCCGCGCCTTGTTTTTCAAGCCAACTACCTGGAAGCCTTCCCCTTCAATCCAAACGGCCAGATGAGCGGTGAAGGCGTGGTGGTGATCGCCGCCGGAGACCGGGGCATCGATGAGCGCCTCCGTTGTGCCCAAGGGCTGCGAAACGGGGAAATTCCTGCCTCAAAGCTCATCGATCAGGTTTTTTCCTGGAAAGACGCTCCTGCCGCTTATGCCCAACTTCAGGAACTGAAAATCCAAAGCGCTCTGCTGAAGTGGTGAGGCCAGGAAAAAGTTGCCCCGGCATCTTCCGAGAAGGAAACTTCTGGCAAAGCAACAGTTCGAATTTTTCAGGGAAAGAAAATTTCGCGTTGAGTTTTCTTAATCCTTGGTAGATCTTTTTCATCATCTTCTCCGAACAGCCGGTTGGCGAAATCGTCATTGACTGCCTTTCTGGTCGGCTGCTTGTGTGGGTGATACAAATGGAAATGTCCAAATTCTGACTCGCAAAAACCCGATGAAATGCCCCCTCAACTCCCTGGCTGCGGCAGCCGTGTTATGAAAATCGTTCAATGCTGGGATGATGGAGTCGTTGATGATGTCCGCCTCATAGAAATCCTGCGAAAATATGGTGCCAAGGCGTCGTTCAACCTGAACATCGGCCTGCACAAAACGCAACGCTATACGGGCTGGAAATTTCAAAACACCAAGGAAGTCTGGAAGCTTTCTCTGGACGAGTTGACCGACGTGTATTCCGGGTTTCTGGTGGCCAACCATACCGTATCCCACCCCTGCCTCACTCAGGTTTCCCCTGAGCGGATGAAGAAAGAGATCGTCGAGGGGCGCAAACGTCTGGAGCAGTTGTTCGGCTATGCGGTGACCGGGTTCGCCTATCCCTGCGGCGACTACAATTCGGAGGTGGAGGCCGCTGTCCGGGATGCGGGGCACCTCTATGCGCGCACCACAAAATCCGTCACTCCCAGCTTTCCTCCCGCGGAGGCCATGGCGTTGCATGCGGACTGTCATTTTCTCGATCCGGAATTCTGGCTGAAATACAAGAAAGCGAAATCCCTGGGGAGTGTCTTTTATTTCTGGGGTCACAGCTACGAACTGATCAGCGAGGACGACTGGCAAGCATTCGATGCCAAGGTGGCCCGGCTGTCCCGTGACGGGGAGTGGGCGAACCTGCCGGATCTGTTCCGATAATTTCCTCCCATCACATCCCCAAGCGGTTACTGACATGTTATGAAAAAGCGAACAATTCTGAATCCGGCATCCTTGAGTTTTCTGGCGGACTTTACCCGCGATTCCATCGAGGCCGCACGGGTCCGGCCGGGCGAACAGGTGAGCCGGAAATTTCCGGCAAACACATCCGGCTGCACGCTCATCCGTCCGGGAGGACGCAACTGCTACCCTGCCGTCTGGACGCAGGATTTTTCCCTCACGCTGGGAACGGGATTCGTTACGCCCCGGGAGGTTTCGGATCACCTGAACCTTATCGCCGGAACTCAAAACGGAGCGGAGGAAAGGACGTTGAAAAGCGGGGCGGTCATCCCGCCTTTTGCGATCCCCGACCATGTCTTGTTCAACGGGAAGCCCGTGTTTTTTCCGGGCACTTACTCCAGCGGAGAAGATCAGGGAGGGGAGCCATGGGGAGTCACTCCGCCGACAAATAACCACTTCGATTTTATTCTGATCGCTCATCATTTCTGGAAGAAAACAAAAAGCATCGGCTTTCTGCGCAGGAAGGTCGCGGGTCTTGCGTTGATTGAGCGCCTGCGCCGCGCATTTCAGGCCCCCCGTGCCGACCCGCAGAGCGGGCTCATCTACACTGATGCCAAGCGCCGGGCGGTCGGATTTATTTTTTGTGATTCCATCTACATGACCGGCCATCTTTTATTCGCTTCCCTGCTGCGATGGCGCGCGGGTCAGCAGTTGGCTGAGCTTGAAGAGGCATTAGGAAATTCTCGCAAGGCGGAATTCTGGCGCGGAGGGGTCAGTGCCATTTCAGAAAATCTGGCGCCCACCTTTGATGAGCCCTCCAGGATTGGGGGCTGGCTTATGGCGGCAACGGAGATCGGGCGGCAGCCCGATGTCTGGGGAACAATTTACGCGCTGTATCTGGGGCTTCTCAAGGGCCGGAGAGCCACGGCCGCCCGGGCGGAGATCGTGAAAGCGCTCGACGAAGGGACGATCTGTTATCGGGGGGCACTCCGTCACGTTCCGACCAACCATGATGCCTCCAAAAGCTCCGCGTGGGACAAGTCTGTGACTCCCCATAACCATTATCAAAACGGGGCGTATTGGCACACGCCGAGCGGCTGGTTGATTTCGGTGTTGAGCCGGAAATATCCTGATCGCGCACGAGGGATCTTTGACGAGATGATCCGGCAGTTTCAGGAAGAAGATTTCCGGAAAGGAAAAAACTTCCATGCGCCGTTGGAATGTTTCGGGAAGAACGGCTCCGCGCAAAAGAACCCGGTATTTCTCGGCTCCGTGGTGGTTCCCTACGGAGTCCTGAAACAGAGAAGCGAATCCAGTTGTTAATTTGAATTGGAATCTCGTGGTTTTCCCCTTTGTTTGATGGGCATGTCAAACCTGTTGACGTCGTTTCCAGCGGGAGGTCCGAAATGAACTTGGCGTCTCGCCTGTATGGTTTTTGAAAGTGTGAGCAAAGGCGGCGACATCGAAAAATCCACAATGCATCGCGATTTCCTTGACGGAATCCGAGGTGCAAAGAAGCCGTTCCTTGGCGACATGGATTCGCTTTTTTATCAAAATCTGATGTGGAGTGTTCCGCGTCTGCTTTTGGAACTCGTTGTGAAGGTGGGAGACCGACCAGCCGGCTTCTTTGGCCAGTTCTTCGACCCGCAGCGGGCTTGAGAAATCGCGTTCGATCCGGGCCATCACCGCGCCAACCGGTCCGGGGTATTGCGGTTCGCTTAACTCGAGCTCATAAGCTCTGACTTGATACAACAAACGAAAATAGAGGTAGTCGCGCAAGACGTTGCGGTCGAATTTCTCGTTCCAAACCCTGCGGATGCTCTCCTGTGTCAATCGCTCGATTTCCTCCGTGTCCGTCCATTTTGAAAATCGCCGGATCCCCATCCCTTCCGGGCGGCTGACTTGGAATTCCACGGCCAGGCAGCTGTGGAGGTTTTCAGGATCGGCTCGCGTAGCAACCGGGTCGCCGGCCGCAAACCAGATCAAATCGCCGGTGGTGACCTCGCGCCACTCCTCTCTGTCGCGCACCCACGTGCGACCTCCCAGTATCAGCAATACCAACTCAACGAACGGTTTTACGATGTCGTTTGATGGGATGGAGCTGGGCTGGTGGCGATGATGGAAAACCTTGAGGAGCGAAACCGGAGGAGGAATAGAGTTCATGGGGAAAGATGGCGGGAGAAATTTACAGCATAAACGTATCTTTTTACAACAATGGCTCCTTGTGTCGTCCGTGATGATTCTGTAAGGCTCAAATCGGAGCAAGAGTTTTATTATATAAACCCAAACACAATAAATCAACTTATTTAGGAACTTGAAAACCATGTCCCCACCCCCCGTCTACGACAACGCCCTCCGCGCCCGCAGT
>Ga0194039_1001300_pt1 | contig 13531 bp, 10 predicted proteins | sample JunL228m_MetaG_FD_148679 | JGI IMG/M metagenome (GOLD analysis project Ga0194039, IMG submission 148679) | Anoxic zone freshwater microbial communities from boreal shield lake in IISD Experimental Lakes Area, Ontario, Canada - Jun2016-L227-8m | ecosystem: Environmental > Aquatic > Freshwater >...
CAATATTATAATATATGCTTATCTCATTTATTTTATCAATAATTATAGATGTTTTTGCTCGCGACTTTAATAACAGGGTTAGATTTTCCCACACGGCATTTGTAATTACATGACAGTCGTGAAGAAGATGTTGATTTGACTGCATGTAGTTGATCATGCTTCTAATGTCAGAATTAAAATGGCGCTGAATGGATATTAAAATAGTATCGTCAACATTCAAATTTTCACAAATATTAATTTTCTTTAAAAAGGAAAGAATGTTTAGTTCAGGTAATTGGTTAAAGCGCATTCGCACAAATTCAGTTTGTAATGCTTCATCGATTCTACTAATGTAATTACAAATTAAACAAAAACGCACATTAACAAGATTGTTATAATTATTTAATAAATAACGAAGCGCCGTTTGTGCATTCTTTGTCATATAATCAACCTCGTCTAATATTACAAATTTCATGCCTTCGCCAAACATTGACTTGGACGTCACGAAACCATTAATCTGATTTCGAATAATGTCAATGCCCCTTTCGTCAGAAGCATTCAAATGAATCATGAGACCCTTGTTTTTTTGGTTATATTTTTCTTGATATGCATTTACCAAATTGATAATGGTGGTTGTTTTGCCGGTGCCAGGAGGACCGTATAATAATAAATTAGGAAAATAATTATTTTCAATGATGGACAAAAGTAACTTTTTATTTATTTCATCAAGAACAATTTCATCAAAATGCGTAGGTCTATATTTTTCAACCCACGGGGTTGAATTATGCACTACATCAAAATCATGTTCTTCGTGTTCTTCATCACCATTTTTCTTATCTTTATATTCTTTGTTATCAGTATTAGAAACATTAGAAACATTAGAAACAATCATATTTAATTTTAGTTATAGTATAGTTAAAAAATATTAATATTAATGTTTATTATGTTTTACGTTTTAATTATAAATAAATTGAATTTCGTATAATATAAAATAAATATGCAAGCGCGCTCAGAAACAATGTCAAAAACTGCGGGTTATTTGGAACTCATTTTAGGACCAATGTGGTCTGGAAAAACATCAGCCATTTTAAAAATATATAGACAATATGCATTCTGCCAATCCAGAATTTGTGTAATAAATTATGAAGCGGATGATCGATATTCTGAATCCATGATGTCAACACACGATAAAGAAATGATTCCATGCATAATGGGATTTTCAATGACTGAAATCATGAACTCGCACGGCGATGAAATCCACAATAGCGATGTGATATTGGTTAATGAAGGTCAGTTTTTCCAAGATATTGTGCCCTTTGTAATTGAAATGGTGGAAGAAAGAAGAAAAAAAGTATACATCTGCGGTTTAGATGGAGACTTTAAACGAGAGAAAATTGGAAACTTATTAGAGCTCATTCCAATTTGTGATAAGCTGACAAAAATACACGCGCTTTGCAGTCAGTGCAAAGATGGAACAATTGCCCCGTTTACATTTAGAAATACGCATGACAAAGAACAGCTTGTAATTGGCACCGACATCTATGTGCCTCTGTGTAGAAGCTGTTACAATGTGAAAACCAAACGCAAAATGGAAGAACAAGAAGAACAGAAAGAATCTTTCGGATACACAGTTAATAATTAATTAATTTTAGTAATTTTAGTTAGTTAATGGTTGCGTTTACGTTTATGGTGAGGTGTTATTTTATGAGTAGTAGTTGCATTTCTTGTTTTTTTACGTCCATGCAATCCGTGCAATGTGGAACGTCGTCTTGTGGTGGGTGTTGTTTTGGTTGACATTGGCGTTGGTGAATGTTTGAATGATTTTTTTGGAGTATTGCGTTTTGAATACGACGGTGAAAATTTATCAATATTTTTAAGCTTTTCATTAAAATTTTCCGCAGCTTTTCCCTTTAATGCTTTATATTTTTGTTTTTCAATTGGATTATAATTTAAAAACCATTCTTCGTATTCTCGCGAATCCTTTTTACCCTTTAACTTTTCAAACATGTGAGATTTCGCATCTTTAATGTCTTTAAGCGTAACCTGCTTACCGATGCACGGATTCGAAAATCGCTTGAATATGCCTTCATTTTTAGTTAATTTAGCATACTGTAAATCATAAATATACTGACTCATGCAAAGAAGGCGGTCTCTATCATAATAAGGTCTATTAATATAAAGAAACATTAAATAAAAGCTGAGTATGGTGTCCGTCGTTGCAATGCAAACATCTTTGCCACTTATTTTAACCACGTTATAATTATGACACGCACCGGGCGACGGTTCATACACGAACGCAACAGTTCTGCCATCAACAATTATTTCATAGTGCGAACTAACGTGCTCTCCAAACTCCTCGCGTTTCTCTACAATGACGCTTTTAAAATCGCCTGTTTTTTCAATCACACGCTTTATTTTATCGGCAGACTTGTCTGCGTGTTCGGACAATAAATCAAAAGACGGCATGCTTGAATACAAGACGGGACGCTCTGCCTTTTTCAAATGTTCTGAAAATAAAGAACACGCGTATCCTCCGAAAAAAACAAGTTTTTCATCAATTGCTTCGTCGCGTATCAAATCAAACAATTCTATTTCTTTTTTTGTTGGCGACATTGCCGATTCTTTTGAATTCTTCAAACAATTTTCCCCTTTCAACGGATAATTTTTATTGAAACGCATCAACCGACTGTATACCTTTTCCCAACGCGTGACATCACCGTCCGGGCGAGAGAGCTCTAAATACATGGACATTCTTAAAAAATTTACCGGAGCATACAATATTCCATTGCGTTCAATCGCCTCTCGCATTAAACTCTTAAATAGCTCTGGTTCGATAAATGTTATGTCTGCAACACCTATAAAATTCACAAACACTTTATATGTTCCCGTGTGCATGCCAGATTTTGCCTCAACATCGCTAAATCCCTTCCTGTAAAATATATCGGCAAGCTCCTTTGCATCTTCTAACGAATTCGGCGAAAAAAAATCATAATCAGGAATCTCTCGAGATGTGTCATAAAATTGATCCTTCTTCGGAAGAATATTATTTATTGCTGTCCCTCCATAACAAATTAATTTTTTTGTTACTAAAAACTGTTCAACAATTGACACAATTTCTTTAACGGTGGGATTACTTACCAGTTTTTCACCCTGTTTGACTTCTATTTCTTTCTGAGATTTTTTCAATATTTCTAATGCACGCTGTTCTTTGTTATCAGTCATTCGTTTTTTGTATTATATATACGCCTTATTATATATAAATAATATTATTTAAAATTATTTATAAAATTGAATTTTGTTTATAATATTCATGAAATTATAAACAAACAAGACGCAAACCAAACGCTTTAAATGAGTTTTGAGGAAGCAGTCGAAGAACAACCAGAACAAGAACAAGTATTAAAGAAGAAACAGAAGAAATACATAAAAATTAAACCTAAAATTCAAGAGAATCAAGATCCACCTCAACCAAAATTACAAACAACACATTGCGATGATATAAAAAAAATATTATCGATTTTTAAATCAGAAGAGAAAACAGCGCACTTACCTAATAATATATCAACAAAAATAAAAAATAATAATAGTAAATGTGGAACTGCTTCAATATTACCTAACCAAAGAACTGCTTGTGTTGGGCGTTGCACAATATCATATAAAGAAGTAATGGAAAACAATTTAAATGATGTGACAAAATTAAGCACTTGTACTAACGGAATTGTAGTTCTTTTGCAAAATGAAGATTATTTTGATTTGAAAGAAAAAACTGATGATTTTTCAAAATATTTAATAGTAAATATCGGCGGAGACCAAGTTGTGTCATCCATTATATCAATTGGGTCAACCGGTGGTGACTCGGGTTCTTCATATGCTTCAGAATGTTTTGCAAGATTACAACCAGAAATAGAAAAAAACAATTGGTTTCCAGCAAAAAGGAACCCCGATTACAAAAAGAAAGACACAAATGATTTCATTACATTAGGTAATAATAAATGGCATGGTCAATACTATGTAGACATTTCCGGAGGAAGTCAAGAAAACAAAAAAATCAAATCCGGTATAGAATCTCAATTATTTAATTGTTTTCATGACTATGCAAATGAAGAGGTTGCTACACAAATTGATGCAAAAATGATATACTATATGTGTCACTCTAATGGAATTGAGAAATATATACCAAGACCATTATTAGATGAATGTATAAACAAACTTGAAATTTATTTAAAGGGAATTCAATATGATGACGGCTGTCTTTATGGTTCGCATGTAATGCGCAAATGTTTAAAAATAAAAAAAGATGGGAAAAAAGTTTTAATATGTCCACTCACAGATCAAGAATTATCAATTGACGATTTTGCTATAGGTAAAGACGACGATGATCCAAATGTCATGCAAATTTGTCACGAAGAAGCCGTATATTACAAAAAATTGTACTATGACAAAACGCGCGGATACATTATAACAGCAAGAAGACCTCAAAATTTATTTTGGGGGAAAAAATTAGGAAATATGCAGCAGCAACATTTCACAATAGATGAATATTGGGCTTATATGAAAAAGAAAGTGAATGAACATGATTATGAATTGGATGAACATGATTGGGAATAATGCGAATGCGAATATCAATCCATCTCTTCAATCTCTTCAAATGTGCAACCGTGACTTGTTAGATTATTTATAATACAATCGCGAAATAAATCTTTTCGGAGTTCAAACCCAACGCCGATTCGTCCCAATTTTTGTGCAGCAATGGCGCTAGTAAAACTTCCGGCAAATACATCCAGAACAATGTCTCCGCGATAACTATAATAATAAGTGCTCATATGCGGTATATCCATTGGAAACGGCGCAGTGTGCCCCAACTTATTTTCTTTTTTATTATTTATTTTTATTACGGGTGATAATTTATGAATATCTCGTCGCCATTCCTGCACCAGTTCCTTCGGTATTACATTTTCAGCTTGTCGAAACGGATTTTGCGTCATTATGGTTTTTAACGAGAAGCGCTTACCCCTGTCTGATTCACTTCTTTCGCATTTCGGATTTTTGCACTCCCACGAACGCAACCCTTTCGATGTGTAGCTGTTGCTCTTTACAATTAAACTGCCGCAATCATTGCACGGATATTTAACATCCTTTTCTAACCGGTGTTTATGAAAGATGAGAATGTGTTCATAACAATTGCACGAATACTGAAAGAATGGAAACGGCTTGTTCCCGTTTTTATGTCTCGAACTTTGAACTTCGCCTTTATCCCAAATAACATCGTCCACAAACGTGAATCCGCATTCTTCAAACATCACTATGAAATACGCCGGAAGCGGAATTTTCCTGTTACCGAATGCATTTATTTTATCCATTTTATCATTATCAACCACGTCGCTAACGTTGAACACGAATACTCTGTGATTATCCAACACGCGATAACATTCGGTGATGATTTCGCGCATGTCATCTAAATATGCTTTCAGATTTGCCCAGATTGAATAATCGCGCGCATTATAATAGGGCGGCGAAGTGACAATGTGCCCCACCGACTCGCTCGGAAGCCGTTTTAAACTTTGCAAACACCCCCCCCAAACAATCTTTACATTTTCAGGATTAGATGATGCGATTTTATGTAAAAGCCGATAATCCTTATAATTTGTTTCCATATTCCATTTCTTTTTTATAACTTTGCGATATGCATCTATAAAATCATACACATTTTTTTCCCTGTTTTCCTTGTTGTTTTCCATTTCCTTATTGTAATCATATTCGCGCGCCAATTCTTCGAGCAACTCTTTGGACAGCATTTCTTTTAAAATATCAAGGTTATCTTCAATTAGATTTATAATTGGTAACATCATTGTATTTTCTCGAATAATTGGAGGTTTGGGTTTTATTTTTATATTTTTTTTGGATTTTGATTTCATTGTTTCATTTGTTTCATTTGTTTCATTTGTTTTCTCTTCTGCATTCATTGATTGGAACAGACACAAGTAATAATAATTATAAAATTATACTTTATTTCAATTTTATATTAAAATAAAATTTAAATAAAATAAAAAATAAAATAAAATAAATGGATGGAAAATTTAAAATTGAAACAATTAAATGGTAAAATTATACATGTCGGATTTAAGGGGTCGGCTTGCAAAAGAAAGTTGGGGATTTTGTGGTGTTGGTGTAGGAATTGTTTGGGGCGTAAACATCAAATCGGCAGGTTTTAATAAAAATGCACTTTTACTTGGACCGGCTTCAAACCAATCGTTATACACAGCCAAATTCCCGTCCCGCAAAAGTTGAAATGACATAGCCATAAGCTGACATCCTGTCAAAGATGGCGGCATTGGATCATAATTTTCTACCGACATTGAATAATCCGGAATAACAATCGTCATGTACTGTTTATTAAACGTTGTCAGTTCTTGAATGTCTGGACTATTAATAACGTCAAAATTTTTTAATATTCTTAAAAATGCGTTACTTGTAAGATTCGTAATTTCATATAATTTTTCAGCACCCGGCTGATACAAGAGTGCATTTTTTTCAATAATAATAACCACCTTACCCGCAAACGCTTGAATGGGTTCAGCGCAAATATTTTTCCCGCCAAATTCGTGATTATATTGTGGCAGCAACTTGCCCTGTAAACGAGAATTAATTATTTCAGCCATGCTGTTCAGAACGTCAACATCATTCGTTTTTATTCTGAATAATAATAAAAGAGGATCATTTGGATTGGGGCAGTTTTTGACACTAAATGCGTGTGACGAAACATCATTCATTGCATCGTCAAATGAAACTGAATTATATGTTTCCTTAATGCACTGGTCGTCAACGATAGATGTGGAAATAATGGGCTGACCTTTATACCCATAAACCTCAAAATCTAAACACCTGCATCCCATTTTTAGCGCATGCTTTAATGCGCAAGTGCTCACATAATCATTTGAAAAATTACCCGTTGAACAACAATTATAGGCAGTTTTAGCATAATAGTCTCTCAGCAAATATCTGGAAGACGGGGATGCCGAAGAAGTTGTTAACCAAGAAGAATTTAATTTTGCCGGCTTTTTTGCATTCAATTTTTTACAACTTTTCGGTAGAAGCGTGTATTTGTAATATACATAATATGCCATGCACGCCATTATAAATATAATCAACGTGCAGCCAATTACATGCACCATTACGGTATTTGGCACTTGTGATAGCATTGACTTAAAACGCAACGTTTGTGCCTTTAATTGATCGCCAACATCCTTAAATCCATCCGACACCGTTCCTCCTTCTTCACTCATATTCGATTCGATTAAATAGATAGTCTAAAGCTTATATTTTGTATATATAATTTAATTATGTTAATTATCATAATTATGATAAATAAATTGTTTTTAATTATAATTATTTAGAATCAAGAATCTTATATATATAGTTTATATCAACACAATTAATAACAAACTCGAATGGCAGGAGGTTTATTAAATCTGGTAGCATATGGAAATCAGAATGTTATATTAAATTCAAATCCCAAAAAGACCTTTTTTAAAACAACATATGCAAAATATACAAATTTTGGACTACAAAAATTTAGAATTGATTTCGACGGTCAAAAAAATCTGAGAATGTCTGAAGATTCTAAATTTACATTTTATATTCCCCGTTATGCTGAACTGCTCATGGACACGTACCTTGTTGTCACATTGCCGAACATTTGGAGTCCGATTTTACCACCCCAAGCGTGCGGCGAGTCTTGGACTCCGTACGAATTCAAATGGATCGAAAATGTGGGAACGCAATTGATTAAAGACATTACAATTTCAGTTGGAGGACAAACTCTTCAAAAAATTACGGGCGGCTATTTGCTGGCTCTCGTTCAAAGAAATTTCAACGGGACGGAGCGTGATCTCTATAACCGAATGACCGGAAATATACCAGAACTAAATAACCCCGCATATTCGGGGACAAATAAAGGGCACTATCCCAATGCATTTTACAATTATACCAATGATCCAGCCGGAATCGAGCCGTCTATACGATTTAGAAAACTCTACATCCCCATAAATGCATGGTTTACCATGAGCAGCAAAATGGCATTTCCGCTAGTTGCTCTGCAGTATAACACGCTTCAAATTGACATCACGCTTCGCTCCATAAGAGAGCTATTTGTCATTCGAGACGTTTCGAATCCAAATACGAATGAAAACACGGTGCCATCATATTTTCCCGAATACACAACTCCAAATTATATTCAGCCCAATTTTAACGATAATTTACAACAATTTTATCGATTTAATCAACCCCCTCCCAACATTGAATTGAATTATGGAAATTCAACTCGAGGTGACTGGAATGCCGACGTTCATCTCATGTCAACTTACGGGTTTCTTTCTGCAGACGAAGCAAAACAATTTGCATCCATGCCGCAACAATATCTCATTAAATCGGTATATGAGTGGAACTATGAAAATGTAACCGGAAGTCGTCGCGTGTGGCTGCAAAGCACTCTCGGAATGGTAAGTAGCTGGATGTTTTATTTCCAACGGAGTGACGCGTATTTGAGAAACGAATGGAGTAATTATACAAATTGGGCTTATGATTATAAACCGGTCGGAATCGTTCCCGCCCCCATGGGACAATGCGACCCCGCATCAAGCGGGTGCATTCCAACGTCAAACGATCAACCTCTGGATTGGAACCCGCCGCCGTGCAACGATCCCTTGATAGAAGGAAATTATGGTCCCGGCTGGAACCCCGCGTTGAATGAACCCACCGGTCTTTTTATCACGCAGTCATTTAGCGTCGAAAACCAAAAGGACATCTTGTTGAATTGTGGCATTTTATTAGACGGAAAATACAGAGAGAATGTTCTAGATGCAGGAATTTATAACTACCTCGAAAAATATACAAGCAGTCGCGGTTCTGCACCTGATGGTTTATATTGTTACAACTTTTGCCTGGATACAGAGCCAACTGATTTTCAGCCATCGGGGGCGATAAATGCAAGCAAGTTTTCGACGATTGAGCTCGAATTTACTACATTTTATCCGCCGCTGGACCCGAGCGCGAATTTCTTGACAATTTGTGACCCGGAAACCAATTTTCCGATTGGTGTGAATAAGCCGACGTGGAGAATCTACGACTATAACTATAACTTGACGGTTTTTGAGGAGAGATTCAATATGCTTACATTTGTGGGCGGAAATTGCGGGCTCATGTATGCAAGATAGGCGAAGATGGTAAAGAAAGTTATTTTATTATAATATAAATTTATATTGCGTTAAATTATAACAGTTAAAATATGCCGTCGTCTAAATATAAATCACCTGCGAGTTCAATGTACATGGGATTTTCAAACACAAACCAGATGCCTTCAAGTAGACCTAACCGGACCGGAGGAGGTTTTGTAGCAAACAGAAGAATGTTTTTGTTTTATACGGGACCAACTGGTACCATAGGAGCAACTGGTACCGCGGGTGGACCAACTGCTGCCAGAGGAATTGGTGAGACGGTTGACGCAATTATTGGACCAACTGGTGTCGCGGAACCAGGTCAATATGGTAAATAAAATTATTTTATTAGAATATAATTTTATATTGCGTTAAATTATAACAGTTAAAATATGCCGTCTAATGATAAACCACCTGCGTACCCAATGTACAAGGGAAATCCGCCACCAAAAACAAACCAGAAGGCTTCAAGTAGACCTAACCGGACCGGAGGAGGTGTAGGAACATTTACTCCTAAACCTACACTCGCGCTACCCCCGACGACAACAACAACAACATGCCCCCCGTGCCAATTTGGTGATTATGCACAAAATTATGGTGGGCAATGGTATATATTTAATGATGGAATAATTTTACCTTGTCAAACTTTAACTATTCCTCAAGGTCAAACTGTCATATTTTATGGTACGATAACAATTCAAGGCACCCTCATTAATAACGGTACCATTATTATAGGCGACTCCATTGACACTCAAAGTCTTGTAAACGCCCCAGGCGGAACCATTAACAACTATGGCGCCATAAAGATTATTTCGCTCTCCACCTTGAACAACTATGGCACCATTAACAATAGTAGTTCTTCCATTACAAACACTGGACGCCTACTAAATGTTGGTACCATTACAAATCCAAGCGGCTCCCAAATTATAAACAATGGAAATTTCACTTCCTCCGATAATCTTTCCTCATGTAACAATTTTGAAAATGCTGGAACAATTATTAACAACGGCGTTTTGACCAATAGTGCGAATAGCTTTTTTGTAAATGACCCGGTCGATCTAGGAGGACAACCACCCCACCCATCCACTATTAAGAATGGTCCAGGTGGAGTTTTTACCAATGCAGGTATGTTTGTAACCAACACCCCCACTACCCCCTTCGCTAGCAACGGTCCCTTCGCTAACAACGGTGGTACCTATTCAAACAATGGAAACGTTTATAGGTTTTATGATCTTAGTCAATCGCAAGCATTCAATTCTCAGTATTTGACTAACCCATGAGCAAGTAATTAATTTAATTAATTTATATTTTATTTTATAATTATATATTAATAATAATTATAATTATAAAATAAATTTAAATATAATGACATCATCATCGTTTTTAAATGGAACCACGCCAATTAACGCATTATTTTCATCATTTTCATCATTCTCATACAAAGAACCATTTAGTATTTTTTCTTCAACCGACGCATCCGGAAACCCGACAACTGACGCATCGGGAAACTCATCATCCGGACTATTCGGAAGCATGGGAAACATGTTTTCTTCTTCTTCTTCTTCTAGTGACGCATCTGGAAACCCGACAACGACAACTGACGCATCTGGAAACCCGGCAACAACAACTGGGTCCGGAATATTCGGAAGCATGGGAAGCATAGGAAGCATGTTTTCTTCTTCAACCGCCGCAACAACTGACGCATCTGGAAATCCGATACCAGCAGCAACAGCAACGGCAGCGCCAACAACCGATGCAGCAGGAAATCCAATAACACCCGATACAAATACAAACCCGTCCATTACAACTTATACCGCATTCTTTCAAAGCTTATTCTATTTATTTGTTCAGATTTGTATTATTGGATATTTAGGGGCATCGTTTTTATGTTTAGTAAAAATGTCAAAGAAGGAATTAACCGAATATATGCCGTCTGACATTAACTGGTACCCTTATTGCAGTCCAGATGGAACGCAAGAATTCGGCGTGAAAGAAGACCCAATATACTCATATGGATTTCCATATAATTTATATTGCGACGCAAATGATGACGAAAAATGTGTTAAAACATGCAAAGTTATAAAAAGTGAATTACGTGACCCCGACGCATTTGTGGAATACACGCCGTTTGCTTTTTGGCTGTCGCTTTCTATGAAAAATACGTATGCAACGTTTCGGGCATTTATTAAAATGATTTGCATGAAAATGGGTAATTTGCTGAGTCAAGACAAGTACGACACGTATGGAATATTAGAAAATGTAATGATGTTTTCCGGATTAATATTAATGTACATTGTCATATTGTACGGCGGTTTCATCGGGTTTTTCATGACATATGTATTTCAATTCTATAACAGCGGATTTATAATGAGCGGGTTTGCATGGACCCTTGGATTATTTTTATTATCGTGGATACCGCCATTTTTCAACTTTTTCGGATTTATATTTCAAGCACTAATACTGTTTTTATGGATTCCGTTTACCCAAAATACAAATTATCCGCCACCAAATGAAAACAAAAACACCAAGGTTGTTTTTGAAATATTTAAGAGGAAGAAAACGCTGCTCGTTTTACTATTCAGCATTGGCATGATAATGAACGCATTCAAATACTTGACGGCGTATGAACCATACTATGTTTTAACGGCGGTTGCCATGTTTTTATTTAATATGTATGCGAACTCATCTAAAGATATGTCGCCTAGTTAATCTATTATATTTGTATAAAGCTAACTTCATGACTTCATCATTAGCGCCATTCGTAAGCGTTTGCACACCCACATTTAATAGAAGACCGTTTATTCCAACGCTAATCAAATGTTTTGATAACCAAGATTATCCAAAAGACCGAATGGAATGGATCATTGTTGATGACGGCACGGACAAAATTGAAGACGTCGTCGCCGACCTCCCGCTTGTAAAATATTTTAAATTTGATGAGAAAATGCCTCTCGGGAAAAAGCGCAACATTATGCATCAAAAGTCGCGCGGTTCCATCATTGTTTATATGGACGACGATGATTATTATCCGCCGGAGCGCGTTTCGCACGCGGTAGAAATGCTCGTTAAACACCCGGAAGCGCTCTGTGCCGGAAGCAGCGAAATGTATATATATTTTAAAGACACCGACCAAATGATACAATTTGGACCTTATGGTCCTAAACATGCAACCGCAGGCACATTCGCATTTCGCAAAGAAATGCTTCGCGAACACACATACAATAATCACGCGTGCTTGGCAGAAGAGCGCGAATTTCTTAAAGGATACACGGTTCCATTCGTTCAGCTGGACCCGATGAAAGCAATTCTGGTTTTTTCGCACCGACACAACACGTTTGATAAACGCACCCTGCTGAATGATCCGTTCAGCGACGTCATGCGCTTATCTGATAAAACGGTTGGCGATTTTATAAAGGATACGGATGCGGATTCGAAGAGCATTACCGATTTTTTTATGAATCTTGAAAACGTGCTAATTGAATATCCACCAGGAGAGCCGGAAATGAAACCCGACGTTGTCAAAGAAACGCAAATGCTAGTAAAAAAACGAGACGAAATGAAACAAAATGCAATTGAACAACACCGGAATCAGCAGCAGAAACAACAAGAACTAAAAAAAAAACAATATGACGAGATCGCAAAGACAAATCCCGAAATTTTTCAACGAATTCAAGCTCAACAACAACAAATTCACGCATTGCAAGACGAAAATAATATAATTCAAAATGAAACGCACCACCTACAAGTTCAAGTTGGAAAATTAAAAGAACTTTATTCAAAGGTAATTCAAGAGAACATGGAATTAAAAAAAATAAATAAATAAATAACGAAAAACGATTGATTATTTATTTATTTTTGGTTTATTATTAGTTAATGCTATTTAATATTTAATGCATTTTGCGGCTATGGAGGCGCCTGGAAGACCGCTTGGAAGACCGCTTGGAAGACCGCTTGGAAGACCGCTTGGAAGACCGCCTGGAAGACCGCTTGGAAGCTCTTGATTTGATTGATTGTCGTACTACACGTCCACGCTGACGACCACCAGTCTTACCAAAATTTGTTAGATCTTTATAGAAATTTTTGCCTAATGCTCTTGTTCCAGTTACGTATTGTCTTCTGTCATTTCCTTTTGCAAGGATAGCAAATTCGTTTGCATCTGCTTGAATGCGAGCTGCTTGAATGCGAGCTGCATCTTCGGCTGCTTGAATGCGAGCTGCTTCATCTAGTTGAGCTTGGTACCTTTCATCACCACCCACTTCCCATGATGATTGAGTAATGGGTAGAGGAGGAGGATTATATTGATTTAAATATGTAAAATTTCTTGGCATTATATATATATA
>Ga0194039_1001301_pt1 | contig 13526 bp, 15 predicted proteins | sample JunL228m_MetaG_FD_148679 | JGI IMG/M metagenome (GOLD analysis project Ga0194039, IMG submission 148679) | Anoxic zone freshwater microbial communities from boreal shield lake in IISD Experimental Lakes Area, Ontario, Canada - Jun2016-L227-8m | ecosystem: Environmental > Aquatic > Freshwater >...
GGCCTGAGCGTCTTCCTTCATTTTCTGAGCAACCTTCCCCGCGTCTTCAATAATTTTTTGCTTTTCTGTAACTCCCTGAGCCTTGATCATATCAATTATGCCGTCAATTTCGTGAGAGGCTTTATCAATCTTTTCTGAATACTCCCGATATTTTTTCTCCGACTCGGTCTTTTCCTTTTTGGCATTTTCCATTGAATCTTTAATATCCTGACGTCGCCCGACAAAAAACTCTTTAATCTTGGCGGCCAGCATCCAATAAAGAAAACCGCCAAGAATAATAACGTCTAACGTCTTCCAGGCAAATTCAAACCACTGTGTCTTTGTGTAACCACCTTCAGAACCGCCAGAGGCATAAACAGAATTTACCGCAATTAAAAGTATCAACATAAGCGATATCAATAAACCAGATACTGACTTGAAGAGATTTTTCATTGAACGTTTCTCCCCAGAACTTTCGTTGCTATCTCCATTGATAACCTCTTGGACTGGCCTTCCAGGATTTGCCGCGCGGCCATAATTTCCTTATCCATTTTTTTCTGAAATTCCTGTGCCATCAAAGGGATTTCGTTGCGCACCGCGTCAACAATACTCTTAGCCCTGTCCGCTCCTTCTTTAACTATTTCCTTCTTTATTTCGGAAGCATTGGATTTGGCAAGCTTGAGTTTTTCATCGTATTCTGCAACACGTTTATCAACGGAATCGTTAAACAACTTGATTTCATTTTCCAATTCTTCGAGTTGTTTTTTACGACGATCAATAATTGCGAGAATCGGCTTATAAAGAAGAATGTTAAGAATAAAAATCAGCGCCAGGAAAGTAACCATTTGAACGAAGAGAGTATAATCAGGAATTACAGTAACCACAACTTACCTCATAACATAACAGGACAAAAAAACCCGAGTTCGTGAGCTTTATTAAACTCGGATGCATCCGTGAATATGGCTATCCACGAAAACTTAAACTTCCTTACGTTTCACATGCGCTGAATTGACAACACTTAAGAAATCGTAACTCAAAAGCAAACCCTAAACTAAAAAGCGAAGGTTACTAATCATAACAATATTTGCTTGTCAAGCTTTTTTATGACTGCCGGTCTAAAATTTTTCAAAAAAGAATTATCTTTTGCAGAACAAGCACTTACACATTATCATTCGACTGAATGTATTTTTACTTTTTCTTCTACGGATGACACCATACACGATCGCCCATCAAACAAAGCTCCCTCTTCCATAACAAATATCGGCGTGTGGACGTCACCATAAAATTTCCCTGTGGAGTTAATGTTGATTTTTTCTTTTACTTCAATGGTGCCCTGAACGTCTCCGCCTATATAAATAGCCTTGACCGCTATATTGGCTTTAACCAGTGCCCCTTCGCCAATTTCCAATGAGCCCTGCCCGAAAATTTCTCCTTGAAAATCACCATCAATGCGCACAGCACCATCAAAAATCAATTTGCCGATAAACTCTGCACCTTTGCCTAAAACAGCTTGAACTTCTTCAATTTCATTCTTTTTTTCCCACATACTCTTCTCCTAGTGGTTATTCTATTGCTAACTTTTCACGCAGCAGGATTATTTCCTGCCACAACCTGTTTAATTTTCAGTTTTTTAAAATAAATCTGCGTACGCTGACATTCATTAATAATCCTACCGCTGTCAACAAGCAAACCATCGCCGAACCGCCATAACTTAAAAAAGGAAGCGGAATGCCAACAACCGGCAGTACGCCTAAAACCATGCCAACGTTGATAAATACTTCCCACGAAATAAGGGCGGTAATGCCAAACGCTAATATTGTGCCAAATAAATCTCGAGAATGCAAGGCAATTTTCAATCCCCAAAGAATGAGAGACAAAAACATGATAGCTAAAACCACCGCCCCAATGAAACCCCACTCCTCCGCGAACACAGAAAAAATGAAATCGGTTTGCTGTTCCGGTAAAAATTTTAACTGGGTTTGTGAACCATTTAAAAAACCCTTGCCGAAAACGCCTCCTGATCCAATGGCAATAATTGATTGAAGAACATGATAACCAGCACCTAAAGGATCGTGTTCCGGATTAAGAAAGGTGAGCAATCTTTCTTTTTGATAAGCTTTTAGAAAATACCAACCAATTGGAGATAGCATCAAACCGGAAACCAAAGCTACAGCAAAAGATCTCCAATTGACTCCCATAAAAAAAATGATTGACGCGGAAAGAAGCATTAAAACCAAAGCCGTCCCCAAATCCGGCTGTTTTAAAATAAGCAAACAAGGTATCAAAACCATTACAAGAGGGATGAAAAGTTCTTTTAGCTTGTAATGTTCATTAGAGTTATGATTGTCAAAATAACGCGCCAAAACAATAATCAGCGACAGCTTCACTAATTCCGAAGGCTGGAAAGCAAATAATCCTACAGACAGCCATCTTTGTGAACCATGCGTTTTATAGCCGTAAAAAAACACAATTATTAAAAGAACGATAGAAATGCCATATATTAAATAGGCAGCCTGACAGATAATGCGATAATCAATTAAATAAGCCATGCTCATAAAAAAAAGACCTAACAAAATCCACTGAATTTGTTTCAAGTAAAAAGGGAAATTGTTTTCACTAACACTAAAACCAGCAGAATATATACTTAAAATGCCAAGCGTGCACATAGCAAGCACAAGCATAAGAATAGTCCAATCAAAATGCTGGAAAATGCGTCGATCAAATCTTAAAAAAATCATTTATCTTCCCTGATATATAAAGATAGCATCCGGCAATATAAAAAAACATAGCCAGTAATTATACCAAGTTGCTTTCAAACATTAAAGGTTTGATTCACCGGGCATAATCCCAAGTAAGCTTTCAAAAAATTATATTTTAATTAGTGAGACCCCAGTTTCAGAATCTGAAACTGATTGGTCGAACTATCCCGAACAGCACCCTGAAGGGTATCTGCGACGGGGTTTTTAAAGCGACTTGGTATTAATTTTTTAATTTCTCCGGCAAATTATGTTGCGCTACAACTTGCACTGGTTTTAATTTCTTCTTTCCATCAAAATACGCGTCCAATATCTTGCGGGCGATAGGAGCGGCAACAGATCCCCCATGGCCGGCATTTTCCACTATTACAGCTATGGCTATCTCCGGGTTTTTAAGCGGTGCAAAACATACAAATAACGCATGGTCTTTTTGAAAAGCGCTAATTTTCTTATCGCGGCGAGCTTTATCGCTTTGAGGTAGACCCACAACCTGGGAAGTCCCTGTTTTTCCGCAAACGTCCGCATTTAATCTTCTTGCTGCGGAGCCAGTACCACCCTCTTCATTAACAACACCCCACAGAGCCCTGCCCAGAAGATCAACCGTTCTTTTACTTAAGGCAAACTCGCTTTTTTTCTTAGGCAAAAATTCTTTATATATGCTGCCGTCAATTAACTCAATACGTTTTATTATATAAGGCCGCCATAAAATCCCGCCATTAGCAAAAGCACTATAGGCATTGACCAATTGCAGCGTCGTCAACAGATTAAATCCCTGTCCTATTGATATAGAAATTGTTTCGCCGGCCAACCACATCTCTTTAGTCCGGGACATCTTCCATTCTTTTGTGGGTACCAATCCGCTTTTTTCATGGTGTAAATCAATACCGGTAATTTCGCCAAGCCCAAAAAGTTTTGCATATTTAGCTATCTTATCCACTCCTAACATTTTGCCTACCGTATAAAAATATACGTCACAAGATTCGACAACTGCCCGATGGAGATCCACATAACCATGGCCTTTGGCCTTCCAGCAACGGTAAGATCGATTACCTAATTCAAAAGAACCATTACAAAATATCTTTTGCTCAGGTGTAATAATACCTTCTTCCAGAGCTGCAACTGCAACAATTAATTTGTATGTTGAACCAGGTGGATATTGTCCGGAAATTGCTTTATTAGATAATGGGTTTAGCGGATTGCTTTGCATTTTGTCCCAGATATCATATGGAATTCCACTATTGAACAAGTTGGGATCGAAGGAAGGTGAACTGACCATCGCCAGCACCGAACCGTCCCGAGGATCCAAGACAACTGCCGCACCGGGTTTTCCTGCAAATGCATCCCAAGCGGCTTTCTGTAAATCAGCATCAATGGTCAAAACAGCATTATGGCCTGGGACAGGATCAATCCGTCCTAAATTTTTAATTTCTTTATCATAAGCGTTTACTTCAACTAATTCCGCACCACTGCTGCCTCGTATGTACGAATCAAGATATTTTTCCACGCCCTGTTTCCCTAAAATATCACCGGATGAGTGTTTGTTGTTATCTTTTTCCAATTCTTCTTTGCTTATTTCACCAGTGTAACCAATAATCGGTGCCATCATTTCTCCGGCCAGATATAAGCGGACGGGAGAAACATCGACAAAAACTCCGGGCAATGACAGAGCATTGGTTTCCACTATAGCTACCTTGCCCATGCTCACATCTTTCTCTAATTTCACCGGCAGATAAGGTTTAACTTTCTTTGGAAAGGGTTGATCATAAGACAATTCCAGCGATTTGCTTTTGTACATGTTTTTAAGTGTTTCGAGAACGATCTCATGGTCTTTCCCCTTATTGGGTATGTAGAGCACATCGAAAGAAGGACGATTATCCACAAGAACAACGCCATTTCTATCCTTAATCAGACCACGCAGTGGTTGAATTTTAAGAAACCGCACAGCATTATCTTCTGATTTTTGTTTTAATTCTGCGCTCTTGATAACTTGTAAATACCACAGACGCACCAATAAAGCAGAAAAGATAATCAGCAACAATACGACAACAATCTTAAGTTTCTGCAGAAAGTCGGATGGTTCCGGCCCGTTCCGTAGATTTAAATTCTTTTCCATTCAAGAATCCTTCAGTCCGATGCATCAGGTAGAACAAAAAAACAGTAAGCAGGCTAATCAATACAGCCTGAGGGAGAAACATTAAGGAAGTTTTTTTTACTATATCCATCCCATAAGCTAAATTGTAAAATAAAATAATCAGAATCTCTTCCAGAAAAGAACAAATGAAACTAAACAGAGCAATGAAATAGAGTTTTTCGGTAGAAAACATTATGGAAACAAAGAACGAGCACAGAAAAATAATCATGTAGATGAATGTGAATAATCCTAAAACCGACCCGGACAGGCAATCATATACAAATCCCAAAACAAAGGCCAAGGTTAGCCCTTTAATTAAATCAAGGCGAAATCCTGCGTAAATAAGAGCAATCAGTGATATTTCCAATACGAGCTTACCAGAAAATAATACATAGGAGATACCTGTTTGAAACACCACCAATAATATTGACAAGACAGGCAACAACAAATAGTTGATCATCTTTATGGTTTTCCCCCGTTATCCGCAGATAAAATTAACACTTCTTCTAACTTGGAAAAATCAACGAACGGAGTCACACTAATTTTAAAAAAAAGGCCTGCGTCTTGTCTATCTGCGCGGCTGATTACACCTATCAATAACCCCTTGGGAAAGACACCGCCGATACCGGAAGACACAACAACTTCGCCTTCCTGAACATCCTGATTTTTCAGAATATATTTCAATTCACATCCACGGGCACCGTCTCCACGTATGATTCCTTGCGTCCGTGTCCGCTGCAAAATAGCGTCAACGTTGCTACTCTCATCAATAAATAACAGCACCTTGGACACATGCCAGGAGACATCCGTCAGTCGGCCGACTAATCCCGGAGGCGCGATAACCGGCATGCCCATCTTTAATCCGTGAGCACTGCCTTTGTTGATCATGATGGTCCGTGAAAGCGCCGCCGGCTCTCTGCCGATAACACTTGCGGAAATAATATGGTAACTATAGCTATCTATAAGAGTCAGAAGTTTTTTTAACCTCTGCGATTCCAGGTACCCTTCCTGATATAGAATCAACTCGGTTTTAAGTTCATTAATTTTCTTTTTCAAATCCCTGTTATCTTGCTCCAGGCCAACTAAAAAGATATAGCGCAACCAGGCGTCACTGCAACTTTTGACGGAAAGGTTCAATATGCTATGCACAGGCGCTGCCGCTTCCAGGACTATTTTTTTCGCAAATCCTGTGCCTGTTTCAGACCTTAAATTATAAGATAACAAGATAAGCGCTGCGGCAAGAAGGGCAACAACGAATATAACTGTTTTATAATTTCTTAAAAACATTTTCTACCCGACATAACAACAATAATATTGCCCTACGCGTTATACGTGAAAGGTAATTTCTCTGAGCACTTCCAGTTGATCCAAAGCAATTCCGGCACCTCTAACAACAGCAGACAAAGGATCATCCGCAATAGTTATGGGCAAACCTGTTTCTTCTCTGAGCAGCAAATCAATATTTTTAAGCAGTGCCCCACCTCCGGTAAGAACAATACCACGGTCAACAATATCACCGGCCAGTTCCGGTGGAGAGTTTTCCAAGGCTTCCTTAATCGCGTCAACAATAAGAGTAACTGGTTCGCTTATGGCTTCCCTGATTTCTTCCGAACTTGCTTCAATAGTTTTGGGAATTCCCGAAATCAAATCCCTGCCCTTTATATCCATGGTTTTAATTTCTTCCAGAGGGTAGGCGCAACCAATTTCCATTTTAGTAAGTTCCGCCGTTCTTTCTCCAATCAACAAACTATACTTACGCTTCATGTAAAGAACAATTGCATCATCAATTTTATCACCGGCAACCCTGACTGAATTTGAATATACGATACCGGAAAGAGAAATAACGGCAACTTCTGTAGTCCCTCCACCAATATCCACTATCATTGAACTTGTTGGCTCGAAAATAGGCAAACCGGCACCAATTGCCGCTGCCATTGGTTCTTCAATCAGGTAAATTTCTCTGGCACCTGCTGATTCCACTGTCTCGCGCACAGCTCGCCTTTCCACTTGTGTTATTCCCGATGGCACGGCAACTATAACCCTCGGACGCACAAGCGATTTACGGTTGTGTACACACAAAATAAAATGCTTCAGCATTGCTTCAGTAACATCGAAATCGGCAATAACCCCGTCACGCATCGGTCTAATGGCAATTATATTGCCCGGCGTACGTCCCAGCATGTTTTTTGCCTCTTTGCCAACAGCAAGCACTTTCTTTATACCTCTAATATCTTTGTGGACGGCTACTACGGAAGGTTCATCTAATACAATCCCCCTGCCCTTAACAAAAATCATTGTATTCGCGGTCCCGAGATCAATAGCTAAATCATTAGAAAATTTTCCCAAAAAATAATCGAACAACATTTTCCCTCCTGTTATTTTCCTTTTAATATTAATGAATAACCTGTAACTTTTTTCTGTATATAGTATTTCCTTACCCTAATCAATGCATTTTTAAATTGTATTTGCTTTTTGCAAATGACTGTAATAGTAAAACGAAGAGTTTAATGCTTTTAAATAGTTCAATAATCATAATAGAGGTGATTTTATGCTAAAGTTTTTCCGTAAACACGCACGCGGTTGGTTCATGTTGGCAATAATTGTAATTATTATAATAGTCTTTGTTCTTTACTTCGGCTCTGACAGAGGTAGTAGAATGGCTGATGCCATAGTTATAATCGATGGGAAAGCAATCAGTGAAGCAGAGTTTCACAACGAATATGGAAAAATGTTGGATATGGTCAAACTTCGCTATGGCTCAAAGCTGACCCCTGAAGCGCTTAAAATGATGAATCTAAAACAAAAGGTTTATGATAATTTAATTAACCAGCAAATTGTCATTGCCAAAGCCACAGATTTAAAGCTGCAGATTTCCAACGACGAATTAAGAAATGCGATCACATCAATGCCCGCTTTGCAGACGGACGGCATCTTTGATGAGCGCAAATACCACCAAATGCTTAGATATACTAAATCTTCCGCTGACGATTTTGAAGCAACGCAAAGAATTAATCTGACGGCAAGTAAAATTGAATCCCTGGTCCGTGAAGGAATTAAAATATCTGATCAGGAAATATATGATTTGTACACTCTGCAAAATCAAAAAATAAATCTTAATTTTGTCCAAATTTCCGGCAAGGATGTTAAGGGTAATTTTAGTACCACGACAGAAGAATTGGAAAATTATCTCAAAGACAATAGCAATACATTGCGCATTCCGGAACAGGTAAAAATAAAATATCTTTTTTTTGCAAGCGATGCGTATTCAAAAGATTCTATAAGTGATGCCGAAATTCGCGATTACTATAATCGTTTCAGAGATAAATATCGAACAAAAGACGGTAAGCAATCACAACTGGCCGATGTAAAAAAAGCCATCGCCAAAGAATTGAAGACCTCCAGAGGAATGCAAAATGCTTACACAGAGGCCAAGAAAGTTCACGATATCATTTATCAGGAAGACAACTTTGATGCCTACGTCACTAAACATAACTTGAAGACTTATAGTGAAGATTTTTTTCCCATTAACAAAACACCGCGGTCATTAGCCACGGTTAAGGAGTTGGCCACGGTTCTTCTAGAATCGCAAAAAAACGACATCATCAAAGTCCTTTCTGCTGATGATGGTTATTATCTTGTAAAGATTATCGATAAAAAGCAAGCTTACACACCAAAATTTAAAGATATTGAAAATGAAGTCAAAAGGCGTTTTGTGGAAAGTAAAATGCTGATTTTGGCCGAAAAAGAAGCTCAATCAATTTTGGATCGCCTTAAAAACGGAGAACAACTGGACAAAATCGTAAGTGGGAAAGGCTTTAAAATTAGTGAAACTGGCCTATTCCAACCCTCCGGTACCATACCAAAACTGGGAAACAGCAAAGATGCGGCGGAAGCACTTTCCCAACTCTCCGCTAATAAACCATATCCAGAAAAACTCCTCGTTATCAATGACACTTTTGTCATTTTGAAATTTAAAGACGCAAGTAAAGTGGATATAAAAGACTTTGCCGCAAAGAAGGATATGTATAAAAATATTTTTTACTCAATCAAAAAAGAAGAAGCGCTGTCGTCATGGCTGGAGGGTAACAAAATAGCAATGATAAAAGAAAAGAGGTTTAAAATTAACAAGGAAGCAAAAGATTTGTAAACTAGGGATGTAGTTTAAAAGCGCCATTTTGAATTATTGGTGGAGCTGAGGGGGATCGAACCCCTGGCCTCATGACTGCCAGTCATGCGCTCTCCCAGCTGAGCTACAGCCCCACTAATTTAAACAACCATTGTTGCAGGATTTCAAAACATCCGGTAACTCACAAAAAGAAAAAGCCGGAAAATAGAAGCAAAGTGGTATTACCAAAATGTGCAGAGCACTTAACATGGGGATTTATTGATTGTCAACACAGATTTTAACTTGACCTGATTTTAGCTTGACTTTTAGGCATCCGTCTATATAATCGCGCGCACGTGCCGGAGTGGTGAAACTGGTAGACGCAGGGGACTCAAAATCCCCCGCTCGCAAGGGCATCTCGGTTCGATTCCGAGCTCCGGCACCAATGATATCAAGGGTTTGCGGCTTTCAAGGTCACAAGCCTTTTTTCATTTTTAGACTGATTGTGATAAAATTGTGATAATTGGCTTTCTGCTACCATCAATCATTTCAATAGCAGATCTCAGGCTTTCCGGATAATGATGTGCATATCTCTGAACCATCGTGACATTCTTCCAGCGTCCCAATTTCTGGACGCTGTAGAGATCCACTCCATTTTGAACCAACCTTGTAGCAAAGGTATGGCGTAGGTCATGAAACCTGAAATTTGTAATACCGGCTCGATCCATCGCTTTATAAAAAGATGTTAAGAGTACCCTGTTTTCTTTTCTTTGATTGAGTGTATTTGGGAAAATATAAACATCATCCTTAACAGAGGCATCTCGCTTTTGTTGCAAAAGCCGCATCACCATTTCGTTTAGCGGGAGGGTATCAACTTCACCATTTTTCTGTTCGAAGATAGTGAGGGTTCTTCGATCCATATCTACTTGTGACCACTTCAAATCCAGAATTTCACTCTGACGCATTCCTGTATTAATGGCAAATATAATAATATCCTGAAGCCACTTTGGCGATGCAATGAGAAGCTTTTTTTCTTCGTCCAATGTTAGCCATCTTTCGATGTTATTGGATACCTTCTCCTTCCTGACCATCTTTACCGGATTTTCACTTACCAATCCCCAATCACAAATAGCAATGTTAAATGCGTGACTCATTGTGGTAAGTTCATAATTGATGGTTCGGGGCGAAACTCCGTCTGTTCTTCGCTTTACCTTAAAATCAGAAATCATCGCCGGCGTAATTTCGGTTAAATAATGATCACCAAAAACACCCACTAATTGGGTGACAATGCTCTTATCCCTCTTATGGGATGATGCAGCCTTGTTTACTGCCGAGTATTCTTTCATATACTTTTTCATCAAATCCTCAAATGTATAGTCCTCGCCAGGTAGTTTCTCAAACCATTTACCTTCCGCTATTTCACCTTTCAATTTGTCAAAGATCCGATGCGCCAGTTTCTTGTCTTCCGTTTCCGTTGAGCGCCTAATCTGCTTACCGTTGTATGTAACACTCATCCACCAGACCAAATCTCTTTTATACAGAGCCATTGTTAACCTCCTTCCTGTGGCCCTCAATCCGGTCTGATTTCCCGTAAGAGGGAGTATAACCCTAACCTGTCAGACCGTCAATAGTCTTTCTGACAACTTTGTCGATATATTGGTTTCGCGTGTTGGGTTTAAATAATCTCTTCGGCTTGACTGTTTGATTACTACCGATCACCTTTTTTGCTTCCATCCATAAATCAACATCATCTCTCTTAAACCTTATAAGGCGACCTATCCTGAAATGAGGAATTTCACCGGATTCAACCATAGCGTACAGAGTCTTTTTTTTAATGTTCAGATAGTCGGATATGTCTTCAATTTTCAAATACTCATTGAAGAATCGATTTTCCTGAGCCTTGTCACTTGGCGATTCATGCCTTCCCGCAAGGGTCAACATAATTCCTCCCGTTTTCTTTGTTTTGGAAATAAATGACACTCTGTATGGCAAAAAGGCACCATTTCCGCAGATTCACACCCATATGCCTGATAATATTTTCGGTAGGCACAGGATGCCTGTTCAATAATCTCCTGGTCATTGATAATCCGCTTTTTGCCCTCCGGCTTGTTTTTGAGAGACCACGTTTTCAACACTGATACCGTAGCGTCAAAGGGCAATCCTATCTTTCTGAGCTGCACGGCCAATCGGAAGCAACTGGAACGTTGAAATCTTCTCACACCATTTTGGAGCATGCTCTGAATACATGGTGGAAGGGCTGTGCTGCTTACCAAACGACCATTCACAGAACTGTCTATTTTCATTTCTGATTGATTTAGCCGTGAAAGGTTATTTATTTCGATTATTTCATCCAGAGCGGACTCTTCTGTTCTCTGTATAGACTCAAGAAAATCCCATTGGTTTTCAAAAGGATTTAATATGTTCAGATCAACAAAAATGGTTCTTCCTTCCGGAACCAGTCGGCCGAATAGTGGGGTATATATAAAATTACCGTAAGAGGCTGCTGAATTCAGACTATCCTGTTTGGGAAATATTTCTGTTTGGGCGGCTTCTATCTGGTCGAGAATGGCTTTGACCACCCATCGGGCTTTGTAAGCCTTCACCCCAGTTTCTTGGAAAAACATCCAGACATGAAATCCCTTGGATTTACTGATTTCAAGGTAGGTGGGTAAGCGGTAATGCCTTGCTGCTTGGATAAATTCTAAGGGCTTTGTCGGGTCATTATGGTCAAAGTCGGCGGCGATGGCCCAAATCGTATCTTTCACGTGGAAAGAATAGTTTCAATCTCTTTGCGGTAGATCACATTGAGCAGCTCGAGTGCCGAAGAAGCCTGAAAATTTGCGGATGCGGGCAATTTAGATAACTTAAGTATACTGCCATCAAAATGCCTGGTTACTTTTTCAATATGGCGATGATTTTATCTATAGTTTCTGTAATCTTTTCTTTTTTGAGATGACCAATTTTGTAGAGTAAAATCTTCTTGTCGGCAGTAAAAATACGATTGGGACGGATATTGCTGATTTTTTTCAAATTGCCGGATTCAAAGTCATTGTCATTAAGCTCAATAGAATAAGTATCTATGATTTTATGGCTGGTAATCTGGCACAAGATCAGATCGTCACCGGTAAGTTCAGCAATAATAAGTGCTGGCCGTCTTTTTGCGGCGGTTAAATCGAAGAACGGAAACGGAACAACTACAACGTCACCTTTTATAAATCTTTCCATGCCTCATCCTCTTCGGCAGATAGCCAATCTTTTTGAAGCGCGGACTCGCTGAGCAAAGTGTTTTCCATTCGTTCTTTAACGCGTTTGGTTTTTAGATAATTTACAAAATCATAAATTTCATCCATAAATTCTGATGGCAAAGAATCAATCTCTTTATGTAATAATTCTTTTGGTAACATAAAAATCTCCTTTTATTAGTTTTTAAAAAAACAGAACAATTCTCTAAATGCAAGCAATTCAATTCTCAATTCTGGGATCGTATCATCAATTAATGTATCCCTTTGTCTAAAGAATAGCCTCAATCCCTTTGCGCTGGATCACATTTAGCAGCACGAGTGCCGCGCCTATCGGACGCTTTGAGCCACGCTCCAATTGTGAAACGTACCCTACCGTTAAGTTGAGATAGCGGGCAAAAACCGCTTGGCTCAAGCGCGCTTGTTCGCGTATCATGCGAATGTCTTTACCTGTCAGCGGTTCAACCAGCTTGTTTTTATCCTTCAAGCTAAGATGACGCATGGTAATTTTTTCGTAAGCCCCTTTACCCAAAACGCCTGCGTCCTTCATGTCTTTGGCCGTTTCAAGTAGTGCTTTTGTAAGTCGGCCAGGTTTATCTTTTTCTGTCTTCATAGATTACCTCCTTCAGAATCCCCTCTTTAATTACATATTCAAGGCGCTCCTTTTTTACCTCAAGCCACACCGCCCCAATCTCTTTTAACGTTTCCAGTTCGTCCGCCTCTATATTATCTCGTTCGCTTTTCGCAAAGCCGTAGAGGAACACAGCGCGCTTGCCGGTACGGTAGGCAATTAGTATCCGGTAACCGCCCGAACGGCCTTGTCCTGTTCGTGCCACCCGTTGCTTGATGATCCCACCGCCTAAATCGGCATCCACAAGCCCTCGTTCCGCACGTTCAATGGCATCACACAAGTTATGATCCTCAAGTTTTTCTTGCCGCGCGTAGCGCATAAACCACTTTGTTTTGAAGAGTCGCACTTCACCCCCTGACACTATGAACTATAGCACTATATATTATATATTTCAAGATATTTTTGCCTCGTCTTGTCAATTTTATCTGTTCCCAGAATTTTCTCATAGCACTTGATGGTTGATTAATAGGTCGCGGACACTAATATACCTTAATCAAGGAAAATTTTTATTTTATCATTTGCACCTTTTATAATGCGAAGCTTATGCGGTTTCATACCGGATGCTCTGCCCCGGGCATCTCCATCATGCAGATGATCGATATGTGATTGAACTCTATTTGATACGTTTGTCACATTTGGAAATATATATTTAACTTTATTTGCAATTTCTCTTATAGAGTAAATC
>Ga0194039_1001303_pt1 | contig 13503 bp, 16 predicted proteins | sample JunL228m_MetaG_FD_148679 | JGI IMG/M metagenome (GOLD analysis project Ga0194039, IMG submission 148679) | Anoxic zone freshwater microbial communities from boreal shield lake in IISD Experimental Lakes Area, Ontario, Canada - Jun2016-L227-8m | ecosystem: Environmental > Aquatic > Freshwater >...
CTAAAGGAGAGGTGGTGCGTCCCCTTTTTCTCGATGTGCCTGAAGGCAGCGATGGTGCAAGCTTCCTCCAGCTTCGCAAAGGCATCGTTTTGCACAATCTCTGTTCTCGCTGGTAGCAGAAGGCGAAGACCTGTTGCCTCCCCATCGAGATCCACCAGGCAATGAGTAGGTACGGGCAGCCCGATATTGAACACAAGCTTCACAGCCTGACCGTAGAAATTAAGCAGCCCGTCTTTGTCGTAAATGCTGCTTCCAATAATGCCTGAATGTTTCTGGTAGCTCTCGTCGCCCCACTCTCGAATCGCAATCCGGCATCCCAGTTCGGGAATATGGATTGAATCTCCTGATATGAAGCTTTCCGAGGAGCACCGCTCCATATCAACAAAAACCTTGAGCCCCGAGAACTTAACCAGAGGCTCTACGGTTGTCCGCAGCCAGGGCTCATCCGGAAATCTAAGCATTGTGCCCTTTACCGGGAAAGGGTCATCCTCTACCAGGGTAGGCGAGATGGTCCAGCCGTCTTTGGTTATAACGGCCACCTTTCCTTTTGAGCGGATTTCGAGTTCGCGGGGCGCCAGGCTGAAAATCCCGACGCCTGCAGGATCTTCCGATACCTCGCATTTGTCGTTCCACCCGGAATTACCCAGGTCCAGTAACTTTGCGAAGTCCTCGATCCCCGACCCGTTGTCATGGACAGTCACCGTTCCGCATTCGTTTGTCACAGCAACTTTCGTTGCTCCCGCCCTTCGGGCATTCTGCATGACTTCAGTGATCCGACCGTTCAATGTTCCTGTGAAGAGCCGATCCACTTTTTCCAGCAACCGCGTACTAACTTTCGGTGTAATATGCTGCATGATACTTTCTCCTTGCGGTAATTTTTGTTTGAGGTTACGACTCGACCACTGCCTCGTCGATCACTTCGCTGCACTTGGGACATTCTATCCATCGTGTTGCGCCAGCGGTCAGCTCGTCATACTCTACCACGCGGTTCCCTTCCAAGGTTCCGCGTTGCGAGCATTCAGAGATCACGATTACGTGCTCGATTTCCTCGTTACATTTTGGACAAATCATTTTTCGTCCTCCTCTCCCTCTCGGGTAATTATTGCGCTGCTGTCGCGTGCGCATCACGCCGGGATCTCTTTCAATCCTGGAAACTCAGATCTGCAAAAACAGCCTGGTCGGTTATGTGTGGTGATTTTTTGATCAGGTGTCGATCGGGGATATTGCCGGTTATGAAACCAGAATTCCCTTTACGTACTCTTCGATCTTCAGAGGGTCGGTCACATCATTGTCAACTGCCCATGATGTTGCCACCTTCATTATCCTCCCGACTTCTTTTCCCGGAGGAAGTGAAGTGAGAGCCATGACCCTGTCGCCGCTGATCGCGCTAACGTGACCGTTTGCGACAACCTTGCTGCCCCAGGTTTCGAGGATGCGCGTCGCCGCGCTTACTCTTTCATCGAAACTGTCATGGGCTGATGTCATAGCCTCTCCTCTCGAATCTTCGTCGGCCTTGGCGACCTGCACGAGAATTCCCCAGTAGGGGCTGATTGCCATCTTCGCCACCTTGCTTGGCTTCATGGCCAAAAGACCATGGAACCGCATGTGGTTGACGATGGCAAAGGTGATCGCGCTTTTCTCCTCGTTGCTAAACTTGAGGCGAGAAGCAACGCTGAGGAAAATAGATTCTCCAGCGTTATCGTGATCATAATAAGTTGGCTCACCGTTTTTGTATCCCAGCGCAACACTCTTCCCTGCGTCGTGAAACAAAAGAGCCAGGTTAACGATGGGGTTAGTGCTGTTGCTGCAGCGGATTGCCTCGATAGTGTGACCAAGAACGTCGTCAGATTCCGGATGATGCTTGGGGTTATGCGAATAACCTTTCAGCACACTTACTTCCGGCAGTATCACCGGCAAAATCCCGGTGCGATCGAGCATTCCCACGTATTGGGCGAATCGAGATCCGCCCATGCTGGCCGCCTTGAAAAGTTCTTCCTTGATCCTTTCGGAGGCAAGACTTGTAAGGCAAGAAGACAGCGATTTAATTGCCGCTTCCGTTTCTGTTTCGAGGGAAAACTGGAACCTGCTGGCGAATCTTACCGCCCTCATTATCCTCAGAAAGTCCTCCTCGAATCGTTCGTGGGGTTTACCCACCGCCCTGATGATGCCGGCCCTCAAGTCGTCCTGGCCGCCGAAAAAATCAACTATCGCCCCCGCGGAATCCATCCCCATGGCGTTGATAGTGAAGTCCCTGCGGGCAGCGTCCTCCCTGAAGCTCGACACGATGGCTACCGAAGAAGGCCTGCGCCCGTCCTCGTAAGCTCCGTCGCAACGGAACTGAGCCACTTCAAAATGATGGCCGCCGTGAGCGACCACTACGATACCGAAATCCTTCGACTTGCCGATATCGTGTATTTTCCATGCTTTCCCCAGTTTGGAGATAGGCATGTTTGTGGCGATGTCCACGTCCTTGGGATCGTTGTTTAACAACATATCCCTGACGGCGCCGCCGACTATATATGCTTCGTAGCCGGCACTGCTTATTCTGGACATAACCTCTTTTGCTGCGGTCAATAGCTTGGTACTCATGCCTTATCTCCTTTCAGGTAATGGTTGTGTTGTTTGATGCCAATAAAAAACCCCCGGGGAGCAACTACAGACGAGATGTCTTGAGTTGTTTCCGCCGAGGGTCTTCTGTCATGCAGCAGGGCGGATGGCCTGAGCCGTTGAGGGCTGGAGCCATACCCCTACAAACATTTCGATTGTGTCGCCTGCGTCGTCCATGTCGAACATGGTGTCGCAGGTTGAACAAATCATCTTATCGTTATGAGTGGACAGTCTGGAATGTCTGTCTTCTCCGCATTTGGGGCAAATGTACATTGCTGTCATCGCTTTATCCTCCTTACGGTAATTGGTTTACGGGAGTCGTGCTGCAAAGCACGCCGATAGCCTCATGCCACCACAGCAGAGCGCTGCGGTTGTACATTAAGACTCCCTTGACGATCCGGTTTTTGTAAACCCGGACGCCACGCCATGAATCTTTGTCGCGGGTTAACGCTACATCGACATGCTTCCCGTTCGAGATCCCCTGTTCTTTGCAGTAAAGGGCCAGGACGGGAAAACCTTCCTTGAGTCTGTTAATTTGCATTGTAGTGCTCATTTCCATTCTCCTTTCTTGGTTACGCGGCTTCCAGCATTTCGCCCACTCTGCTTACCTTGGTGCAACAGAGACGCGTTAAGCGGACCATTTCTTCTACGGTTTTCCTCACCTGACTTTCGTCGTTGGCAGAATAAACCCTCGTCCATTCCCCTTCTTCGGGAGCAGACCCCTGTCTGGCGATTTCCCCGTTCCACGGTTTCGTTCCTGGCTTGGGGATTTCAAATGTGTACCTGTACATAGTCTTTTCTCCTTTTTGGTGCTGTATTGGTCGAATACAAATAAGTGCAAAAACCAACACAGCACCGTTTCGGTAATTCAAAGCCGCCCGTGCCCCCGAGGGAGTCGGTGCGGCTTAAGTGGTGGAACGTGCCGACGAGGGCCGGAGCGTCCAACTATCTTCAGGTGCGACGGTTATTAGATGATAGCGAGAGCTAACATCATCAATCCGACTACCCAATTTGCCCTGCTTTCCATAAGTCTCCGCATGATTTTTCTCCCTTAAGGGTAATTGTTAAAGGCCGCCCGTGCCCTTCGAGAGGGTCGGTGCGGCCTTTGTTGGGCGTTGTTAAACGCCGGGGTATGAAAACGGAGGCCTTTTGTAGTGGGGTCATTCCTTCGCCCCAGGCCTCTTTTAGTAGCGCGGTCCCGCTGAAATGGAAGCAACCTATTAGCCGGCAAGCAGGTATCACCCTGCAGGCCAACTATCCGGGGAGTCGAACCCTGGAGCTTCTCACGTCAGCAAAACCTCTTTCGGTTGATGGCCGAAATGTGCTAAGTGCTTGAAATTGTAGAGGATTTTAAAAAGGAACGTCGCTATCCAAATTCGGGTCATAAGAGCCTTCGCCGTTATTTCCCGTATTAGCAGCGGAACCGCCACCATTGGAATCACCCTTTTTCTCCAGCATCTGCATGTTGGACATGACGATTTCCGTTGTGTAGCGCTTCGTGCCTTCTTTATCCTCCCAGGACCGGGTCTGGATGCGGCCCTCGATGTAGATCAGCTTACCTTTCACCAGGTAATTCGCGCAAATTTCCGCCAATTTTCCGAAAGTGACAATCTTGTGCCATTCGGTCTTCTGGGTCCGACTTCCATCTTTCCCTTTGAAGGATTCGTCCGTGGCCAGACTGAAGTTAACAATCATCATGCCGTCCGGCGTGAATTTTGACTCGGGAGCTCCGCCTAAGCGGCCTATCAACTGGACTTTGTTTAACATATACATTTCTCCTTTTCGGTAATTCCCCGTAACCTATACTTACGGATTGGTTATATTGGGACACATTGCGCCGCTATCGCGTGCGCTTCACGTCAGGACTTCTTACGTTCCTGAAAACTCAGCGCCGCATGAGCAGCGTGGTCACATATGCCGCTTTTGGATGTGACAACATCCTTTTGGAATCAAAGATTCCGTATATTGACAATCGCATAAAGAAATGGAACTCCTGAGCAGTAGTAGCCCTTTCTGCCATAATTTCTCCGCGACATTGTTTATATGATATCGATTGAAGGGCCTCGATATCATTATATAATTGACTCGCTCATTGCTGGGCGAAAAAAAACCGCAACTTTCCTGTCGAAAAATCAAGGAAGCCGGTGCGGCTTAAGTTCAGTCGGGCTGAAAACAACAAACCCGGCCTACCAAAAATAATAACTGTCTGGGTATTACTTACGGAAGGCAAAAAGATTTGCTAAAAGGTTAAAGTGTTTGTCGCAGGGTAAAAGTGTTTGTCCCACACGTCATGCCAAATCAACATAGCCAGCGTGTTGGACGCATGATGATTTTCTACTTAATAGCTTGAAAAATAATGAGGGACTCCGCCGGGCATTGGAAAGATTCCCCGCGGCCCCTTTGGCCCCTTTGTGACCCCTTTCATGAACCGCGGTGAGACCCGCCAGCCCCAAACGAAAAGGGCAGCCCGATGAGCCGCCCTTCCTTTTCCGTTTTGTTCTTCCGCTTTACTTGACGGGTTGAGCCCCGCTGCCTGTATATAGCGCCTCCTGTGCCATCGCCTTTTCTGTCTTCCTCTTCCCGATAGCGATCCCCGCCACAGGGATGAGGATCATGAGCGCTGATGTGATCAGGACGAAGTAGGCTGATGTGAGAAATACCGGGCGAAACTCAAGTAAAGACTGGTACACCCACGGCAGGGCGCCACCTTTTACAAGCCACGAAAACTGAAGAAGGAACTTCCCGAGTCTTTGAGGTTCCAGCATAACGAAATAAATAAAGTGGAAGGCTAGAAATGCAAGGATGCCCTTGATCGCAGCCGCTAGAAACACTCCCAGGAGCAGGTTTTTGATCGCAGACTTGGTTATTATCCCGATGTAGTATTTCCCTAGCCCGGCGAACAATAAAGCATAGCCAGTGCTGAAACTTAACGCTATCGCGAAAGCGAAGAACTTGTCGAATCCGCTGGGGTGGATAGTGCCGAAGATCGGGAGGTTCGCCTCGACAACCCCTATGGCAAACGGGGTTAGCAAAACGGAAAGAAGTGCAGAAAGCAGCCCTCCCTTGAACCCCACTTCAAAAAAAGCTATTTTCCCCCCGAACGTAAAGAATTCCTCCTGGATAGGGCTGCCCTTACGTTCCGACATAAAATAATTCTGTATTTCAGAGAACGCCGCCACCAAGCCTTTCGGCTTATGCTGCTGTCCTTGCTCCTGTATCCAGGTCTCTCCTTTACCGCCACCTTTTGCTGCCATGCTTGCACCTCTCTTTTATTAAGTTGACCACCAGAACATTTTCCCGAATATCCCGCCCGTATAGGTGATGATAAGGGCCAGTACAAAAAATATGATGCCCAGAACAATCTTCTGCCTGTAGACTCCCTGCCAGAATGCTGAAATAAGGAACAGCACGGCGAAGATCCTCGCCCACAGGCCGGTTAAGAACCATCTTGTGATGAAGGCCCAACCTTGTGCGTACCCGTCTTGCGAAAAATAACTCAGCGGGCTTAGCTTGTCCACGAACCCTGTTGCCGAAGCAACGCAAATCGACGCGATTTCTATCATGAAAATTCCTCCTCTTTATTTAAGCTGCGTTCAATGTCAACCCGCGGAACTGTGGTCCCTGGTTTTCTTCAACTTTCGAGGGTAGCACTCCGAACGCTTCTATCTTCAGGGGCACAAGCTTCCTCTTGGTCTTTGCTTTGAGTCCCTGGCCGGAGCAGTTGATTTCGTATTCTACTCCGTATCTCCCCTTTGTTAGTGCTGGCGCCGTTGCTTCCGCTTCCCGGAGAGCATCGATCACTCTTTTCTCGACAGACTCCCTTTCGTAGATATTCGCAACGCTCATATCCATAACCTTCAATGATTCGGCGAGCTTCTTGGTGCAATCGTAAAGAGTTTCCGCATCGCAGTAAATTGACCCTCCATACGAAAAGGCTTTCCATGCGTTCCCGGTTTGGGTGACGTTAACCAGAGGCATGACGACATCCAGGAGCGATTTTGGGGAGAACCAATCGTCCCACTTTTTCACCGTTTTGCCTGTTTTGGCTGCCACTTCCAGCTCCCTTATGGTATGGTCTGCGTTCCTTAAGATGTATGTGTGGTTTCCGCGGTCCCTTTTGCTTGGGTCTTTCTCCGTCGGCTCGTGATGGTCTTCGATGGCAATAATCGCAGATTCAAGCCACCGCGTATTCTTTTCCGTCATCAGGTCTTTGAAAATTTCCCTTACTTTTCTTTGGCTCAAGACCGGGTGATTCGCTTTTGCGTACTCAGGGTCTTTCCGTAACGAGGGCAACTTGCCCAGATCATGGCCAAGGGTGGCGACAAGGGTGAGGGCAAGAAGCGGCTCCCAATCTTTATACATCTCCTGGATGCTGGAAATTGCGTACCGTGCCACCTGGAAAGTATGCTCTCTGAGGGTTACGTGCATCAACATAATCTTGGCGACGTTTCTCCATTCCTTGCCCGCCTGGTCGTCTCCGTCTTTTTGTACAAGAGAAGGGCAGGTGCCTTCCCCGTCGAGGAGCTTAATCATGCGGTGTATTCCGTCCAGCGCGTCCGCATTTGCCAGCACTTCTTTGTTGTGCGGGGTGAGAACGTCCTTGACGAAAGCGAGGGAAAGGGCGCTAAGGTCGGTTTGCAAGAACTTGAAGGGCGCGGGAGGGGAGGGGGCACCCATGAGGATTTCCGGCATGCCGGACTCGTCTTCCTCTTCTGGTTCTTCCAGATCCTCCGGGGCTCCCATCATTTCTTCTCCCGAAAGCATTGCGTCGACGTTGAAAGGCATTGTCACCTTCTGGGGCGAAAACCCTTCGTTGTACTTCAGCCAGAGCCCGCTTAATTCCGACAGCTCGACATTTACTTCTTTCCTGGAAAACGGGCACGGGCCCTCTATTATTGTTTCCTCGAAGTCGCCTTCGTCTTCGGCAAAGTCGTAGGCGTCCAGCACCCATTTTCGGAACCGGACCCACGGACCCCAGGCCAAAAACCATTTTCTAAACCACACCCACGGGCCCCAGGTCGAAAACCAGCTTTTAAATTGCGTCCACCATTTCCACGTCATGATTATTCCTGCTTACTCTCTTTTTTGGACTGGACGATACGAGTGAGCTTGTTGACTAGAACTTCCTGGTGCCGAGGGGACATTTCGTAAATGGAATCCTTGCCCTCAACGGGGCCGTTCTTTCCCTGGAAAGCCGTCAATTCCCGGATCAGTTCCTGGCGCGTCTTCCCTGTGCACTTTGAAGCCCTGTCCAATAGGGTCAAAAGGCCATTTTCCTGTTCAGAGCTGATGCTGACCGGAACAGTCTCGCGGTCCATGAGCGTGAAAAGGGTTTTGGCGATAAAAGTAGTCCGGGGCAGGTGCAGGAGTAGATGAACGCCCTTGCGGATGTTCACCGACTTGATGGCGCCTTTTGTGCCAATGTTCCCTATGGTGAAATACTCCGTGTTATCTTTGGATGGAACGAACTTCTCCGGAGCGGCGCTGTCCTTGTCGGAGCAGACCAACTGCACGGAAATGCAATCCTTCAGCACGGTATAGCTTAATATTTTGGTTTCTATCTTCATGATTGCTCAATCTCCTCGACGGGGATGATGGCGGGAATCATTCTTCCGTATATTCCAAAATCAACTGTTGCGGCTTGCTTGTTCGCCTCCCTGACTATGCCGAAAAAGCCTGCGTATTCCCCCCGCGCGGCCTGGACCCTCATGCCGTCGAAGATTTTCTGCTCGACATACACAGACATCAGGCCTTCCGCCTGCAGCGGAGTCGCCACCGTCATACCCATAATGTGGGGCAATTCCCATACTACGAGGGGAAGGACGCTCGTTTCGCAAACCAGAAAACCGGTCATTGAAGGCGGAACGCGGCACTCAACTCCGTGGGCAGACAAAACGGACTTAACAAGCTTTTCTTTCCCACTTAAAACAGAGATAACAAAGTGCATATCCAGTCCCCATTTATTCGTCTTTGTAGGATATTACTTCCCCCGGAGGGACAGGTCGGGAAGTAATATCACTGCAAGACAAAATGTTTACTGAAAGGAGTCAAGGCATGACGCCCGATAATTTGGTTGAGCATGTGTTGAGTCACGATAACAGGAAAAAAATCCTTGCTGGCTTGATGAATGGGACGTGCCGGTGGTTTTATGGCGCCATCTCCCAGATACACCCCAACATGACCGAGGAAATGGCCCGCCAAAAGCTTCGCGTATCTCTCGAGAGCTACCTGCTGAGGCTTCACCGGATATACAGGGGTGCGGGCCTTACGAAGGAGCCTTATGACAAGTTTTATCACGAAAACGAACGATCCACGGAAGCGGCGATGTTCTATTTGCTGAAAACGCTCCACACGACTTGCGGGAAACTTTACCTGTCCTCGGTTATCGCTTTATGGATCGATCTCGAACACAAAGAAGAGGAATATAAGAGCTACGCTTGTATGTGCACAGGAGAAGAAAGCGAGGCTCCAATAGTAACCCCTTATCTTCTTTACAATTTTTTAGGCTATTCCGCCGAAATGGACGAAGAGAAATCTGCCCAGACCTTGCAGTAGGGTGGCGTTTGATTCGCCGGGGCTTTCAGCGGCCAAGGAGTTACGATAATGAAATGGGTTAATCATTCAGCTTGTACTTTTGCGGGGACATACGTTCTATCGAGCAATTTGCCCTTGAGCTTTGCCGTGGCAGCGTTTTCCCATTTACCCGACGCCATTGAGTATTGGCCGGGGAATATAATTTTTCGCCAACACCGGGGAAGATCCCACAGCCCCGCCCTATGGATTTGTCTTTTGCTCGCATCTATCTTCTTGGTGTACACGCCTTGGATGCAACAGGCGGAGGCGATTATGGGGCCATGGGGTTTTGGGTTTACCGCCCTTTGGGCCTTGGTCCCTGCCTTGGGAGGCATATTTCATTTACTGGAGGATTCAATGTCGTTATCAGGAATTAAAATGTGGAAGAGAAAACATCCCCTCGCTCTTCGGTTGTACAAGACGGGAACAAGGAGTGAATATTTCCTTGTCTTAGGTTTTGTGGCGGCTTGTGCATTCTGGGAGTTTTTAAAATGGCAGGTTTGGCAAAGATTCTTTTAGAAGCAAAAAAGGAACCTCATGCGGAACGCAGAGGGATCTTAGCTAAAGGTCGGGCGGCATAACGAATTGCCGTCCGGCCTTTTTTGTTGGGAGCGGGCGACGAATTGACCTGTTTAATCAAAAATGTTCAGCCGTAGACTCTCCGCAGCTTATTTGGGCAGAGAATACCGGGAATAGGCTAACGATAACGGCACTTTGCATGGGACGAAAAGCATGCCAAAAAGGCGGTACGATTTCATTTTATTCACTTTTCGCTTCATTTTATGCAATAATAATTGAAAATAATTCTTGACAAAGCGCAGGGAATCTGTATCATACAATTAAGTGCGAAAGTCGCACAGGAGATCCGCGAGAAAGTGAAGGGAAAGGAGGCAGGAAAGACAATGAAAATATTCTCTGATAAAGCCATAAAGAAGCTTAAAATTGGCAAGAAGAAATGGATCGCAGAACCTGAGTTGTGGCAGCAGGTCACTGATCGGAAAGAATACCTTAGCTGCCCCCATTGCAGAGCCTTTCTCGCCGACGTAGATCCGGGGACGGGGAATCTTAATGCAAAGACCGCTTTCAAAAAAGAGCTGGATAGCGACCGGGTGCACATACCCTGCTATCGCTGCCATAAGGTTCTTGGTAAGTCGTCCTGGGCAGATCCTACTTTCGGGGATTGGTGGAAAGCGTTGTTTTTTGGGCGTCTTTCCTGGGCTGGAGTGCTCATCGCAGCGTTTGTAGTCTCGCTTTTGTGGGTTGCGGGCCTTATGGTCATTGTCAACTGGAACGCAACGTCTGTTTGGGAAGTTTTAGCAAACACGAAGAAAGGTTTTGTGTATCTGCTGTTCTTGGGTGCCCTTCCTTTCCCGGTAACGACCGTGGTTCTTGCTGCGCTTGTTTCGGGGAATAATGACCGCTGGGGTGTCTACCCCTTTTGGTGGATTGACGAATAAAAAGGCCGCCTCTTTCGGGAGTGCGGCCTTTTTCGTTTGTATTTATCGCCTGAGCGGGATATCGTTTATGTGGTTGCCTCAGCCGGCGCCTGCTCCTGGCGATGTGCAATAACTTCCAAGTAACCCATCAATTTGCCCAGGATCATGTCTTCAATATCTATGTCTCCGTAAACCTCTCCCGTCAACTCCGATTGCTCCCCTGCAGCTAAGTATATTTTCCGTTTTTCGGATATGCACTGAAAGATTTTCTGGTCGAGCGGAATCAGGTGGTCTTCTCCAACCCGCAAATAACCGTTATTGTTTATCGCAATTACCCCCAAAGATTCGTCCCCTTCGTCTACAGCTTTTTCGTAAATCGCGAGTAATCCGTCCGCCAGGTAAATGATCTTGTATGGCAATATCCATTTGTCGCTCATGCTTGCTCCTATTCCCCGATCAAAGGCAGGCGTTGGCCGGGATGTTTATTTAGTAACTATCGGCTTGGCGGGGCCGCCCGTCGGGTCTGTTAATTTTCCGCCATAATTGCCGCCACCCCCGCTGGGCTGCTGCCCTCCACTGGGAGTTCCGCCACCGGCCGGTTTCTCGGCAGCCGCGTTCTCCGGTTTTCCGATCTTGTTTACCGATTTTGCTTTAAGCGCTATTCCTGCCACCCATTCTGCCCCCTTCGCGCCTTCATTCACCCCTACCATGACCGAGACAGATGCCTTTTCGCCCATCCCCATTCCTTGCATTGCTTGTTGCGCCATGCCGCCGGCTATATTGTCTGAAACGACTCCGGCCTTCGCATCGTATCGGTTCATGTTAATATTAGTCAGGCTTCCCGCCGTGGTTGTGGAGGCCAATTCGTCTTTATTGAGTCCAGTGGTTACCTGTTGCACACCGCCGAAAGCTCCCTCTCCTGGCTTCGTGGTCTCCGTGACGCCAATCTTCTCCACGCCGGAAACACGATTGCCTTGTGCATCATTTTGATATCTCCCTTGCGGGGTTATCTCTGCGTGGGAATTGTCCTTGACAGAAGATGTGCCAGACAAGTCCTTGTTAGAATTATCCGCTATAGACGAACTACCCGACAGATCCTTATGGGAATTATCCGTAATAAAGGACGATCCAGCAAGGGATTTTGTCGAATTATCGATGACCTTTGAATTGCCAGAGAAATCTCTATTCGTGTTGTCGTTCATACTCGATTTGCCGGATGCTGATTTCATCACATTGTCGCTCGTCACGCTAAGCCCGCTCGATGACTGAACAGAAGACAGCGTCGCTCCTCCGTCACTGCTTTTGACGGTGGCGACTTGCCCCTCCTTGAGGAAGTCTCCGTTCAGGCCCTGCGACTTCAGGCCCGCTTTCAATGCGTCGATATTGCCGGCATTAACGCCTATCTGCGCTCCGCCGGCGCCGCCAGCTTCAGTCCAGAAAGCCTTCCGACCCGCGGCAGTGCTCATGTCCTTGCCTGAAGCGTTACCTATATTATTCATGGCTTCGTATTTGCCGGCTTCGCTCAGCTTGGAATCTCTTCGTGCGTCCGCTGATTTTCCAAAGCCTACTTCGTTGACAGCTCGCCCGTCACCCAATGTTTGCGCCGAAGCAGCCATCTTTGCGTCAACTTTTTCGCCCGATATCGCACTAAGAGTGCTTTCCCCGGTTTCCTTGGCTCTTGCCTTTGCAGCGTCCCCGGTTCCCTTCGCATCTCCATGCGTTCCGGCAAAATCCATGGCGGCCATAGGCGCTAGCCCGCCATGACCGGCGACCTTGCCTCCCTGCTTTGCCACGTTTGAGATACTCGACGTCATCTCTGCGCCGGCCATCGCCGCTACTCTGTTCCCTGGCCCGCCAAAGAAATTATTCTCGCCTTCCATCGATCGCATCTTCGTCATGCTGGCCGCCTCGTTTGCCTTATGTCCCTGCTGGCTGGACATGACCGACCCCGACCCTACGCTCGTCCCCCCCAAGGCCATATTCCCCATGCTTACGTTCCCAGATCCGACGACCGCCGCTCCGGCTGCTGCTGCCGCGGCAGGAGCAGAGCCGCCGCCAACCGCCTGGACAGCGTGAGTTACGGCGTAAGCACCGCCGGACACCAGCCCCCACGCTAACGCAGGGACTATAGGGGATAGAGATCCCACGTAACCCAGTGTCAGCTCAAGCTGGCTGGCTATTTGGTCCAACGTGGAAAGGGATGGCGACTTCGTTATGCCGGACAAGAAGATGTTGTTCATTACGCGGGTAACTTCCATGTCAGCGTACAGGTTTATAAGCACGTAGAATGGCACCCATAATTGCAACCAGAGGGCAAGCTTGCCGTAAAAGAGCAAGGCCGCCATACCTCCGAAGACGAAAAACATGGGGAGAAGAACGGAAAGTCCGTATATAAGCCCCTCGACAATAGCCCGCGTCGTATTTACCAATGTATTGAAGAATTTTGCTGCAGTGAGCCACCCGGAAGTGCTTGTGCGTTTCGCTACGACCATGGCCGTCTCAGTGGGAGCTCCCATGTAGGCCAAGTAGGTGGCCACAGAATCCCTCAAAAGATTAGCGGCGGCAATCGTCACCAGGATGGTGTTGCTGTTTTCTTCGCTATCCGCAAAGTATCTCGACATCACAGCGGATGTCAGCGCCCCGCTGCCGAGGTTCAGTGCGTTGCCGGCCCCGGAGATGCCAGTCGACCCGGAACTCCCGGACAGTCTTTTTTCCATATCCGCCCGCCAGGCCGTGAGGTTCGTTGTCCAGGCAGCAGTTATATCGTCCAGGGCGGTCGAGCAGGGAGCCCACCCGGCGGTGTTCGGCGCCATGCAAGTTGTGTTTGGATCAAGGTATATGCCGTTACGGAGATGGTTCAGCAAGTCGCCGGTTTGCGACATTTCAG